>Ga0214471_10000620_pt1 | contig 29509 bp, 31 predicted proteins | sample RVTome_5_FD_207665 | JGI IMG/M metagenome (GOLD analysis project Ga0214471, IMG submission 207665) | Soil microbial communities from uranium-contaminated site in the Upper Colorado River Basin, Wyoming, United States - RVT142D155 | ecosystem: Environmental > Terrestrial > Soil > Contaminated >... | reverse complement strand
ATCCATAAAAAAGTGGAGACATCCGCTCCATGAGATATTGTTTCTTCCATATCGAACAAAATTCTAGCACAACAAAAAACTCCCCGCAAGGGGAAGTTTTTTCACAGCCTAGCGGGCATACTCTATAAATCTGTTTTCGCGCACCAGCGTAACCTTAATTTCCCCGGGGTAGCGCAGCTCTTCCTGAATACGGTTGGCAATGTCCCGGGCTAAACGTTGGGCTCCCGGGTCATCTATTTTTTCAGGCTCCACAAACACGCGAATTTCTCGCCCCGCTTGAATCGCGTATGCCTTTTCAACCCCTTCAAAACCAGAAGCAATGCCTTCAAGTTCTCCAATTCGTTTTAAATAGTTTTCTAATGTGTCTTTCCTTGCCCCGGGCCGGGAAGCGGAAATGGCGTCAGCCGCCTGAACCAGCACCGCTTCAATGGATTCATACGGATAATCTTCGTGGTGGGACTTCATGGCGTCTATGACTTCCCTTTCCGCCCCGAATTTCTCTAAAATACGTATGCCGATTTCAACGTGCGACCCTTCTACCTGGTGATCAAGCGCTTTTCCAATGTCATGGAACAAGCCGCCTTTTTTCGCCACGTTTATGTTTCCCCCTACTTCCGCGGCCAAAGCGCCGGCTAAATGTCCTACCTCGATAGAGTGCATCAACACGTTTTGTCCGTAGCTGGTCCGAAATTTCAAGCGGCCAAGCAGTTGCACCAATTTGGGGTCAATACCTACAATACCCAGGTCATACACCGCGGCTTCTCCCGCTTCCTTTATCTGGCTTTCAATTTCAGACTGTACTTTGGCAACTTCTTCTTCCACCCGAGCCGGGTGAATTCTTCCGTCTTTAATAAGGCGTTCCAGGGTTACTTTGGCAATGTGGCGCCGCAAAGGGTCAAACCCAGAGATCACCACGGCTTCCGGAGTTTCGTCCACAATAATTTCCACTCCTGCCAAACGCTCTAACGAACGGATGTTTCTTCCTTCTTTTCCAATAATCTTTCCTTTCAAATCTTCAGAGGGAAGCTGTACCGTGGTCGTGGTAATTTCCTGGGTTTGGGAAACCGCGGTTTTCTGGATAGCGTAGGCGACAATTTCTTTCGCGCGCCGTTCAAACCGTTCCTGCCCTTCTTCCTCTAACTTTCGAATACGGCCCATAATGTCCTGCTCCATGCTTTTTTCTACCTGGGCAATCAGTTCTTTTTTTGCCTGTTCCTTGGAAAGACTGGCTGCGTATTCGAGTTTTTTGGTAATTTCTTCCCTTTCTTTTTCCAGGCCCTGTTCTCTTTTTTCAGTTTCCTGGAGTTTTTGGAGCAAGCCGTTTTCTTTTTTCTCAAACTCAAAATTCCGCTTGCCAAGCGTTTCTTCCCTTTGAAGGAGTACTTGTTCTGTTTTTAAAAAAGCCTGCCGCCTTTTTTCTTCTTCTGTTTTTGCCGCCTCTACCACCTCTTTTGCCTTATCCCTTGCGGCAGAAAGAATTTCCTCTGTTTGCTGTTCGGCTTCCTTAACTTTCTGTTGAAGTTTTTGCTCTATGGTCCCTGCCCGTCTCCTGGCAATGGATTGTCGAGCGAAATACCCTAATAGAGAGCCCCCGACAAGCGCAAACACACCCGTCGCAAGCCAGACTAATTGTTCGGTCATATATGTGGTTGATCAGTTGGATTTCCATTGTGTGTGTCCAAAAGTCAAAATAAATTTCTCTGCCGCCAGCATACCAAAACTCCCCCCATTTGTCAAAACCCCGCACCTTTCCTAGCGCGTGAAAAGTGCGGGGTCAAAACCCAAAAGCGGGTTATGCCCCGCTTTTCTCCTCTATAACTTTGTCGATAATACCGTATTCTTTTGCTTCTTTGGCGTCCAGGTAAAAATCGCGGTCCGTATCTTTTTCCACCTTTTCTAACGACTGGCCCGTGTGTTTTGACAATATGTTGTTCAGGCGCTCCCGTATTTTTACAATTTGTTTGGCCGTAATCTCAATTTCCACGGCCTGGCCCTGCGCCCCTCCCAAAGGCTGATGCAGCATAATCTGGGAGTTAGGCAAAGCAAAACGCTTTCCCTTTTCGCCGGCAGCAAGCAGTACCGCGCCCATGGAAGCCGCCATACCCACGCATACGGTAGAAATAGGGCATTTTACATACCGCATGGTGTCGTAAATAGCCAGGCCGCCCGTAACGATTCCGCCCGGAGTATTTAAGTACAGTTGTATGGGTTTTTTAGGGTCTTTGGAAGCTAAAAACAGCATTTGGGCAATAACCGAATTTGCCACCATATCGTTAATGGGGCTGCCCAAAAAAATAATGCGCTCTTTTAAAAGCCTGGAGTAAATGTCGTAGGCGCGCTCTCCGTATTGTGACTTTTCTATAACAGTAGGAATGAGATTCATGGTGGTGTAATTTGGATTATACTGCAAGACTTTCGAGGAATTGCAGGGTTTTTTCGTGCCGAATAACGCCTTCCGCATATTCTTTTAACCGCACGGGGTCGATATCTTTCTCCGCTTTTCCGGCGTCCTTGTAATGGCGTATAATGGCGTTTGCGTGCTCTTCAATCTCCTCTTCGCCTGGAGTAATCCCTTCTTTTTTTGCCACTTCCCGTAACACCAGGAAGCGCTTTACCCGTTTTGCGGCTTCCTGCTCGAAAGAATCAAGCAGTTCTGTCTCGGTTTTCCCAGTCTGGGTCAAATACTGCTGAAAAGGAATACCCATCGTTTGGGCTACTCCTTGTTTTACGTTCTGCAATAACACCTGTTTTTCCCGCTCAACCAGCATATCGGGAATATCAAGGCGCGCCTGTTCTGCTATTTTTTCCAAAATTTCCTGGCGGAAACGTTCTTTTTCCCGCAACTCTTTTTCGTGCCGCAACCCTTCCGCGATGCTTTCTTTCAGGCTCGCCACATCGGTAAAATTTCCCACGGTTTTCGCAAAATCGTCATCCAATTCAAGAGTTACCCCGTCTTTGGTTTTTCTGCTTTCTTTCAACCATTCTAACGCGTCTTGCACCTCTTTTTCCCGCACCTCCACCTTTCTTTTTTCTGTTGCCTTGGCAATTTCTTTATATTCTGGAAGTTCAATATAGGGAAGGACCGCTACTTTTATTTGAAACTCCAACGGGTTTCCGGGAGCCAATTTTAGCACATGCACTTCCGGTTCTCCTATTGCGTCTACCTGCTGTTCTTCAAGAATACCCGCATAGGCTTCACCAATCGCCAGCCGTGCTGCTTTGGCTAAAATAGCCCCTTGTCCTAACTGCTTTTCCGCGACAGCTATTGGGACATGTCCGGGTCGAAACCCTTCCATGCGCATATCTTTTGCCAAAACGGCTGTGGCCGCTGTTCGGTGTTTTTCAAACTCCGCCGGCTCTAAAGAAACGTCAAGCTGGACCTGGGACTTTGGCAATTGTTTTTTTGCAACTTTCATATTATTCTTCAGACTCTGTTTCCGGTTCTCCGGTTTTCTGCACGTTTCCTTCGGGAGTTCGCACGTCAATTTTCCAGCCCGTAAGCTTTGCGGCCAGCCTGACGTTTTGGCCGTCCCGTCCAATTGCCAAAGACAGCTGGTCTTCTGCAACTATCGCTTGCGCCTTATTTTTTTCCTCAATTTCGACTTGTAAAACCTTTGCGGGAGACAATGCGTTTGCAATATACACTTCCGGATCCTGGGCCCATTCAATAATGTCAATTTTTTCCCCTCCCAGTTCGTTAATGACCGCCGATACCCTGGTGCCGCGCTGGCCAACCATAGATCCTACCGGATCCACCCCGTCCGCGCTTGAGGTTACCGCTATCTTTGTCCGGGAACCCGGTTCCCTGGTTATTCCTTTTATTTCTACTGTTCCCGCGGCAGTTTCGGGAACCTCAAGTTCAAATAACTTTGAAATAAATTTGGGGTATGCCCGGGAAAGAAATACCGAGGGCCCTTTGGGAGAATCCTCTACTTTCAGTACATAAAACTTCAGGCGCTGCCCAATCCGGTAAAACTCCCCCGGCACCTGTTCTTCCTGCAACAACAACCCAAGCGTTTTGCCCAAGTCGACAAACACCATGCGCCCCTCCACGCGCTGTACCACGCCGGAAACCAGCTCGCCTTCTTTCGATTCAAATTCGTCTAAAATAGACTCTCGTTCCGCTTCCCGAATTTTTTGCAGTATAACCTGTTTTGCGGTTTGGGCGGCAATTCTTCCGTAGTCGGTTTTTGAATCCAATTTTAGTTCAACTTCTTCCCCCACTTTGGCGTTTTTTTGCTCTTTTTTCGCGTCTTCTGCCATAATATGCCGTTCCGGGTTAAAGCGGATTTTCTTGCCTTCTTCAGCCTCCTCTAGGGCGGGTTCTTCTTCGATCTCGCCTTCTTTTGCTTTCATTGCTTCCAGTTCTTCCTCTGAATAAATCATGCTTTCGTCCACCACCTGTTTTATTTGCCAAAACTCAACATTCCCTGTTGCCAAATCCAAGGATGCTTTAATGTTTTGGCCTCGTTTGCCAAATTCTTTTTTGTAGGCCGCGGCCAGGGCTTGTTCCACCGTTTCCAGCACTTTTTCCTTGGAAAGCCCTTTTTCCTCCGCAATACTGTCTAACAATACGCCGAAATTTTTAAAATCAATCATGTAATTAAATTCGAAATACGAATATCGAAATTCGAAACAAATTCAAATACCAAAATATATATAAATTCAAAACTTGTTTCGTGCTTCGGATTTCGTGCTTCGTGCTTTTACAAATAAATGCCCGCGTCGCGGACATCTCATTCAATACGTCAAATGTATCACAACCCCCATTTCTTGTCAACCTGCCAGGCTAGATGCTCTATCCCCGCGTGGTGATTAAACTGAAAGTTTAGTCGGTTTTTTCGAGAAACTCATTAAACGCGCCCGCGAACTCCCGAAAAATGGCTGGCGCAGTTTGGAAATTATGGAAGATTTAACTTCTGGGGCCATAAGCAGATCGCGGATTAATGCCAAAGGAACCCCTCTTTATTCTTTCTTTCATGGCGTTGAGCGAGAACTGAAGAATATGTTTGGTATCTTGGTATTCTTTCATTACGTTGTTTTCATAAAATATTCTTATAGCCGCATTTTTCTCAAACAAAAGCTTGCCGCCAAAAATAACTTGATAGCGCAAGAAAGGTTTTGCCTGGTTCAAGACCGCCACGTCAACATGTTCGGTGCCAAAGATATGCTCAAGCTTGCCCCCAAGCTCCAAGGTTTTGTCAAAATATGCGTCCTTGGAGATATCCTTGTCGAGCAACAAGCCAATATCAATATCAGAGAAATGATGGGTTGTGCCGCGAACTTGCGAGCCGAACAGGTATGCCAAAACCACCCCTCCCCTTTGGAAGATTTCCTGCAATTCTTTTTGGTTTTTCTGGATAATCTCTTGCATTACCCAACCATACCACAAAACCAACCAAAATTCCACCTCCCTGGTTTTAGAAAGCGTGGACGAAGAACCCCGCCCGCCGTGTTGTCATTAAGGTAAGGGGTTAGCCTTGTACTTGGGCGTGTATAGCGGGTGGGCATTGAGAAGCCGGTATGGCTCGAACTTGTTTTACAACCCCTGACTGGTGAAGGTCTGGGGCGGGTGGGAGTGTATACAATAGAAGATCTGGCATTGATTGGTTAAAACAAATAGTCTGGTGAGTAGAGTCGGGAGCCGTGTCTGATGTAATAATGTCGGTGTCTTCATAGAACTTTACCGCACATGTTTCGTTTCCTGCAGAACCGCAGACAGAAGCACTGGTTATCCATACAGAAAGTTCGACAGAGTTGTATTGGGACGGCCAGTCAATACTATTATGTGTAGGGTTGAATCTATCAGCCGTACTGTTTGGCCAGTAGTAATTAACTGGAGTCCAATGCGGATTACCACTTGTTCCGTATCCTGTTTTATTGATAAGGTATACTGCTGGCTGGGGTCGAAAGTGTGATACTCCTGGAGTCGGAGCATCCTTATCTAAGGTAAGATTAGGGTCTTGACATCCATTTGGAGTTCCCAGAGGGAAAAAAGCTATACTGTGTATTGCGTCATTCCAGTCATCATCCATAAAAAAGACATCTTCCTGCATAAGATACTTTTTAAGATCTGCGACTCCGCCGTTAAAACAAATACCCATGGCTGTAAAGTTTTGGTCTCTGTTCGCGCGAACCGCCGAGTTGCCGATAATACCAATAGCGCTTACTTCATCTCCCCAGTTTAATATAGGAGCTGAATTATCAAGGTCAAAGATTGCTCCGCCAGGAAATGCTGCGGGGTCAATGTATACATAGTCGTTCCCTCCAGGATTTATGGGGTTGTTAAAGTCTACTGCTTCTTCACAGTTGCCCGGATTTGTGCAAGTACAGTTAATATCTCTACAGAGGTATATGCCAGGAGCTGTTACTCCGGCAGGGCCGCTAAATCCTCCGCCGCCGGAGCTTGGGAGGTCAAGGGTTGGGTTTGTGCCAAAGAACTGGGTTAGGCCGGGCTGGTTTAACAGGGTAAGCTGGGGGTTTATGACCTGTATGATAAGGAACGAGGCTAAAACAAGAAGAAGTCCCAGTATGGCGGCTCGCAGTTTGTCGCGGGCTTCAGAAGCTTGGGATGGGATGGCTCCCGAGGTTAACCACTGTATGCCTCCCCACACGATCATGACAAAAGCTGCAAGGCCGGCGATGCCCACAAAGAAATAGTACAGCCAGGCGACAACGGTGTTTAGGTTCTGGTTGGTGTTCAGGTCTACGCCGCCGAACGTGGGGTAATCCAGGTTCAGGTTGATTTGGGCGAATGCGAAAATCGGGGCAACAACGGCGAGTAGTACAAAAACAAACAAAATCTTTTTTATCATTACTATATTGTATCAATTCCCTAACTTGTGTGCAACCAATTCTTCGCCATATCGAATGCCATTTTTGCGATACACAGCATCAAAACTAAAAATAGCATCGAGAGCGTCTTTTCGAATGATTGCAATGTTTGTGCAATCAACGAAACTTACGTTTTTCGATGTTTGACTACCAAAAATTTCAAGCGCAAGCTCTTCAATATCACTATCAACCCATCTGTATGGAAACGGAGCTTCAATGTTCTTAACTGCCCGTATAAACGAAAAGGCTTGCTCTCGTCCCACCTGTTGGCTGATAACCGTAACTGTTTCTGCAAACACGTAGTTCGATGTAAGAAATTTCACGTGCTGCGTTTTGAGTTTCTCGAATATTTTGACAGCGCGAGCATGGTTCGAATCGTCTCCCTTTACAAAAGCTACAAATGCGTCAGAATCCACGAAAACAGTGGATATAAGACCCTCCCCGTCATTGACGTCCGCCATACAAATACCGATTCAGGTTTGTGGACAAATCTTTTGGTCCGCCCCGGAAGTTAAGACGTATAAGTTCCTGAAGATTAGTTTTGCCAGATTGATCCAACGGACTTTTTTCGATTCCCGCCTCAATAAATTCTCGCACAATTTTTGCCAATGCTTCTTTTCTTGCTCGAGCAAGCTGTACAAGACGATCGTGAGTGTATTTTGGAATGTAAATTTGTGTACGAATCATAGCTGAATTATACGCCAGCCATATACAGCTGTCAACCCTTTAAACCTCGCCACGCGCTTTCTCTGGTTTTCTCAAACGCCGCCCGGGTCCACAGCACGAATAGTATCATGGGGCTTTATGGGCAACCATTTTGAGCTCTGCCATTGGGTAGTCTTTTGTATTTCCGGTAACGAGAATGAGTTCGTAAGCGAGCGCAACCGCGGCAATTAGCACGTCTGTGGTAGCTAAAGTAGTTCCTTTATCCCTATATTCTTTTTTGTATTCCCCCGCTTTTTTGGCAACCCCTCTTTCTATAGGATAATACTCAAGGCTTTCAAGAAATTTTTCTGTTGCGTTTCGTTCTTTTTCAATCATTCCAGCGTATACTTCCGCAATATTCACCGCGCAACATCCCAAAACCGCGCCGCCTTGAAATACATCTCTGACAAAGTTCACTGTTTCCTGTTTTCCCCGCAAATAGTCAATAATAACCGAGGTATCCAAAAGATAGGCAACCATAGAAGTTACTTGGCAACCCTTTTGAACCGTTGCTCGTCTTCCCGCCGCCTATCTGCTACCCATTGAGCCGATCCTTTTGTTGCAATATCTTCATGATCGGCATCGTTCCACGCGCCAGCAGCGCTTTGTAAGGCTTGTTCGAGCTTTAGTCTTTTAATGCGCTCTTTGGCGGCTTCCGTAAGAAAACGGCTCCGCATGCGTTTTCCCGCAATGCGGTCTATTTCTTGCAACACAGAGAGGGGAATAATAACATGCGCGTTTTTAATCTCCATAATTAACTATGCATATTAACAAATATTATTACAATTCCATTGTACAAAACGAAACGCGCCTGTCAAGCGAAACCTCACCAGGCGGTTTCTCTGGTTTTCTCAAACACCGCCAGCATTGCTTCTTAATCACCCCTTCAACGTTCCCAATACCGCGCGGGTCAAAAATGGCCACATGCCTACAAACGGTACTAACTCCAACAGGAAGCGAAGTCCCAGTTTTCTCATCACGCGGCCCCTTACACCTCCCGTTGCTGCTGGTCGACTCGCCCGCGCCCCTTGCCGCCGCTGCGCTCGCTGCTGCACAGCTTGATCGCGCTGCTGTTTGGCATTCATAATACCTGTTGTTTTGCTTGCAACCCAAAGCCAAATGGGAATACTTAAAACGTCCAATATAATGCCGATAATTTTCGTGATCACGGTAAAAGACAGAAGCTCAAGAATAATATCAAGAGCATCGATAAGAACTGCGAAGAAAAAACACAGCATAAAGTCAAGGTCCAGTATGCCCGCGCGTTTTGATTCGTAGTTTGCCTGGGCTTCCGCTTCCTGCTGACCAGCTTGTGCTTGCTGTCCGCGGCGCGCCGCCATCCGCCCAAGCCTATTTCTGGCCCCCGCATTGCTTGCCGCGTCTTGAGCCGGCCGAGGAGATGGAGCTGCTGGCCGTTCTGGCGGCCGAGCGGATCCTAGTCCTTGCGCACCTCTTCTTCCTTCCCAACCCGCTCTTCTTTCCTCATTTCTTTTTTTCTGATCTGCGTACTTTGCTTGTGTTCCTTCCCAACCCTTTTTTGACTCTTCGTATTCCTTTGATTTGCGTGTGGCAGTTTCCTGCGGCGTTTCTGTTTCTCGCAGTCTTTCATCTTCTGTCCGTCTCTGAAGTTGTTGCCGACGAAACTCTGTTTTCCTGTGGGCTTGTTGGTATTTTCCCTCCTTTTCTTTCTGATCCGCCGCACGGTCTTTTCTCGCGGTTTCTTCTTCGCGTTTTTTGTCAATCTCGTCCCAATCTCTTTGTCGTTCTTCCGATGTTCTTGCCATAAACTAAATGCTATGCTTATCCTTGTTAAGGAAAAAGCGAAAGAGAAATCAAAGATATGCTTCAATCGCTTTGTCAATCCTTTCTCGTATTTCTTCTTCGCTCCTTGTGGCGGCAAAAGCCCCTCCGCGCTGTCGTTCAACGCGCACCCCCTTCCACGGATCTCGTTGATTAATCACAGCCATCCAAAACTTAAGTTCTTGTTCTCTATCGATTTCTTCTCTTTTTTTACCCTCAAAAAGACCGGAAGTATAATACTTTTTCATTGACTTCTCGAGACTTTCATTAGCCTTTTGCTCTTCTGGATAAGCTTCACTATACTTTTTATACGCCTCGCCATATTGAGCACTCAACTCACGCTCGATAATCAAAAGTCCTACTGTTTGCGCTTCTTGCGATGTTGAATAACCATAATCATCAGTAAAAAATACTTCCCCGGATTTTCCTCGTATAAAGGGGGAACGCATAGCATTAAGAAGCTGCCACGGAGTTAACTCTTCGATGCTCTTATCAGCGGCTCTTGCTTTGGATATATATGTGTTAACCACTGATTGGATTATTTTCTCGAATCCTTTGCGTTGTATGTGTATTTCTCTGTCAACTCCCACTTCGTCGAGCCCGTGTTTTTCTTTTAAATGGTTTTCTATTTCCTCAATTTTAAGATCTTTTTCTTTATCCATTGATTTTTTATGTGTTTATTTTTGTTATAGCATAGCCTTTCCGCCATAATACCATTTGGAGCCTGGTATTGACAATTCTATTGGGTTTGATATACTGTAGCTAAAGTAACAGCCGAATACTTTCCGTATCTGAGTCACGTCTCAGAGGGGCGAAAGCCCTGGATGGGTGTTCTCTGATAACCGCGGATAAATCAGAGAAATAGGCTGCTCCACCTTAAACGGTGGTTTTCGAAAAAGTCTCCTTGCGAGACTTTTTCGATTTTATAACTCTTTTAAAACCCCTCTTTTTAGCGCTCCCTTATACATTTTAGACATCTTCTCGTTTCCTTCCAAAGCATCCCGAACAAATCCGGCAATAGCATCAGCCAGACGGATAAATTCATCTGATTGGTCTCTTACTCCTCGCACCTTTCTTACCGCAATACCAAGTTTGCGCAAACCAGATCCAAAAATAGGTCGTTCTGCGTGTTTCAAACCATCAACCAAAACAGTAGTTTGATACGCACCCTTTATGTCTCTGTCAAATACTGCCTTTGCTATAGTCATAATAGTTAGCTCAATGTAAGAGCGCGAATGTTTATAATGCGCATAATACATGCGGCCGAGTAAGTCAGGATTAGTAACTATACGTTGCATGTAAAGGTCTCGCTCTTTTTGCCTGCTATTTGTCCATTTCTTTAATCCCTTACGACTATGCCGCTCGGCATCCCGTAAGGCTAATCGTACCCTTTCTCGTTCTTCCTCAAGCACAACAACCGAAACAAGAAATAGTTTTCCCTCCGTATCCTGCCCGGATTCGTCAACATATGCATACAGTTTTTGCATTATTTACAAATTTACCGGGGGTTCTGCGCTGTCGTCGGGTTCTTCCTCTAAAAGGCCGCCAAGATTTTGCCTTGTGGCAATTTCTTCTTCCGCCACGGTTTGTATCCTGTCTTTGGCAATGGTAAGGTCGCCGCCCGCGCGCTCTCGGGCCTGCCTGCGGGCGATTTCTTCGGGAGCCGTGGTAATTAATTCGTGCTCGGCCGCTGAAGCCACCACTTTTATTGCCACGTGCTTTTGCCCGGCAATGAAAATGCCTTCTCCCACCTCGGTTTCCAGCAACATGGCTTTTTCTTCCGTGGTTAAGGCAAACGCCTTTTGCACGGTTTCAATGGAAGCGGGGGACTGTTTCATTAATAACTGCATGGACGAGTTGGTAACAATGGGCCTTCCGTATTCAGATTTCATAAAGTCATCCACATCCTGGGTAATGGTGGTAACGCCCAGCCAGTACTTTCTGGCGCGTTTTACCATGCCGAACAAAAAGGAAGCGCCGTCTTCAGACTGCATAATCCACCAGGCTTCATCCAGCACAAAAATACGGCGTTTTAATTCAGACCTTACCTTATTCCAAATGTGGCGCATAATAATGTAAATGGCCAAAGGCCGCAAGCTGTCTTCCATTTCCCGGATGCCAAAGGAAACCACATTGGTTTCCAAAGAAATATTACTGTACTGGTTAAAAAAGTTTGCGTACGTGCCCTTGGTAAACTTGCGCAACCGTTTCAGTAACGAATCGGTCCCGTCCATGGTTTCCAACACCGCCTCCAAATCCTGCATTAAAGGAATATTTTCTTTCCATGTTAAGGGATTGCTTTGGGGGGTAATGTCTTTTGCCGCGTATGTTTCGCTTAACGCCCAGTCCATAATGCCGTCTTCTTCCGGAGTTAGGCCGCCAAGGGCCAGACGCATTAAACCCACCAGGTTAATAACGTTGGAGCGTAAAATATCTTCTGGCCGTTCGTCTTCCCTGGGCTGGGGCAGGTCAAACGGGTTAATATGGTTTTCAGACCCCAAAGAAATATCAAAAAAACTTCCGCCGGCAGCTTCCGTTAAGGTTTTGTATTCGTTTTCCGGGTCGAGCACGATAACATCCACGCCCCACATTAAATAGCGCAGAATCTCCAGCTTCACGGCGTACGAGTTATGCACAAACATTCCCCCTTGCCCGGCAAGAAACACCTCGTTATCTACTGTAAGGTCGTACACATATTCTTCGGAGGTGTTTTCGATTTTCTCAATTCTTGCAATAGGGTCCCAAAACAACTCAGAAGACGCCAAAGTTTTTAATTGTGCCAATTTCTCTTCGACTTGTGGAATTTGGTTCGCTAAAATAGTTTCATACTGCTTCCAAACATAATAGGCGGCTTGCTGAATAAACGGATATGAGGTACTAGCTGCTCGTTGTGCAACTAATGCGGCCTGCAGATGGGGGTGGTACGATTTCATCTCCATGCCCGTTTCCCGAAAACCCGTGTGAATTTGTTGCTTTATTGTATCCAAACTGTATGACTTGCCGTAAAGCACCTCTACCATTTTTAAGGCATTGTTTGAAAATGGGGGCCGGTGCTCGTTTTTTGCCGTCCGCCAACTTTGCCCAAGAGCTTGCCAAAGAGCACGATTATGCCTTTTATCTGACGAACCAAGCTTGAGGATATCGGAGAGCTCGGGCAATTCGCCAAGCGCGTGAAAGGTAGCAGACATATCCTTAAAATACTGCGCGCGCCCATCAATTTTTGCGATCACGTCAAGAAGTTTTTGTCGCGATGGGTTGAATGCTGCCCTTTTGAACTCGCAGATTTCTTTGATTCCGTGTAATTGAAACCCAAAGAGTCTATCAATATCCTGGAAGATTGGCGCGAGGCCGGGGATGACGTCGACGTTCGTATTCGCCTCTTTCCCTAAAAGATTTTGGAGGCTTGCTTTTTTTGCTTGAGAGACAAAGTTGATGGATTCCGCAAACTTTTGCAGGTTTTCCTGTCCGGAAATACTGATTTTATAGTATTCTCGCTTCTCCTGGCTTTTCGCATTGGTCGCGCCTTTCTTAATTTTGGAAATTCTCCCGATAATTCCGAAAGAAAGAAGGAGATATGAGAACTCGGAAATAAGCCGCGGGGATTTCGATGTTGCGGTAATAGCGGCTCCGTCAACCCCGCCATCACCCTCAAAGTAAGCGCGAAGGAAGTGCGCTTTATTTGGAGTATCTGATTCAAAGACCAAAGAAGGCACATGTTTTCGTTGCGAATTTCCGTTACAGCCCAACTTCCAAAGTATTTTCACAAAGAGAGGAGAAGCAATAATAATTCCCTGATTTCCATAGTAAAACGGAACTCCGAGAGACAAAAGAGCAGTATCCAAGTCTTTAAGAAATTCCTGATCGACATTCGATATCATGACCACGTCTTTGCGTATAGTTCCCTCCGAAGCAATATAGCCCATAACCCGAAAGAGTTCTGGTGTAATAGGAAAGAGAGCTGGAAGGGCCCATTTAGTATGTCCGTTTGGCGCAACGAGTTTAAGATTCTCAAGAAGATGCTCATTAAGAGAAATTCCAAGAACGCCCAATATTTTTTCGAAGTAATACAAGGAGATTCTTCTTCCGCCTCGATATTTGTAAAGGTAACGATCAAGTCGAGGGTCGATCTGCGTATTTGTAAGTTTTGCATAGAAACGGCGGATAAGCGTTTCTACTCCCAGCACATGAACTCTCTCGGCGCCAGCGAGGAGGTCGAGTAGATTCAGGGTTCGCGAAGGGGAATTTTGCTCGGATGTGATAGATCGAGGAATCGGGATAGCCTCTCCTTCTTGCACGTCAGTGCTTTTGGCGGCAACCACCTTGCCATTCCGCAATACCAGCATGTTATGGTCTCCGGTGGTGGTAATTTCTCGGCCGCTCTTTGCGGTAAACTTATAGAATGTTTTTGGCGCTGTTTTGCGGGCCGCAACCGTAACGCGCGACCATTCATTTTTGAGGTTTTTATTGAAGCTATACACTTCAACTCCGGGGTCGAGCACGCCTTCCAGATCTTCATCAATTTGGCTCGCGCCGCGTTCGGCGATCAAGTTTTCAATAAGATCTCCAATCTGTACAAGTTCAACTTTTCCATTTTTGCGGATAAGTACGGGTTCAGAACCGACAATAGATTTGCCGCTTCCCGATGTGGCAAATATGGTTTCGTTCGCGTTTTCCATGGAAAACCGGTCAAACAAAATTAACGAGTTGTTATGCCGGTTCATGCCGTACATAATCCCTTCGTTGGAAGACAAATCAAAAGAAACAAAAGGAAACACCGCGGACAAAGGTTCCGTATTCATCATGTTGTGCACGCCCAGCATGTCTAAACCGTACGGCAAACACGAATGAAACCCTTCTTTTTGCTGGTATAAAGCCGGCTTTATGTACATTAAGCGCGACTCAAAAATAGAACGCAGCGTTGTCTGAATTTCCCGCAGCTCTTCCACGTTTTCCGCGTACACGGTAATATACAGAGCAAACCGAAACATTTTTTCCTGCGCTGTTTGCAGGCGGTCGCGCAGCCGCTCCATGTCCTGGAACGCGGTTTCCAGCTCGGGATTGCGCACCAAACCCTTGGCTTCCTCATCCATAATTTCAGACTGCACTTCGGTAACGCGGCGGCGCAGCTTTTTTAAAATAAACCCGGTTTCTATGGGGTGCATAAACATGGAAATGTCCATAGAAATGTCCAGGTTTATAGCCGAAGCCAACCATGCCGTACTTAAATACCTGGGGTACGAAAAAATAAAAAATGACTTGACCAGACGGTTTCCCAGCGTAATGCTTTCTTGCGAAACTTTAATCGAGGAAGGGGCGACAATATCTTTTTCATCTATAGGCTTGCTTTCAAAAATGGGTTCCTCTTCCATGTGTCTCTTTTTTCCTAAAAAAGGAATTTGTACCATATGTATGTGTGTTTTTACCTCGAGTTTGTCGAGGGGCCATTCTTTTGCACTCGTTGCTGCAGCATCTCTGGGGGAATTTCCGGATAGTAGCCGACTTCCGCGTCTTCCGGGTGGTACCAAGTCCACAACAGCTCAATAATTTCCTCTGAATTTAACGGAGCCACGTGCAAGCCCATGCGGCGCAGGCCCAGCGCAACAAACTCCATACGCTGCCACAACTGGGTTTTCATGCGCTCAAACTCGTCATCCGTTAACTTTCCCACCAGCTTTGGCTTTGACCTAAACAGCGTTCCCGCGGTTGTCTGGCTTGCGTCGGGATTCGCCTCTATAAGAGTAAACGGCACTACCACAAAAAAGTTTTTCGCCAAAATGGAACCTCCCGCGATAAGCGTTTCCACGAATTTGCGGTACTCTGCCGTTTGCTCGCGCAGCAAGGTATTGGTTTGTTCTTGTTCCAGCGCTTTTAATCGGTCAATATACCCGGTAATGTTCAGCCGCCGCGACTGAATGGTAATTTGAATGGAAAAATCCAGCGAGTTTAAAAAGTTTTGGAATTGGTACACAATGGCGTCTTGTTCTTCCTGCGACTTTAAGGCAAAGTTCGTGGACGACACTAACATAATGCCCCGGATGGAGCGGTCTTTCAACACCATGGTGCCTTCGCGGACATCTTGGAATTCTAAAAATTCTTGAGCAGAACTTGCCATAAATCCTACGAATTACGAATAAATACGAATTTACGAATATTGATTAGCGCAGACGATTCTCTTAAACTTCAAACCATTGGCGGTAAAGTTCGCCACTATCCCTAATTGTAAACCAGTTGCTTTTAAATAGCCAGAAACTTGTTTTAGGTTAGTTTTGGAAAAGTACTCACCTCTTTTAATTTCAAGGACAATTTTATTTTCTATAAGGAAGTCAAGGAAGTAGATGCCCACTTTTTCGCCTTTGTAGTTTATCTGAACAGGCGCTTGCTCCGTGTACGCGATACCTGCTTTCTGAAGAGCCGCTGCTATCGCTTTTTGATAATGCTTTTCTTGGTAACCGTGCCCAAGTTCGTTAGAAACATCAAAGAGTATTCCTACGATTTGATAGCTTAGCTCCGGATGGATCAAGTCGTTTCTCCTTAGCGTTGATTGCGTCATAAAATAGGGTATTCGTATATTCGCGCGAATTCGTAATTCGTAGGACTATTTCTTTGTTTGAACTCTTAGGGACAAGTCAGCCATTCTGCTTTTTTGGGTAAGCTGGTCTTTTGGCAAGCCTTCCGGTCCCGTATACGGGTTAATATACTCTTCTTTTTTGTACGTAAGCTTTGTATTGCCCCGTTTCCACACAAATGTTTTGGGCCGCACCAGAAAGAAAAGCGCGTTCATAATCATTTCCGGAATGCTTTTTCCCTCCAGTTTTATAAACGCCAGGGCAACACCGCCGCCTTCCAAAAGAATGGAAATGGCCACAAACAAAATAAAGTTGTCTGCCGCCATAACAAAATACAGCGCGAAAATAACGGCTAAAGGAATACCCAAATATGCCGCCCTTTTAAAGGTAAGCGGGCCTATTACTTTCGCTTCCCGGTCAATAAATTGTGGAGTTTCAAATTGCGCCATTATTCCGGTTTTTCCCTATACTGATCTGATTCTTGAGGGTTTGGTTGCTCCACAATTTCCTCTTCTTGCCGTTGCTCGGCCTCCTCTGCAATAAGATAATCATCTTCGGGCTGTGGTTCTGGCGGTGTTGCTGTTCTGCGCTCACCTTCGTGCCGGGGGGTCGCAACTCCAATATCTTTTGCCCGCTCTGGCTGCTCCGCGGGAACGCGGTGAATGTCTTCCAACTGCGCTTTTACCGGATAAAACACAAACCGGTTCAGTTCCTGGGCCACGGCCTGCGCGACAGACAACTGTAACCCCACTTCTTTTTGCAGCGCCTGCTGGAAATCGCTTGGTTTGGTAACGCCCATTAACACGTCGCCAACCGCGGCGGCAACCTGCGACATTTCCTGCACGTTGTTCCGCTCGCACGCTGTCGCAATGTGCTCTGCCACCTCGTTGGAAAACACCGCCTCTTTTAGTTCCTGGGGAAGTTTTTCGTATATTGCCCAGTATTGTTCTTTGGTGTATTGCGCCATAACAGTATGGTTATTTTTCTTTCTGTATTTTACCACCTTGCGCAACCCCTTGACAAGATTTTGCCGCGGGCGTGGCCGTTCTTTTTGCTCACAGCTGGGACGGTATTATGTCTTCGTTTGCGTGCGAAACGTAGTAGTGTGGTTCTCGAAAAGAACCGAGAGCACTTCAAGGAATTGTTGTCGTCCAAGGAGCGGGGGCACGGTATCACGTTCAAGAAACCCTACGGGAACTTCCCGTTCCCATTCTCCAATACGAATACGAATTTGAGGGTGGACAAAAACCAGTTCTTTTCCCCCAATCCCGGCCGTTTCAAACGGTTGACAATCGCGTTCAAGATCCACGTTGAGCGCTTTGGCATACGACCGCGGTAAAAGAGAGTAATCAGCGCCCGTATCTACAATCATGCGCACCGTAGTCCAGGTGTTTAGTTCATTAATTGAAGCAAAATCTACCAGCGCCACAGGACGCCAGATCTCTCCGAAAATTTGAGACCAACGCTTTTCAAACGAGAAACGTTTTTCCATAGAAAAACAGTATAAGCGTTTCCTCTTCGGGAATATAGGTAAGAGTGGGCTGTTTGTCCGGGTATTTCTTGCGAACCTCTTCAAGAATTTTTACTGCTTCCTCGCCAGTGCGCGCCTCGTGGACTTCGCCATTCACAACAACAACATGCTTGCCAAAGTATGCAGGGTTGGAGAATATATCTGCTGAAAGATTATTTATCTCTTTATTGTCTGCCATATACTCTTATGTTAGCACAACACCCACCCTCTTGACAAGATTTAGGCCGTATCTTTTTCGCAAATCTCCAGCAATTTTGGCGATACGAACGTCTAGAGCGGTTACGTCAAGATGTAAAAAAAGATATTCAAACAACTCACTATCTTTTGGCCCAAGAGCAGGAAAAGAGAAAAATTCTACCACAACAATTGTGGGTACATAAAAAATCTTGCCTTCTTTCAGCCGCTCAAAAACAAAAGAGGTAACTTTTCCGTCACCTGCAGCGTAGTACACGAGGATATTCGTATCAAGCGTAAACATACCGAAACGCTATACGATCTTTCTTTCCCATTCCTTGCGGATTTCCCGCTGCCATTGAACAGCATCTGGCAGTTTTTTGTTTTTCAAGATGCCAGCAGCTTTTTGCCAAAGAGCAAGATTATATTTTCTTTTTTGAGCTTGAGGGATCGGCCCCTCCAATACCGCTTTATCTTTATACACCCGAACAGAAATTCGAGCATTTCCCCATGCTTTCTGCAACGCTTTTGGCAGCTTCATAACTCCATTTTTTACTTTAATAGTAGTAACCGTCATAGCTTCATGCTAGCACAAAACCCGCCCCCTTGACAAGATTTTTCCGCGGGTTCTTTTTTACCCAAAACTGCGCTTGACAACCAGCATGACTTTCTGGTAGTATAGAAATTGAAAAAGGCTTTCGGCCGTGGTTTATATACCACACCTAGCGGAAGGTCTTTTGGGAACAGAATAGCACGTAACGTAAGGAAGGGTAGTTTGTTGTGGGGCTGAAAAGCAGAAACTCGGCTCTACTGCGGGGTACAAGTAGGTCCTTTTCGGACATCGAACGTACTACGATGAGGGGGCGTCGTCCCTCCAGCTCCACAACAGGCTATATTTCTCGAGGTACTTCTTATCACGAATGCGGTAAGCGGTTACTATCATAATCTCTTGTGCTTCCGTGTCATCTTCCAGCGAACAAAAGTATTGCTGGTTTTTTATACTTTTGGTAAAACAAATGTTGCCTCGTTTGCCATTTCTATTTTCATAGATATGATCCGGGTACTTTATAAGCTGGGGCAAGTGTACAAGCAGAAAATCGTATTCTTCGGCCGGCTTTTTGTCGTACATGTGTTTGAGCACTTTCGTAGTGATATACACATTGCGCGTCGAGAAGCCACCGCCCTTATGGACAGCAGCCGTAAGATAGCACAAGAAAACCTTTTTGTTTTCTACAATTGCTTTTGGTTGTGTTCCCCGAATGTACCTTTTATGTAACGAGTGGAGGGATTCATTTGGCATACGCATAAAACCAGTGTACCACAAACCCAAATCAACCCAAATCCGCCCAAACTCCAAAAAACCGCCTGGCTTGACAAATTAAACTCAAGCCTGTATAATATACCCAGCAAAATTTAAGGAAGGAGCACTTTCACAATGTTAAATTCGCTATTTTGTGGAACACTTATCTGGGCTTTTTTTGTGCTGATTATTGGGATTTTCCTTGGCACTGGTGCCTTAGGAATTACCCTAATAGTACTTTCGGCATTACTCATTGGAACCGGGGCTATTCTCTGGCGACCAATCGCGGCAGACTGGGTAATAAAACTAGCTGAGCAGAACAAAGGGTTTACGTTCGTGAACGAAGGTTCAATGAAATTCATTACCCTCGGCGGAGAGGTGGCCGGGGAAATTATGCAATTCGAGGGAAAGCATCTTGACGGGGACGGGAACATAAAGGACAACAATCCGGGGGAAAGATATCCAGGGCGATACAGAATGTTGTTTGGAGCTCACTGGTTTGAGAATCCGCTCGTTAACGCCAAGAAAATTTTCGGTTACGACTGGCGTAGGTCCGTAGTAGACGAGCACGGCAATATCCGTGAACTTAGCGGCGAAGTAGACTATGTCCCGCTGGCCCGCGACGTATACTGGTGCGAGATCAAAGAGGCAGAAGCGAAAGACCTCGTACCGCTGGATATCCAGCTTCTGCTAACCGTACAGATCATCAATCCCTTTAAAGCGCTATTTCGAACCGGCGCCCGGCCAGGAGTCTGGCTGCAAGTTATCATTGCGCGCATCGCTGCCGAATCCAGGAACGTAGTTACATACCGAAGCCACGATGACTGGATTACCCATACGGACGCCATGGGCGACGCGTTTACTAAAATCCTGCAAGGTTGGCGTTACCAAGGAGAAAAAGGGGAAGAATCGCTCGTCGAAACAAACGAGAAAGATCTTTTTAAAGTAGAGTTTGAGGAGATTTACGGTGTAGCCATTCCCGAACTTTCGGTGTACCGCGTTGATCCAAGTGGTAATTACCGCCAACTTACGACGCAGCGCACCGAGGCAAACATCCAGGCCCAAGTTGATATAAGGCGCGCTGAAGGGAAAGCAGACGCCCTAAGAACCGAAGCCAAGGGGCAGGCAGATGCGTTAAAAAGCGTGACCGAAGCAATGGAAGGTAGTAGTTCGGGGCACTTATACCAAGTTCTTGATACCATCCGGAACAGCCAGCCCGGAGCTGCGGTACAGGCTATGTTTATCCCTGGCTTCTCTGATATGCTCGGGAGCGCAATGCGAGGGGCCGAAACCGGGAACACAGCAGAAGTCATGGACGCAATAGCGAAACTGACCGAGCAAGTGGAAAAGCTTCAGGCAAATCAGGCAAAGCCCGACGAAAACCTGGAGGCTGTCGGCGAAGCCCTTCACGAAGTGAACGAACAACTAAGGGAGGGAGAGGAGCCAGTCCAGCCAAAGGAAGACAACGGATATCTTTGCTAAAAAGGAGGTTAAAGCGTGGGTATTCTTTTGTGGCCGTTCAAAGCACTTTGGTGGCTCATAAGCAGCCCGTTCTGGCTGATCTACGGGCCCTTCTGGTTGATCTGCAAGGCGGTGCAACTCATGTGGGCCGGCATTCAATGGCCGTTCACACGCGGTGGCGCGGCCGAACTAGAACGCCAAATTGACAAGGCGGGAATAGAGCGGGCAACACAAATTGAGTACGCCCGCCGTGGTATCCCCATGCCGGGCGCATCAGGAAGGCTGCGGCCCCAAAAACAAGTTTACAGGAGAAAAAGATGAAGTAAATGCCGCCCGCGGCATACAGTGGGCTTTCATAATACGAAAGCCCACTTTTTAATTAGAAAAGATTTTGTCCCCCTGTTCCTTGCAGATATCTTGCAAGGGGTTCGTTTCCATTGTTTATAAGCCAGATACGCATTTGTGCTCTTTCGGTTGCTTCTGCTGCCGTCATTCCTTGTTGAGCCATAAGTCCTGCGCCCGGGTCAGCTGGTCCAGCGCTACCTGGCGCCCTCCCGACAATTGCTGCTATACGAGGATCTGCGGGATTAACACGAGTTGGAGAAGTGGTATTCGTCGCATGCCATAGCAGTCGGTTGCGAAGGTTTTGTACAGCTTCTTGCCCATTGTCACCGGAAGCAACATTGCCAAACCGCGCGCCATTAAACCCAAGCAGCATGCTGTCCATAGCTTCTTGGCCTGGCCCCACTGCGCCACCTACTCCAGGAGTGTTATTGAAAGCACCTTCGGATATCTGTTTTACTCGTTCAGGCTTCATTCGACTGTACATACGAATACGCTCATCAACTACTTGCGCAGCAGTAACAGTAGCTGCTTGTGTTGCGGTAACCTGATTTTGTCTTAAGTTAGCTCCTGGATGCGCGCGGTTGTAATCGCGAGCAAAGCGAGATTGTTGAAGTTCATCATCAGTAACAAAATGAGGAAAGGCCGCCTGAATATCCTGATGTTGGTTTATTTTTCTGGCCGAGTTGTACACATCCATAATTCTTCGCTCGCTAAATCCGGCGCGAATAACGTCATCACTCTCGCCTTGTTGCGCCGCAACGTTTAATATGCCAATTTTTTCGTCAAGCCCGATATTCCCGCGAAGCCTCGAGGCTTTTTCCTGGGCTGACATCTTCTTTGCTTGCTCTTCCGTCTTTTTTATATTTTCAGCAACTTTTGTCTGGGTTTCAGATCCCACTTTTCTGCCCGCCCACCGTACAAGTGGCGCACCTGCTCTTCCAAGAGTCTGGCCAACTACATTTCTTCCGCTCATGCCTCGAGACGAAAATGTTTCCATTCTATTTGCAAGGCGCTGCATTTTTGCTGAACGCGCAAGAAACTTGTCGCGGATAAGGTTGGCGCCCAGGACGCCGACGCCGACGGCACCGGCATGACGGGCGAAGCGCAGGCCGCCGCGGATAAACCCGGACATGGAAGCGGACATGCCAAGGCCGATAAACAACAGCACAATGGCCACAAACGGCGACATCATTAAACCAATAAGAGTTGACCATCCAGAAATATTGCCAGTTAAGGAAGGCCCGCTACTCAAGCTAGAGATTGGATTTGCCAAGACGTTGTTTGCCAGCCACATAAAAAAGGCCAAAGGCACGGTAATAAAACTCCACTGGATAAGCGCGTCTAACCATTGATTCCACCACTTTCTGGTTATGGGTAATATAGAAAACAAGAACGCAAACGGCGCTAAAATTACCAGCACCCACAAAATAACCAGCCGCAAGAAAAATACTAAAGCAATTGCCAGGTACGCAATAGTGGCAAATATAAAAAAGAACCCAAGGGCGGCTCCTATGGCAAGCGCAGCCGCAAATCCCGATGCAAGATCGCCAGCATTAGCAAAAGCTTGAGTGGTAGCATCGCCCCCTGCATTGAAAATCTGCCTGAAAGCACTTGAACCCAAACCCGCGCCGGGAGCTCCTGTAATATTCTGGGTAAAGAATACTGTGATAATATTCCCAACATCCGCCAAAAAGCCAACCAGCAAGCCGCTAAAGTTTACCAGCAACGCTACAACAATAAGCCGCGGCAGAGTTTTTTGCAGCTCGTACTCGCGCAGGCGTAAAATAGTGGCAAGGCCGATAAAAACAAGGATTAACAAAAAGAATATGTTTACAAAGTTCCGCGAAAACGTCCATCCGTCTGTAACAAACTGCGGCCCAACCCCTGGTGCAACGCCAACATTTATAAGAGTCGTAATAATCCAGTTGGTAACACCAGCAACCAAAAAGAAAATAAGGCCAGTAGTAATGGTGACCGCAGATACAATCAAACGAGCTATGTCTTCTACAAGATTGCCACCGATATCACAAGCCCATTGAAATATCGCCCAACATGCAGACGCCTGCAACGGAGCTGCAAGCAGAGCAAAAATACTAACTCCAAGAAACAAAGAGAGAAAAATCTTTTTTGTTGGCATTATATAATTATAAACATCTCTCAAAAGAAACACAAGAATATATGTAAAAGTAAAGAGGCCAACTTGTGGGTTGGCCTCTTGGGGTTAAGGATTGCTATTGTCAGGTTATAGCGTGAGTTGCCCGGGGCCTACATGGTCAACCCATACGCCAGCTTGAGTGCTCCTGATAGTTACGACGTAGCTTTTGACGCGTCCATTGGCTTTAACCAGATATTGAATCTTGAGCATATTAGTTTGGCTCACACTATTGAAACCGAGGTCTTGCATTTTTACCTCTTCAACAGCCAGAACATTAACATCCCCAAAATATTCCAGTACCGTGCCATACCCGCGCACATTTGGATTTCCGAATGCGCTCTTCCCAAGTCCGATGTAGTAACCATCGGGTTGCGGAAAGGCCGCACTGGGGGCAGGGCGTCCCTGGAATACCGGTTGTTGAACCTCGATCCTCGAGGTGGACCGGTTTGCCGGCACAGATACTGGCGGGACGGACTGCTCCAGTTGGGTTTGGGGTGCCGGGGCTACCTCGGGAGCTAGGTTTGTGGTCTGCTGCGTGTCAGCAGCAATGGCGCTCTCAAAAAGAGGAGTAAGCTGCATGCCGCCATACGCAGCACCCAGGATTGCCACTATGGCAAAAAGGATAAGGGACCAACCAGGAATGTGAAATTGTTTTCGTTGTGATCCGACTGTGACCTGCATAAGGCCACCTCCTTCCAGTGTTTAATTTTGTGGTAAGAGCGTACTAATCTACTTTAGTTCTACCACCCTTTGGCGGGATTTGTCAAGGGTTTTAAAGAAAAACATTGTTTTTGGTTTAGAATTTAAACCCCGCACCTTTTTTCTTTTAAATTCAGAAAAAGGTGCGGGGTAAACCCGTGCCCTGTGGATAACTTTGTGGAGAAACTTTTGGTTGCTTAACCGGGCTAGGCAACCAATAAAGAAAGTTGACTACACGCACAAGGAGTGATATTATGAGTATATTATGAGTCTTGCCAGTATCGCAAAAATGTTTGACTTTCCCGTGGCTGAACTACAAAAAGAAAGCATAAAAAACTTTCTTGAAAAAAAGCTTTTGGAAACAAAAAGCGAGCTTTTCGCTTTGGCTAACAAGTATGGCGTGAAAAGTGTGCGGGAGTTCGAGAAGCTCGCAGAGAAAGGGAAAATACGGGAAAACGCGCAAACGCGTGACGACTTTTTTAAAATTGACTATCTCCAGGCACAGGAAGAACGCGTCAAAAAAGCTCTCAATTCCTTCCGATAAATGACGAAAGAAGAACTTCGGATCATTGTTGAGGATCGGTTTCTTGACGTGGTCGAAGAGATACTCGAGCCTTCTCCAGAGAAGGTTCGTTTGATGTTAGAAGAAAGAAGGCACGGCGAAAAGTTCTCCTTTTCGCGCAAAGTTGCCTTACGCATTTATTGATTTTATGGAGTTCGTGCGGAGAAAAGCAAAGTAACTTTGGGCAACGTGCGCTGAAGCTCGTATTCTGGCAAACGTATTTATTACAATCTAGCTTTAACCGCCGGCAATACGAACAAGGAAGGAAATGCCAAAAAACGCGAAAAGCGCGAATGCCATTGTAATAAGAATGCCTAAAGAAATCCCATACGTGTTCGTAAACCCTATCCCAAATAAAAGAAACCCAAGAAACGCGATAAAAGGCCCATCGTTATTCAACTGGGCCAGTTTTTTGTTTTCCTTGATATTTTCGAGTTGCGCTTTTTGAGCTGTATCCATAAAAGTTTCGGGGGCAAGGCTTAGTGCCAAGCCCCCCTTAGTCAAAAGGAAGGGGCTAGTTTGTTTTTAGCTTTTGGCTCCTTTGCCATCGGAAGTCACAATCCGCAAGTTGACGCGAAATCGGCGCTGATGTATAATAGCCGCATATGGCGCAGCGTAATTTTTCTTATACTCTTCCTAAATGGGTAACGGAATTAACTCCCCAGCCCAAAGAATACCTCACGGGCATATTGAGAAGCGTTGTTTTTGCAAAGATGAAAGAATACGAACGGCACATGCAGGTTCTCGAATCGAAATACAAAATTTCATTTTCTCAATTTGAGAAAAAAGTAAAGTCCCAAAAGAAAGAAAACTTTGAGTTGTGGGATGATTATATCGTCTGGAAAGGACTTTCCGAAGCATACGAGAAATGGCATAAACGCTACCAGAAGTTCTGAATGTACCACTTAATTGAGCTTCTCCGCAAAAGCAAAGTTGTTTCACGCCTGGATATTCTTCATTTTGTTGACGAAGAAGATATCCAGGTTTTTTCTGCGAAAGCAACGTTGCGCGGCACCTCTTTTCTGTATATCCGCGAACTCACAACAAAAACAGAAACAAAGTATTCCTACCACTGGCAAACTCATAGCGGTAAACTTGTCTGTCGCTGGGATAACGCGCCGCACCACCGAACAGTCCCAACGTTTCCTCACCATAAACACAAAGGCAACAAAGAGGAAATTCTGCCTTCAAAAGAAGTTACGCTTGAACAGGTACTCAATATTATCGACAAACAACTCAACGATAAAAAGAAGAAAAAATAAGTCGGGGAACGGCGTGTTGCAACTCGTACTCTCGCAAGCGCAAAATAGAGCGCGAATTATGGTTAATTAAGGTTTATCTGAAACCACTGGCCAAAGATGTTTATGTTAAAACCTAAAATGCCCAGGAAAAAGTTTAGCGCAAGCCAGGAAAATAACAGCACAAGCACGCCAATGCCAACGTACCGCCAAATGCGTTTTACCAGCACCAAAGTATTTACGTCGCCCAGCTGGAAATACATAATAACGCCGGAAAGCACCACCATAATGACAATAAGAAGCGGCGCCAGTTTCCATAGCGCGAAGTTCACCACGTTCCAGAGCAAAAGAAAGACGTGATTAAACGTGCATGCATCTGTTTCGTCATACGGCGTGCTCGGGTCGTTCCGGTCCACCCCGCAGGGCACCAGCCCGTAAGGCGTGGGGCCGATGGTAATCTCGTCTGAAGCGGAAGCCTTGCCGTCGTTCGCCTCCAAGCGCAGCACATACACACCCTCCACGGTAAAGGAGGCGGTCGTGTCTATGGAAGCGGGGTCCGCAAAGGTAACGGCCCCGGGGCCGCTTACCACGCTCCACAGGGTGGTTACCGCTCCGGGAGGGTTGGGAAGGCCGTCGTCTGTTACGGCGCCGTCAAGCGTAATGGCGCCGGGGAAGTCCATGGTTTGGTTTCCCCCGGCATCCACTTTGGGAGGATCGTTGATTTGCACGATGATGGGGCCTACCACGGCGCGGGGGTCAAACGCGTCTGACCCCACTCCTCCGCACGAGTGGCCGCCGGCTTCGGTAATGCAGTTGCCAGAAGGCAGGGCCTTGTCTAGGGCGCGCACGCCATACCACCAGTCTCCGCTTCCGGGAGCGTCAGAGAAGGTGGTGGTGGCGGGAGGCAGGTTTGAGCTTATCTTAGTCCAGCCTCCCATTCCGTCTGGACTGCGCCATACTTCGTAGTGATCCAGCCCGGAGCCTCCGGGAGCGTCGTTGCCTGCCCATGCGAGGGTAATGGAGGGAGTGTCTGCCGCAAGAGGGGTGTTTACGTCTCCCGTGGTTACGCCGTCTGTGGCAGTGAAGCTGGCGATGGTGGGAGCCTCAAAATCCATATCCGCAAAGCCTTCCACTGACGGGCCAGCACCCGACACAATATAGCTCACAATAATCTGGCCGTTGCCTCCTTGGTAGCCCTGCGCGTGCGTTACGCCGCCGCATACAGCGGGATCGGGATCGCAGTAGCTGGATCCGCCTCCGCCTCCGCCTCCGCCAGCTCCGTAAGGGTCCCCAACATCATACGCGCCCATTCCCCCGCCTCCGCCTCCGTAATATCCGCCTCCGCCTCCGCCTCCGGGTATGGAAAAAAATGATGCGGGAGGAGGAAAGACGTGCGAACCCCCGGCGCCCCCGTTTCCAAATGTTCCCATATCGCCGTAACCGAACGGAAACCCGCCTGACAAGCCCCCATTGCCTCCTCCTGTTAGTGTTCCTGCTCCCCCGCCTCCACCAGGGTTACCAGCAAACTTTCCGCCTATTTGTCCATCCGCGGCGTTAAACGCCCCTCCTCCATTTCCTCCAGTTCCGCCGCCAGCGTTAAGTCCTCTGCCAGCTCCCCCTCCTCCTCCGGCGACCACGATACGATCGGCTAGCGCGTTTCCGCCCCGGCGTATGTCGGAACCGCCTCCTCCGGTACCGGCCCCACCTATAACCGCTCCTCCACTTGCTCCTCCATTCCATCCGTTTCCTGTGCCCCAACCTTTTCCGCCTACGTAAAGTTCAAGGATTTCGAGTGGAGTAACGGGAATGGTTGCCTGTACGCGCCCCCCCTTGCCTGCCGGCCCAGAATCAGCGGCATAGCCGTTACTTACAAAGCTGGATTCTCCCTCCGCGCCTCGTATATCAATTTGTATCTCGGTAACTCCGGGAGGCACGGTCCAGGGCTGCGGCCCCCCCGTGAAGTAAAAAACTTGCTGGGGCGCGGGTCCTGGGTTTGCCACAACACGCACTCCGCATTGGCCAACCCCTGTTGTACTACACCACGCGGGAACTTGAACGGCGGCCGTTTTATTTGCGCCGCAAGTCACGTCAGCCCTTTTTGTCCAGGGATCAGACCCGTCTTTTGTCCACAGTTCACATAAACCGCCGGAAGCTGTATAGTTTACCTGAAAATTTCCGTTGTACCAACCAGGCGGTATGGTAATGGAATCAGCTGTTGGGGCAGCATACTTCGAGGGGGAGGTAATGATGATTTTGCCGTTGCCGAGCCGAAACCCATTTGTGTAAACCGTATTGTTGCCAATCGCGGGGTTTACAAAGCTAGATCCGCCGCCGCCGCCTCCTCCGTGTCCTGGCTGGCCTGAGCCAACGGCAGTGGTCGCCGCACCTCCTGATCCGCCGCCGCCGCCGCCGTACCAACCCCCGCCTCCGCCGCCTCCCGAAAGACCACTATTGGAACCGCCAACACCATCGCCACCCTTGCCGCCAACGCCAGCGGAGCCGCTTATACCGTTGTTGCCCCATGCGCCTCCCGGGATACCGCCAACTCCCCTTGTTCCTCCTGTTCCCCCACTCCCTTGCGTTCCGCCTCCGCCTCCGTGACCACAACCGCCATCCCTTGAGCCTAGGGGTGGACAGAATTGTCCATTCAGTCCATTTTCTCCGTTTGAGTAGGCTCCTTCGCCACCGAGTCCGGAAGGAGCGAAATAGTTGGTTCCGCCTCCGCCTCCTCCTCCGGCGACCACGATACGATCGGCTAGCGCGCTGCCGCCCCGGCGTATGTCGGAACCGCCCCCGCCTCCGCCTCCGTGAGCGGTATAGGCAAATGCGCCGGGCCCGCTTCCACCATCGCCTCCGCCGTTGAAACCGCCAGCAGGAATGGTAGTTCCCCCGCCAGATCCTTCGCCCCCAACAAAAAGATGGAGCGTTTCGCCTGGCGTAAGCCCGGAAAGCACGGTACTTACCGCTCCTCCATTTCCTCCAAGATGACTTCCCTGGGCACCCATTACTTCAACATCGATTGAAGTAACTCCGGGCGGCACAACGCAGTCGTACTGCCCGGGAGTATTCCATGTGCCGTCGCACGGCGGAGGAGCGGCTTGCGCTGTACGCAATGAAAAAAAGAAAACTCCAAGCACAAAAACCTGCAGGGCAAGAAGAGTTACGCCGCACAAGACTGTTGCTACAACGAGAATTCGATGCATTAGGGTATTATAAATCCTTTGCGGGAAATATGCTATACTTTGAACAAGTATGTATATTTACCTCGACGAGTCATTCCAGCTCAAACGCGGCACGGAAAATCAATTTCTGATAATTGCCGGTTTCGCAACGTCTGACCCGGCAAGAATCGCCAAAGTGTTCAACCGAATCAAAAAACATACTCTCCCTAAGAAACTAATCACTCGAGAAATCAAAAGCACCAACCCCCTGGCTGATAGGGCTTTCAAACCAAAGCTATTTCGGGAGCTTCAGGCAGAAGACGTTCAAATCTACGCAATTACCCAAATCAAACACCAGCTGCCGCACGACTACTTTGCGAAAGATCAACTGCTTTACGACAAACTGTATTTAGACTTGCTAAAAATTCTGCTGGTCAATGAGTGGGATTATCACGATGAAGAGATTGTTGTTACTACAATGGATACGTATCGCCCTAGACTTCTTAAGCGCGGAGATATTATCAGCGTATTGCAATCCGAGCTTGCCCAAAAATACCCTGATAAACACTTCCGCATTCAGTTTCAAACTTCAGAACTGCTTAATCTCCAGCTGGCCGATCACATATGCGGCGTGTTTTACCAGCTTATGCAGAATAACCAGAAATGGTTTGAGATGATCAAGCCGAAACTTAAAAAGATAGTGGCAAACCCACTATCTCCTTAAGTGTAATAGGGTGCCCTTATTGTTCGCGCTCCACCCTTCACCGGTTCGAGTTTCTCGAGACCTCCAGATGGCGTCAACAAGGAGTTACTTCTCCTATCACAAGCGTATCATATCACAAGGGCATAGAGATTGTCAAGAGACTTTGGTAATGTGCAAGCACATATGGCGGTTTTCCCAGGAACAGGTAGAGTCCTGGGTATGTGTACCGCCATGACAAAAACAATCAAAGAGGAGCGTTTAAGATGGGTCCTTCC
>Ga0214471_10000619_pt1 | contig 29523 bp, 30 predicted proteins | sample RVTome_5_FD_207665 | JGI IMG/M metagenome (GOLD analysis project Ga0214471, IMG submission 207665) | Soil microbial communities from uranium-contaminated site in the Upper Colorado River Basin, Wyoming, United States - RVT142D155 | ecosystem: Environmental > Terrestrial > Soil > Contaminated >... | reverse complement strand
GCAGCTCCACCTTTTTCCCCTGGTTCCGCTACAAGGACCCCGACGTCCTGGAGCGGGAGCTCCGCGCGAACTACCAGATCTACGGACAGACCGCGCACGCCGTCCTCACCAAGACCCGCGCGTGCCGCGTGATCCTCGTTTCCTCCCTTCCCCCGGAAGATGTGGAAACGATGGGGATGACGCCGGCACCCACCTTGACGGATGCGATCCGCGCCGCCAGGGCGATCCTCGGGGAATTGCCCGTCCCCCTCGTCATCCCCGACGCGGGGTACGTACTGCCGGATCCACCGGGGTGACTGAGTATTGCGTTTCATAAATACCGCAACGTATCGGGAAGAGAGTACGGAAGGCGCACGCAACGGGAGGGTCCGGCGGAGTCGCCGCAGGAGGGGGGGCGAAGTGAGGTAAAGCGCAGCCGTGCAGGTTCATCGCACGGCGAGCCACGAACGGAGCCCCGCCCTCCGAGGCGGCGCAGCCGAAGGGGGCGTCCCGGAGGCGCAGCGCCTTCCGGGATCGCTCTTTGGATACATTACCGTATTTATGAAACGCAGCACTTAGCGGGAGCTCGATTGAAAGGAGACCACATGTACTCTTTCTGGAATCCGGAGGGGATCCCGCCCAGGACGCTTGCGCCGGGCGTGACGGCGAAGATCGCCTCGGGGGAGAGGATGATGCTCTCCCTCGTCACCTTTGCACCGGACGCGGTCGTTCCGACGCACTCCCATCCGCACGAGCAGATGGGGATGATTGTGTCGGGGACGCTGGAGTTCACGATCGCAGGCGAGACGCGGGTGCTGTCGGGAAGCGGGATGGTCTTCGTTCCGGGAGGGGTCCCGCACGCGGCGAAGGGGGGTCCCGGGGGGGCGGTGGCGCTGGAGGCGTTTTCGCCCCCCCGGGAGGAGTTCCGTTAGCTGGCGGAGGACACTCCTTCCCTTCCTCCCGGGTCAGGACCAGGAATGTCCCCCCTTGGCAGGTATGTCCCCCCTGACCAGGAATGTCCCCCCCTGGCGGCCTGCTTAAGGCGCTTCGATGGGCGCCGGTAAGGCCTTCTTCGCGGCGCCCTTTTTCCCGGTCGTCGTCTTCGCCTCCGCGGCCACCCATCGGTTGATCGCGGAGAGGTACGCCTTGATCGCCGCCTCGATGATGTCGGTGGAGCTCGCGCCGCCGGAGAAGATCGTCCCGTTGGAGCGGATCCGCACCCGCGCCTCCCCGATCGCGTCCTTTCCCGACGTGACCGCGTTCAGCCCGAAATCGATCAGCTGGAAATTCGCCCCGACGATCCGTTCGATGCACTTGTACGCGGCGTCGATCGGGCCGTTCCCCGTCGCCGCCTCCTCGATCACCTCGTTGTTCCGCTGCACCTTGAGCGCCGCCATCGGCGTCGCCTTCGTCCCCGACAGGATCTGGAGGTTGATCAGCTTGTACGTCTCCGGAACCTTGAACAGCGTATCCTGCACGAGGATCTCGAGGTCCTCGACCAGGACCTCCTTCTTCTTGTCGGCCAGGACGAGGAACTTCTCATAGATCTCCGCCAGCTGTGCGTCGGTCAGGCGGTGCCCCATCCCGGAGATGTGGTGCTTGAGCGCCGCGCGGCCCGAGCGGGCGGTGAGCGCGAACGTGTGGGCCGTCACTCCCACGTCCTCCGGCCGGATGATCTCGTACGTGGAGCGGTCCTTGATGATCCCGTCCTGGTGGATCCCGGAGGAATGCGCGAAGGCGTTCGACCCCACGATCGCCTTGTTCCGCTGGATCGGCAGCCCCATCAGCTTGGACACCATCCGGCTCGTTTTCGCGATCTCCTTCGTGTTCACGTCCGTGTAGAGTCCGGTGAAGATGTCCTTGCGCGTCTTGATCGCCAGCACCACCTCCTCGAGCGACGCGTTCCCCGCGCGCTCGCCGATCCCGTTCACCGTAACCTCGGCCTGACGGGCGCCGGCGAGGATTCCCGCGAGGGTGTTCGCCGTGGACATCCCGAGGTCGTCGTGACAATGCATCGAGAGGATCGCGTGGTCCAGCCCTGGGACCTTCTCCTTGAGCCGCCGCACCCGGTCCGCCATCTCCATCGGCGTGGCGTACCCGACGGTGTCCGGGATGTTGATCGTCGTCGCGCCCGCCTTCACGATCGCGTCGACGGTCCGGCAGAGGTACTCGAAGTCGGTCCGCGAGGCGTCCTCGGTGGAAAACTCGACGTCCCGGCAGAGGGAGCGGGCGTACTTCACCGTGTCCACGCACCATTGCAGGATCTTCTCCCGGTCGGCGCGGAACTTCTTCTGGATGTGGATGTCCGAGGTGCCGAGGAACGTGTGGATCCGGGGGCGCTTCGCCACCTTCACCGCGTCCCACAACGTGTCGATGTCCTTTTTCACCGCCCGCGCGAGCCCGGTGATGACCGGCCCCTTGACGGTTTTCGCGACCGCCTGGACCGACTCGAAGTCGCCGGGGGAGGAGGCCGGGAACCCCGCCTCGATGATGTCCACGTTCAGCACCGCCAACTGCCGCGCGATCTCGACCTTCTGGTCCCTGGCGAGCTTCGCCCCCGGGACCTGCTCCCCGTCCCGCAACGTCGTGTCGAAGATGAAAACCTTGTCCGCCATCGAATCCCCCTTTCGCCTTCCGGTTTGTAATTATCTGAACCGCTCTCCTCCCCAAAATGAAAAACCCCCGGTGGCTTGGTCCCCGGGGGTTCGAAAAACAAAAACCGCGGGAACCTGCCGGCCCCGCGGCCCGAATCGACGTAATTGATGCGCTACGCGCTCAGGCTCCGGTCCGGCCCCTCCGGGGGCGGAGTAGAGCGAGCCCGAACAACCCGACTTCCTGCCGATTCCTGTCCGCGCGCGTCATAGTCTGTACAGCATACGGGTCTGTAGATCTTCTTGTCAACCCCCGTCCTGCACTCTCCGAAGTTCCCGCGGCGCGGCGATCCCCCCCGACACGAGCAACTGGACCGCCTGCTCGATCGACATCTCGAGCCGGACCGCCTTCTCTTCGGGGATGAAGAGCACTTCGCCCAGGTAGAGATGGTTTGTCGGAACGTACACGACGGCGAGCCGGCGGTCCCCCTCCTCCACCGTCATCGTGCGGAACCCGAGGGCGTACGACCCCTCCTTCGGGTACTCCACCAGGAGGACCTCCTTGAACGACTTGGTGCTCTCGGGGGAGAAGGCGTTCGTGAGCTGCTTGATCGTCGAGTACACCGTCCGGTACCCGGGAATCCGCTGGATCAGCCGGTCGAGGGCGTCAAGGAGCCGCTTCCCCACCACGTTCCGCGCTAGGGTCCCGAGCAGGAGGATGATGACCAGCCCGGCAAGGATCCCCGTACCGGGAATGTGATCCGTGCCCGGAAACAGCGCCCGGACGACCCCGTCGAGCACCGGCGAAAAAAGACCGTCGACCTTCTCGAAAAACCAGAGAAGGAGCGCCACCGACACCACGAGGGGGACGAGGACGAAGACGCCGGTCAGGAAACTTTTTTTCACGTTGCCGTACACGGGGGTATTCTATCGCAAATTGAGCGAACCGTAGAACCTCCCGATTCTGCCGGGCTTTTTCAGACCTCCCGATTTCGAGGTTGCGGGTAGTTGCGTCGTGCTGTCTGATTGTGCCAATCACTGGCATATCCTGTCGATCGCAACCTATCTAAACCGGCGCCCTCTCCCATAACCGGCTTGAAACGTTGCGGTTGCGGCATCGATCTGATTATCAAGAAGGTGGCACATGGATGTGAGCAACGTAAAACGCGCTGTATTATTATGTGTGTTCTCCTGTCGCAGCGCTTACTTCATGCATCAGCCAACGTGTTTTTCCACCCAGGAAACATACTGGTCCATCCAGTTCTGAAGGAATTTATTGCTGTCTGCGCCGATATTCCCGGTTTCATCAAACAGACCATCCTTTGCATGGATGAACGCTTCGGGTTGGCCAAGGGTCGGTACATTCAGGTATGCAAGAACATTGCGCAAATGCTGTTGCGCCATGGCTGTGCCGATGGCCCCGACCGAAACTCCCATCACACCAGCGGGCTTGCCCGCCCACGCGCTCTGACCATAAGGGCGCGAGACGTGGTCGATCGCGTTTTTCAGCACCCCAGGGATCGAACGGTTGTATTCCGCCGTAACGAATAGAAGTCCCTGGGAAGCGGCGATTTCGCCCTTCAGCCGCTTGACGGACTCTGCTTGGTTCGCATCGTCGTCTTGGTTGTAGAGCGGCAAGTCACCGATTTCCACCTGCTTGAAAGAGAACTCCGACGGTGCCAGTTTTACGATGGCCCTCGCCATTTTGCGATTGAAAGAATCATTGCGGAGACTGCCGACGACCACGGCGATTCGGTACTGTTTCATGACGACCTCCCTATAAAAGTTGTAGGGGGTTTTTTTATGCGTACCATGCACGCTGCCGCAAGTAATGGCCACTTGGGCGGTTCGGCAGACTCGGCCCCGTACATGAAGGACCGGGGTGCAGCTTGAAGCCTACTCCCCGGTCCTTCGATTCTATCTTTGGATCTTCATCGCCTGCCGCGACGCTCTCACTTCATCTCCGGCTTGAGGGCTTCCTGCGCTTTCTGGTAGCTCTCCACCACGGCTTGATAGTTCGGAGCGTACGCTCCATACAGGGCGCCAAACGCCGCAGCGTCCGGCCGATTCCAAGTGCGTTGCAGTTCGCAAAACACCGCATTTGTACTGACCGGTACAACCCCGGCCTGCGTCAGGCGGGCAACCGTCGTTCTCGATGCCATCTCGCTCGGGTCGCCGGAAGCATCCATCACTGTATAGACTTTGTAGCCTTCCGCCTTTGCCTGGAGGGCCGGGAAGGCGACGCAAACGCTTGTCCACACGCCGGCGATGATTAATGTCTTTCTCCCGGTCTTGCGTACGGCCTCCACGAACTGCTTGTTGTCCCAGGCGCTGATTTCACCTGTGCGCGGGACGTAGATCGCATCGGGTGCATTTTGGTGGATCTCCGGCATCAACGGGCCATTCGGGCCGGTCGGTACGGATGCGGTCGTGATGACGGGGATCTTCATCAGATTGGCCACCTTCGCCAGGATGATGGTATTGGTTCGCAATTCCGCCACACTGATGTCCTTGACGGTCTGGAACAGGCCGCTTTGATGGTCGAGCAGGAGGATGACGGTATCCGCAGGATCGATCAGGACCTTGCCCACGTCCGCCTTCACCAAGTCGGAAGCCAGCGGCTGCGCGTAGGCACGATCGCCGACCGACTGGAATAAAAACACACCTGCCGCGAGCAGCGTGAGAACAACCAACGACGTAACTGTTTTCGATGGTCGAAGCGATTTCATGAGTCTCTCCTTTCAAGGGGGTTGGGGACCAGGTTCTTCTTTACGGTCGCCCTTTCATCGGTGAATTTCTTCAGTTCCATTTTTACTTCTTCGATCTTCGCCTGCATTTCCGACGAATAGTCACCTTTCTGTTCAGCGGCAAACGTCGGGGCCATGAAACCCGCAAGGAACGCCACGATCACGCTTAAACCGACCGTTACATTCTTCATTTGCCTCCTCCTTGCCATGCTGTGGGACGATAAGGGTTACAGCAGTCTATACACCGAGGCTCGCTTGGCCCATTCGCTGTCTTTGTAATTGGCCTGAAGCGTCTCATGGGCCTGCTTCAGCGCGCTTGCATCCTTGGTCGCTTTGTACCGGCTCACGCCCCGGTAGTAGATCGCTTCGGGAGCCACGTCGCTTTTCGGATATTCCGTTATGAGCCGATCGAGATGGGGTAGCGCCTCACTGAACTGCTCGTGATCAAACTGGGTTTTTGCCATACCCAACATGAGAGAGGGGATCAACTCCTCCGGAGACAGGAAGCCGACCGACCTGTGATGCTCCTCGCCCTCCGAGTCCAAAATCAGAAATGTCGGGGTCCATTTCACCTTGAACTGTTGCGGCAGCGGTGTGGATGAGATCAGCACTCGAACCGGAGCCATATACTTGCTGAAGAAATCGATGACCTTGGCGTTTGGATACGAAACCGCATCCATCTGTTGGCAGCCAATTCAAAGCGGGTTGAAGAAATCCAGCAGGACATACTTGTGTTCCGATTGGGCTTTCTTGTTGGCGGCACCTAAATCAGGCAACCACTGGATCGGTTTCTCCATGGCGCAGTCCTCCCTTTTTCTTTATTTGATTACGCGATCCGATAGGAAGGTTCTATTGGATTCTCTTCCGGTTCTCGTGGGTTGTGAATCGCCCCGGGTGACTCAGGTCATGGGCATGCTTCGCCTCGCTCCGGAGATACAGGAACACATTCTTTCCATGCCCATCATCGTTCGCCGCCCCATAATTACGAAGCGGGCCCTCCGGCCTATCGAACTCCTCCCCGATTACTGCGATCAGGATCGCGATTTCCGAAAGTTCTTCGTCTAGGCTGCAGTCTTTTCGAAGTCCACCCGCCTAGGTTCCACGCTCATCTACTCAACAGCGTCAGAAATCTCCCCATAGAGCCCTTAAGCTCTGTTCCAACGGCGGAAACGGCGGTTTCGAAGCCATCTCCTGTTTTCCTTAGCATTCTGCGGACTTCTAGGTAATTGAGATTCCCTGGGCAGGCGCAACCTTCTGGAGAGAATCACCATCCAAAAAAAACAAAGGGTTGGCCGTTTAAATAAACGAAAGGAACAAACATGAAAAATACATCCAGTAATCCAAAAGCCGGACTTGAAGCCTTACTCACCCCTGACAATTGCACTCTGATATTAATCGACCATCAACCATTCCAGTTCGCCGGCCTGCGCAGTCACGACACCCAGACGATTATTAACAATGTCGTCGGGTTGGCCAAAGGCGCGAAGATTTTCGGCGTGCCGACACTTTTGACCACCGTCCTTGAGAGGCAGGGCGGCTACATCCTCAAACAGCTGCAGGATATTTTTCCAGAGCAGAAGCCGATCGACCGCACCTTCATCAACACCTGGGAGGATACCCGCGTCGTTGAATGGGTCAAGAAGACCGGCCGGAAAAAAATCGTCATGGCCGCGCTGTGGACCGAGATCTGCCTCGCGATGCCGGTCGTCCAGGCGCTCGGCGAAGGCTATGAAGTCTATATCGTGACCGACGCCTCCGGCGGCGTCAGCATTGAAGCGCACGAAATGGCGATCCAGCGGATGATTCAGGCGGGAGCCGTGCCGATCACTTGGACGGTCATGGCCTCAGAGCTGCAGCGCGACTGGGCCCGTACGGCCACCGTGCCCGCTCTTGCTCAGATGCTTGTCGAACATATGGGCAATGTTGGTACGAGCTTTTTGTGGGAGCAGCAACTCCTCGCGACTCAAAAAGTGTAGGCGTCATTTTAATAATGCGAACTTAGGGGCGATTCATGAAAATTGGAATCATCGGCGCGGGTGGTATCGGCCAGGCATTCGCAGGTCACGTGGCGAAAGCCGACTATGAGGTAATCATTAGCAACAGTCGCGGTCCCGAATCGCTGGCGGAGATGGTGAAGCAGCTCGGCCCACGCGCCATAGCCGGCACACGGCAGGACGCTGCGCGGGCGGACGTGGTGGTGCTTTCCGTGAACTGGCCGCAAGTCCCTGCGGCGTTGTCGGACTTGCCCGCATGGAACGGTCGTATCCTGATCGACGCCACCAATCCGGTACTTCAGCCGGGCTTTCGCCTCGCCGAGCTTCAGGGCAGCACATCGAGTGAGATTGTGGCATCGTTGGCTCCCGGCGCGCGTGTGGTCAAGACAGGCAACACCCTCTTACGCGCCGTGCTGGCCGCTGATCCGAAGCAGGCCGGAGGGCGTCGTGTGTTGTTCATGTCGGGAGATGACACATCAGCCAAAGCGGAGGTAAGCGCCGTTCTCGAGAAAATGGGATTCGCGACGATCGATCTGGGCGGATTGGCGAGCGGCGGAAGATTGCAACAGTTTCCGGGCGGTCCGCTGCCGACGCTGAACTTGATCAAACTGAACTGATATCACTATGGCCGACGATCGGACGGAATGATCAAGCTCATGACGATGAGCCCGAAAGTGAACTCAGGAGATCCCGATGCCCTGCCCCCGCTGCCGCTACTCTGGGCGCACTGCGTAAAGACGAGGAGACGGAACGCGATGGCACGAGTTGAGTATGCCGGACTGCTTTGACTGACCTGAAAGGATGACAACGTGGGAAAGTATTTACTGACCTTGCTGGGTTTGATCTTGTGTTGTTCCGCGCATGCCGAGGACAGGAACACCTACAAGAAGGACGTCACCCTGTGGTATGAAGCATTCAACCAAAAGGATCCGGTGCTGCTGGACAGGATCCTGAATGAGAACTGGGTCGACATTCCGCCAGCTCCCGGCCAGCCCGTTGGACCACAAGGTGCAAAGGACATACTCGTGGAGCTCACTACAACATTTCCCGATCTGAAGATTTTGATCAAAGAGATTTTGCAGGACGGAAGCAAAGTTATCGTGCGTTCCGAAATCGCAGGCACACAAAGGAAACCTTTCATGGGTTTTGACGCGAAGAACCGGAAAATGTCCATCCAAGCCATAGATATTCACGAATTCAACGATGGGAAAATTGTTCGAACTTGGCACACAGAGGATTGGATGACCGGTCTTCATCAATTGGGCATTTTCGACAAGTAGCCATTAAGAAAAGCGACTGCTGGATGACGGATCCCTTACCCCTCGCCAACCGATGTATACATGTTCAGCTATAACGCACGCGGGTCGATAGTGCGAGAAAAGGGTATCCGCAGGAAGGAAGAATTCCAGTCCTTGCCATTCCGCATGATTGATCCGGGGAGGAGATGAGAGCCACATTCATTCCAACCTTCCATAAAACTTCCTTTTGTGCCGTTCTCCAACTGAAAAAGGACTCCGATGATAGCCGGAATCCCCTTTGTTTCTAACATGGTGCCGAAGGCGGGATTTGAACCCACACGGGTTTCCCCACCACTCCCCTCAAGATGCCGTTGTGCACGGGGTATGCAGACCGGGGGCTTCCGGTGACATTTCCCTCGTCCAGTAGGCCCCCAGTAGGGGGACAGGTCACTTCCAATCGGTGGGGAGATTGTTTTTCGTTCGCGTTCGTCACCTCCTCCGTGTGTCCCTACGAGGTGATCCGGGCGAAGCGGCTGCATGAGCGCCGCTTGTCGAGTTGCAATCCCTATCCCCCTGAAGCCGACTACATCGTGAGTTCCCCGATCCGCCGCCCACCTCGAAACCGGTTGCGGATAGTTGCGTCTTGCGGTCTGATCGTGTCATTCACTGGCATTTCCTGTCTATCGTAACCTATCTAAATACTTGATTTTGTGCCCATAATCTTAGATTCTATCGTAAATGCTTTCCCGGGGGGCGATCACATGGATCACGCGGTGGTGATGGCGGGCGGGTCGGGGACGCGTTTCTGGCCGGAGAGCCGCGCGCGGCGGTCGAAGCAGTTCCTGGACCTCACCGGGGGAGGGCCGATGATCCGGGAGACCCTCCGGCGTCTCTTCCCCGTCCTCCCCCCGGAACGCGTCTGGGTCGTCGCCGGCGTCAAGGACGCGCCGCACCTCTCCCACCGCGACCTCGGCATCCCGAAACGGCACGTCCTCCTGGAGCCGGAGGGGAGAAACACCGCCCCCGCGATGGCGTACGCGGCGGCGGCCGTCGCCCGGGAGGACCCCGACGCCGTGGTCCTGGCCACCCCGGCCGACCACGCCATCGGCAACGTCCGGGCGTTCCATGCCGTGCTCCGGAAGGGGCTTCGCCTGGCGCGGGAGACGGGGCGGTTCGTGACCCTCGGCGTCCCTCCGACCCAACCCTCCACGGGATACGGGTACATCGAGCGGGGGAAACCGTTCCCCGGAAAGGTCCGGGGCGCCTTTGAGGTCGCCCGGTTCGCCGAGAAACCCGACCTTCCAACCGCGAAGCGGTTCCTCCGTTCCGGCCGGTTCGACTGGAACAGCGGGCTGTTCCTTTTCGGCGTCGCTACGTTCGCCGACCGGCTGGCGAAATTCCTCCCCGAGGTCGATCGCGAGATCCGTCGCGCCTTCCTGGGGGACCGCGCCGGTTTCCCGAAGCGGCTCGCGCGGGCGTACCGGCGGATGCCGTCGATCTCGATCGACTACGGCATCCTGGAGAAGGAGACGGGGATCCTCGTCCTCCCGGCGAACGTCGGGTGGAGCGACCTCGGGACGTGGAGCTCGCTGCACGAATTCCTCTCGGGGACGGGGGAAAACGTCGCGTTCGGCGACGTCATCCTCTCCGACTGCCGGTCCGTTCTCGTGCGGACGGACAGGGGCGTGGCGGCGGTGCTGGGAATGGACGACGTGGTCGTGGTGCGAAACGGGGACGCGGTGCTGGTCTGCCCGCGCGCCCGCTCGGAGGAAGTGAAGGGTGTGCTGGAGGAGGTCCGTCGGCGGTTCCCCGCGCTGGCGTAAGGGTCTGCCCAGGAATAAGGTGTGCAGATATGGGCGTTGAGTCGCCCGGCCGGCAAGGCACGAGGAGGGAGAATACCGGGAGTATTCGACCGACGAGCAACGCAGCCCGCCGGGATGAATCGGCGCCCAGATCGCACAAGTTATTCCTGGGCAGGCCCTTATCTCCGCCGTTATTCCAGAACGTCTCCGGTCAGGGTGACGATCCGCCGGACCTCGTACTCCAGCGTCCCGCGGGGAATCGTGATCGTGACCGTGTCGCCGACCCGCCGATTCATGAGGGCCTTCCCCACCGGCGAGGCCATGGAGACGAACGACTTGTTCCCGTCTGCCAGCTCCGGGATCACGAGGGTGTAGCGGATCTCCTCCCCGCCCTCGAGGTTTTCCACGGTGACCTCGCTCCCGAGCCCCGCGCGGTCTTTCGGCACGCCCGACACGTCGATGCGGGAAAGATCGGCCAGGCGCTTCTGGATCTGGGCGAAGCGCGCCTGCATCGTCGACTGCCGGTTCTTTGCCGACTCGTACTCGGCGTTCTCGGAGAGGTCGCCCTGTCCCAGCGCCGTCTGGATCTCCTTGGGAAGGGTCACCCGCAGCTCGTATTCGATCCGCTGCATCTCCTCCTCGAGCTTCTGTTTCACCTCGCGAAGCAACGGGACACCTTCCCTACTGTTCCATCGTGAATTCCTGCATATCGCACCAGAACCCGTTCAGCCCGATCGAGTCCACCTCGGCCCGCAGGATCTTCGCGTGCAGCTCCTCTTCCTTCGCCAGGGAGAGGAACATCTCCTTCGCCGAATCCTTCTTCGAGCGTCCCGCCATCTCGCGGTAGAACCGCTCCGCCTCGATCTCCCGGTCGATCGCGACCCCGAGGATCTGTATCGTATCGGCCTTGGCCAGCTTCTTCGCGTCGAACGTTTCCAGCAGCGACGGCTGCGAGACCTGCTCGGACATCGCTTCGACGAGATCCGCCCGCTCGATCACCCACTCTTTTCCTCGCAGGACGGAGACCAGGTGCTTCTCGAGCTTCGTCATGTGACCCACCTCGTCGGAGGCGAGATGGATGAGGACGTTCTTCGCCTTCGCTTCAGTGACGATCTTCGCCAGCCCGAGGTAGACGCTGATCGCGTCCCTCTCCCGGTCGATGGCGCGGTGCACGATGGCAACCATTTCCGGTGAACCCATGGTGTCCCCCCCCCTTGCGGATATTCGGTCTCGGATTCGCTTGCGGCGCAATCAGTGGAAAACGAGCTTCCCTCCATAATACCCGAGAACGACGCACGTGACGGTGCAGGCCGCGAGGAGCCCGAAGTACACCCACCCGAACCCGGCCAGCGGCAGGACGGCCAGGTCGGGGTTGTACGCGCGGAGCAGCACCGTCGAAGCCGCCAGCAGCATCAGGATGAGCGCCCCCACGATCTTGATCCGGAAGACGCTCGTCATGTACGCCTTGTAGTGCGTCCACCAGTCGAGAAGACCCGTCGCCGCCGTCGCGGGCACGGCCAGCAGCCCGAAGATCGCGCAGACGAACGCTCCCGCCTCGAACTCCCGAATCCCGGTCGCGAAGTACACGCTGAACGCCGCGAAGGCCACCGGGAACAGTGCGGAGGCGAAAGGGACGAACATCGGGTGGATCTGCGGTATCTTCGGAGCTTCCAAAGAGATCCCCCCGTGGCGGTCAGTCCAGGAGCCTGAACAGTTCCTTCGGGGCGTCGCACACCGGACATCGGTCCGGAGGCTCCTCCCCTTCGTGGATGTACCCGCAGATTACGCACTCCCACCGCTTCATGGCCAGAATGAAATTTTATCAGACCGAAGCCCGATTAGGCAAAAAGTTCAGGAAATAACCGACGCTGTACCCTTTAAGCTCAGCAGTACCAGCGGGAACAGATGCGCTTCCTCTTTCTCCGCCTTTTCGGATTCCATCCCTTCGTTCAGTCGTTTCGGAACCTCGTCCGGCGGTTGCCGTCATCGGTAATACTCCAGAAACTCCTCCCATTCCATTCCTGCTTTTTTCAGAATTGCTCGCACCAGACCCGGCTTCAGCGGTTTCCCTCCGTGGAAGGGAACCGAAAGGATGTTGGGGTTGCCTGCCTTCCTCAGCTTGAAATGCTTCCCCAACCGGCCGAGGTTTTCCCACCCCGCACGCTCCAGCGCCCGGATCGCCCTCTCGGGCTTCAGGTCCGACGGCGAAACCATCAGCCGGTCTGCCGCCGAAGGGTCTCCTTCTCCATCACCGCGAGATGCCCACGGATCGAATCACGGATCATCTCGAGCGTCTCTTCCACCGTCTCTCCCTGGGACAGGCACCCGGGCAACTCCGGACACTCAACCCAATACCCACCATCTTCCAGATCGGTATGAAGAACCACGGAAAAACGCCGACGACCAATTTGTACGGAGAAGATCTTTTTCTCTTCCGCGATCTGTATCTTCTCTTTCAATTCTTTCAGAAGTGCTCCAATGGAAAGCACGAAGACCAACTGCCCCCCTCTCAGCGTATCCAATACAATTTTTTGGTTCGAAGTAAGCACAAAAATGGTTTCTCCATCCGTAATGAATTGCAGGGAGGCAAGCGGGCGTGTAAGCTCGGCGCCTCTTTTTTTCAGAAAAGAGAGGCACCGGCGCATCTTTTGAAGGCTGATCCCTTTCTCCTTGAGAGATACGGCGACGCGGAACTGCACAAGATCCACGAAATCGTACAGCCTGCGAGTCCCTTTCCCGGAAGGACTTTTCATGGAGGGCTTGATGAAGTGCGACCGATCCCAATAGTCGATTTGCCGAGGGGAGAGGCCAGTAAGCGTCGCTACAGTTCGGCTTCCGAATCCCTCCATAAGAACTCCTCCTCTGGGGGTCTAAACTACATGGATGTATTTTACACGACAAGAAAAGAAGAGCAACCCGGATGTCCAGGAACAGTGACTATCTCTTCGTGATCCGTGCCAGTCCGCCCATGTAGGGGCGCAGGGCCTCGGGGACGTCCACGGTGCCGTCCTCCCGCTGGAAATTTTCGAGGATCGCGACGACCGTCCGCCCGACCGCCAGCCCCGACCCGTTCAGGGTGTGGGCCAGCCGCGTCTTCCCCGACGCCCCTTCCCGGAAGCGGATCTTCGCGCGGCGCGCCTGGAAGTCGGTGAAGGTGCTGCAGGAGGAGATCTCCCTGTACCGTTCCTGCGACGGAACCCAGACCTCGATGTCGTACGTCTTCGCGGAGGAGAACCCGAGGTCCCCCGTGCACAGCGTCACCACGCGATACGGCAGGTCGAGGCGCCGAAGGATCTCCTCGGCGTCGTCGGTGAGCTTCTCCAGCTCCTGCGCGGACTCCTCCGGGCGGCAGATCTTGACCATCTCCACCTTGTTGAACTGGTGCTGCCGGATCATCCCCCGCGTGTCCTTGCCGTAGGACCCCGCCTCCGCACGGAAGCACGGGGTGTACGCCGTCATCTTCAGGGGCAGCGTCCCGGCGGCGAGGATCTCGTCCCGCACGATGTTCGTCACCGGCACCTCCGCGGTGGGGACGAGGAAGTAGTCGGTCCCCGCGATGCGGAAGAGGTCCTCCTCGAACTTCGGGAGTTGCCCGGTGCCGAAGAACGATGCGCTGTTCGCCAGGAAGGGGGGAAGCACCTCGAGGTAGCCGTGCTCCCGGGTGTGGACGTCGAGCATGAAGTTGATGAGAGCCCGCTCCAGCAGCGCCCCCGCCCCCTTCGACAGGCAGAAGCGGCCCCCGGTGATCTTGACCGCCCGGTCGAAGTCGAGGATGTCCAGCGCCGCGCCGAGGTCGACGTGGTCCTTGACGGGGAAAGAGAAGGCCCGCGGAGTCCCCCAAGTCCGCACGACGGGGTTGTCCTCCTCCCCCGCGCCGTCCGGGACCGAGGGATCCGGAACGTTCGGGATGGCGAGGAGGAACTCCTCCATCTTCCGCTCGATCGCCGGGAGCTCCGCTTCCGCCTCCTTGAGAAGCGTCGATAGCGCCTTCATCCGCTCCATGAGCTCCGGCGCGTCCTTCTTCTCCCGTCGCAAACGGCCGATCTCCTCCGAAGCGGCGTTTCGCTCCGCCCGCATCCCCTCGACCTCGACGAGCCGCTCCCGCCGCGCCTTGTCCAGCGCAACGAAACCGTCGAGGGCGAGGGAGGACCGGCGTTTCCTCAGCGACTCTTCAACCGTCGCGATGTTTTCCCGTACGAATTTCAGGTCGAGCATGGTGTCAGGCCGCTCCCGTCTCTCGTTTTCCGGCGGTGAACCCCGCGTCCCGGATCGTGGCGACGATCTCCTCCTCGGACATCCGGAAGGATACGCCCGCGGACGCGACAACGTTCTCCTCCATCATCGTGCTGCCGAAGTCGTCCGCGCCGAAGAAGAGCCCGATCTGCGCGACCTTCGCCCCCATCGTCACCCACGACACCTGGACGGTCGAAACGTTCGGCAGGAGGATCCGGGACAGCGCCAGGACCCGCAGGTACCCAACAGCGTGTCCGAATCCCCGGGCCGACGCCTCCCCGAACCGCGGGTCGCGCGACAGCTCGGTATTCCCCGACTGGAACACCCAGGGGATGAACGCGGTGAAGCCCCCCGTTTCCTCCTGGAGAGCGCGGACCCGCAGCAGGTGCGCGACGATCGCTTCGGGCGTCTCGACGCTTCCGAACATCATCGTCGCGGTGGACCGAAGCCCCTGTCGATGCGCCTCGCGCATCACCGCCGCCCACTGCTCCCATCCGATCTTCTTCGGGCTGATCCGGCGCCGCACCTCGTCGTCGAGGATCTCCGCGCCGCCGCCGGGGATCGAATCGAGTCCGGCATCCTTCAGGCGCGCGATCACTTCCCCGATCGTCATCCCCGATTGATGCGCGAAGTGCCAAACTTCCGGCGGGGAGAACCCGTGCAGCCGGATCGGGTGCCGCTTCACCGCCCGCACCAGCCGGACCGCCTCGTCGATCCCCCAGTCGGGGTGCAGCCCCCCCTGCAGCAGCACGCGGACTCCGCCCGCCGCGATCGTGTCCACGATCTTCGAGGAGAGCTCCTCCCCGGAGAGGACGTAGGCGTCGGGTGCGTCCTTCTTCCGGTAGAAGGCGCAGAAGGAGCAGCCGCAGGAGCAGACATTGGTATAGTTGATGTTCCGGTCGACGATGTAGGTGACGACGCCGTCCGGGTGCAGTCTCCGCCGGACCGCGTCGGCCGCCCGCCCCAGCTCGAACGGCGGCGCCTTCCGCAGGAGCCGCGCCCCCTCCGCCATCGAAACGGGCCCGAGCGAAGCCCGCTCGACCGCCTCCCTCCAATCCGCGCCGGGACGGTTCACGTCCGGGGCCCTTCCGCCGGCCACACTCGGACCACGTTGTAGAGGGTGTCCCGCTCGACGGGGATCTTCCCCGCCTGGCGGATCATCGTCACGAGTTCGGCGACGGACATCTCCTGCCCCGCCTGCGCGCCGGCCGCGTGGGTGATCTTCTCCTCGATCACGGTGCCGTCGATGTCGTCCACCCCGAAGTGGAGGGAGATCTGCGCCAGTTTCGGTCCCACCATGATCCAGAACGACTTGATGTGGCGGAAGTTGTCGAGGTAGAGCCGCGCCACCGCCAGCGCGAGCAGGTCCTCGAGCCCGGAGGTGTACCCTTTCGCGATCTCCGTGTTCTTCGGATGGAACGCGAGCGGGATGAACGACTGGAACCCGCCGGTGCGGTCCTGCAGCTCCCGCAGGCGCCGCATGTGGTCCACGCGCGACTCGAGCGTCTCCACGTGGCCGTAAAGCATCGTGGCGTTGCTCCGAAGTCCCGCCGCGTGAACCGCCTCCATCACCTCGAGCCACTGGTCCCCCGAAATTTTCTCGGGGCAGATTTCGTTCCGGATCTCGGGGGCGAAGATCTCCGCCCCCCCGCCGGGAAGGGATCCGAGCCCCGCATCCTTCAATTGCGAGATCACCTCGTCCAGCGGAAGCCCGGTGATCTTCCGGAAATAGTCGATCTCCACCGCGGTGAACGCCTGGACGTGCAGGGAGGGGAACCGTTCCCGCAGGGAGCGCAGCATCGTCAGGTAGAAGTCGAAGGGGAGATCCGGGTGCAACCCTCCGACGATGTGAAGTTCCGTGGCCCGCTGTTCCCGGGCCTCTTCCGCCCGGCGGAGGATCTCGTCCATCGTCATCGTGTACGCAAGAGGATCGTTCAATTCCTTGCTGAAAGCGCAGAACCTGCACCGGTTCACGCAGATGTTCGTCGGGTTCACGTGCCGGTTGACGATGAAGTGGACCCGGTCTCCGTTCGCCCGCCGGTTCGCCAGGGCCGCCATTTCCCCGACGGCGAGTATGTCCCGCGTGCGATAGAGCTCGAGCGCGTCGGCCTCCGAGAGCCGCTCCCCCGCCTCGACCTTATCCCTGATTCGCTCTGGTTCCGTTTCCATCCGCCCCGCCCTTGCGAAGTCGCTCGAGGATCCGCTCCCCGGTTCCCCCCTCCTTCGGAAAGAGGGGAAGGAAGACCGAGAAGGTTACACCGGCCCCCTCCCGGTTGTCCAGATGGATCGTCCCGCCATGCTTCTCGACGATGGAGTGGACGATCGGAAGCCCGAGCCCGGTCCCCTTCGCCTTCGTGGTGAAGAACGGGTTGAAGATGTTGTGCACCACGTCGTGCGGGATCCCGCCGCCTGTGTCGCTCACCTGGAAAACGACTCCGGTCCCCTCCCAGGGAGCGGCGGGACGCGTGGAGACCGTGAGTGTGCCGGTTCCCCCCATCGCCTGGAGGGCGTTGGAGACGAGGTTCCACAGCACCTGCCGCAGCTGGTCCGGATCCACGGAGATGACGGGGAGGTCCGGGAAGAGGTCGGTCACCGTCGAGATGCGCGCCTCCTCGAGCTCCTCCCGGAACATCGACAGCGCTTCCCGGATCTCGCTGTTCAGGTTGGAGAGGCGGAACGTGGGGACCATCTCCCTGGAGAAGTAGAGCGTCTCGTTGACGATCCGCTCCAGCCGTTCGACTTCCTTCAGGATGATCCGGGCGTACCGCTCGACCGGAGGGGCTCCTCTCCCCGGCTTGGGGGAGGCGATCCGCCGGGCGAATCCGCCGATCGCGGTGAGGGGGTTCTTGATCTCGTGGGCGATCCTGGCCGCCATCTCCCCGAGCGCCATGAGCTTCTCGCTCTGCATCAGCTGGTCCTGCGTGGTCCGGACGGTGTCGAGCGCGCCCTCCAGCGACTCGTAGAGGGAGGCGTTCTCCATCGCGAGGCACGCGTTGGAGGCGAACGTCGTCAGCAACTGGATGTCCTCTTCGGTGATCGGTCTCTCCTGGAAGAGGTTGTCCACGTAGATCGTCCCCCGCGCCTCCCCCTTGACCATCAGGGGAACGGCGGCGAAGGAGGCCGGGTGGCTGCCGCAGAACCCCGCAGGGGGGGCGGCCGCATCGTACGCGGCCTCCGGGTTCCCGCAACCGGACTCCGTCCGCACCGGCCGCTTCTCCTTCACCGCCCTCGCCACGAGGCAGGAGGCGTCGGACATCGGGATCCTCAGGTTCCCGACGTCGGACCAGAGCAGGCTCCGGATCTCCTCCCCCGCCGCCCCGGGCGGGCCGTCGCCCAGAAGCCCCCGCGGAAGCCGGCCGATCCGCCGCGCCTCCTGGCGGTCGCGCGGCCCCATCGCCATCCGGGCGCAAAGACCTCCTTCGTCCTCCGAGGTAAGGAACAGGATCGCCCGGCTGAAGTTCAGCCCGCCCGGAGAGACGAGGGCGTACAGCATGATCGAAAGCAGCCGCTCCATCTTGACCGTGGACATGAGAGCGCGGGCGACGTCGTAAAGCGTCGAGATCCGCTGCACCTTCACCTGGTTCTCCTGCGCCAGCCGCTGCGCCTTCCGGAGGATCGATTCGTTCCCGATCATGTTCGCCAACTGGGAGCATACCGTCTGCATCAGGTGCACCCCTTCCATGTCGAAGCGCAGCCGGGGGGAGGCGGAGTAGTAGCTGATCGTCCCGAGGGACTTCCCCATGGAAACGATGGGGAGCCCGAGGAAGGAGACGACCCCGTGTCGGGCAAGCGCGGAATGGAGCGGCGAATCCTCGGGCCCGTTGATCAGGAGCGGGCGTTTCTCCCCGTGGATCCGCAGGGCCAGTTCCTTTCCCACCGACCGAAGCTCCCGGCGGAAGCCGGGGCGGGCGTACCCCTCGTCCACCGCCACCTTGAGAACGCCGCGGCCCTCAAGCGCGAGGCGCACCGTGCAGCCGTCGGCCGACAGCAGCCGCAACGTGGTCTTCGCTATGTAGCCGAGCGTTCCTTTCACTTCGAAGGTCGAGGAGATCGCGCGTCCGATCTCGTTCAGCGTGATGAGCTCCGAGACGCGCTTCCGGGCGTCGTTGTAAAGCCGGCTGTTGCGGATCGTTCCCCCCACCTCCGTCGCCACGGACGCGAGGAACGCCAGGTCCTCCTCCGTGGGGTTCACCGTAGCCAGGTTGGAAATGTTCATCACGCCGTAGAGGTGCACGTCGTCCATGACCGGCATGGAGAGAACGGAGGTGAAGTCGCGCAATTCCCCGGGAACGGCGAACGTCGGGGGATCCGCCTTCACGTCGGGGAAGAAGACCGGGGCGCGTTTCCGCGCCGCCTTCCCGGAAACCCCTTCCCCGGGACGGACCACGAAATCCAGGACGGCGCACTCCTCGATCCCGGCGCACGAGGAGACCCACGGCGCAAGGTACTCCTCCCGCACATCGCGCCGGTAGATGCAGACGCAATCGGAATGCGTCTCCCGGGCGAGGAAATCGCAGATGTACTTCAGGCGGTTCTCGACCTGGATGTTCGAGTTGGAGATCTCGACGATCCGGGCCAGGAGGGAAAAGCGGGTGTGCGGGCTCTCCACCATGGGGGCTACCCCTTCGGGGCCCGCTTGCGCAGAGCCTTCCCGTAAAGGTCGACATACGCCCGTGCGGACGCCTCCCAGGAGAAGTCCAGCGCCATCCCCCGGCGAACGATCGCGTCCCACCGGGAACGGTCCGCATAAGCCGCCAGCGCCCTGGCCACGGCGCCCTTCAACTCCTCCGCCTCAAAGCGCCGGAAGGTGAATCCGGTACCCGCCGCGGGGTTTTCGTCGGCGTCCACCACGGTATCCGCCAGCCCCCCCGTTTCCCGCACGATGGGAACCGTGCCGTACTTCAGGCTGTAGATCTGGTTCAGCCCGCACGGCTCGTACCGGGAGGGCATCAGGTACATGTCCGAGCCCGCCTCGATCTTGTGGGCCAGCGCGTTGTCGTATGCGACGCGGATCGCGATCCGGTCCGGGTACTTCCGCCCGAGCTTCTCCATCGCCTCCTCGTGCTTCCGCTCGCCGGACCCGAGGATCACCACCCGCAGGGGCTGCTCCGCCAGCCACTCCCCGATCCTCTCGACGAGATCGAATCCTTTTTGCCCCGTGAGCCGCCCGATCAGTCCGAGGACAGGTTCGTCCCCCTTCGGCAGTCCGAAAACCGAAATCAGATCCCGCCGGCACACCGCTTTCCCCGACAGGTCGTTCGCGGAGTAGTTCGCCGCGATCCAACGGTCGGCGGCCGGGTGCCACTCCTCGTCGTCGATCCCGTTCACGATGCCGTAGAGGTCCTCACGGCGATCGTAGAGGACTCCCTCGAGACCGTACCCGTATTCCGGAGTCTGGATCTCCCGGCTGTAGGTGTCGGACACGGTGGAGAGGATGTCCGCGTACAGCAACCCTCCCTTCATCAGGTTGATCTTCCCGTAGAACTCCAGCCCCCGGGGGGTGAACAGCTCCCATCCGAGGCCCATCATCGGAAGATCGTGGTTCCAGAACAGCCCCTGGTACCCCAGGTTGTGGACGGTGAAGACGGTTCCCGTCCGGGGAAACGGCTCGCGGTCGGCATAGAGCGTCTTCACGTACACCGGGAGGAGGGCGGTCTGCCAGTCGTTGCAGTGGATTATGTCGTACCGCCGCCCGGAGAGCGCGATCCACTCCATGACGGCGCGGCAGAAGAAGGTGAACCGCTCGGAGTTGTCGACGTAGTCCCCGTCGCGGGTCCCGTAGAGGAACTCCCGGTCGAAGTACCGGTCGTTGCGGACGAGGAAGGCGCGGACGCCGCCCCCCGCGTCGGTCTCCTCGACGCTACCCTGCTCTTCCCTGTTCCCGAGGGGGACAGGGACCGCCACCCCGGGCCCCGAAAAGGGGAACCGGGTCCGGTCCACGCAGCGGTAGAGGGGGAGGACGCAGTCTGCCTCGACGCCGATCCTGCGAAGCGCTTTCGGGAGCGCCCCGCAGACGTCCGCCAGACCACCGGTTTTCGCGAAGGGGACGATCTCGGAAGAGGCCACGAGGACCTTCATGGGCCTCACTCCGGAAGTTCGCGCAGATACTTGGCGGACTCCTCGGGCGGGGTCGGGTTGATATAGAAGCCGGACCCCCACTCGAACCCCGCCACCTTCGTCAGCTTCGGCATGATCTCGATGTGCCAGTGGAAGAAGTCCACCGCCCTCTCCGAGAAAGGGGCGCTGTGGACGATGAAGTTGAAGGGCGGGTTTTCGAGGGCGAGGTTCAGGCGACGCAAAGTCCGGCGGAAGACGGCGGCGAGCGCTTTCGCCTGGTCCGCCTCGATCATCTCGTAGGCGCACTGGTGGCGCTTCGGGACGATCCAGGTCTCGAAAGGAAAGCGGGGGGCGTACGGTGCGAAGGCGAGGAACTCACCGGTCTCTTCCACAATGCGGACCTTCTGGTCCATCTCCTGGACGATGATGTCGCAGAAGAGGCACCGGTCGCGGAAGCGGTAATAGTCCCGGCAGCCGGCCATCTCCTCCATCACCCGCTTCGGAACGACGGGAAGCGCGATCAGCTGGGAGTGGCTGTGGGTCAGGGACGCGCCGGCGGCGGCCCCGTGGTTCTTGAAGATGAGGACCGACTTGAAGCGCTGGTCCTTCTTCAGATCGACGAGGCGGTCCCGGTACGCCCACAGGACGTCCTCGAACCGCTTCTCGGGCAGGTCGAACAGGTCGACGTCGTGCCGTTCCGACTCGATGACGATTTCGTGGGCGCCGATGCCGCGCATCCGGTCGTAGATCCCGTCGGCCGCCTTTCCCAGCTCCCCCTCGATCCGCAGGGCGGGGAACTTGTTGGGGACGACGCGCAAAGTCCAGTTCGGGTCGTTGGGCTGTCCGCCCTGGCGGTACCCGAGGATTTCGGGAGGGGTCATCCGCTCGCTCCCCGGACAAAGGGGGCACACCCCCTCGCGCCGCGGAGCGGGCTCCGGGGGAAAATCTTGGGGACGCTTGGCCCGTTCGGCGGAGATGATGACCCACCGGCCGACGACCGGGTCTTTTCGAAGTTCGGTCATGCTGCCTCCGGTGGCGGGGGAAAGTCGGTGGAGGCCTTCGGCGGGACGCCTACTTGACCTCTTCCTCCTCGGCGACGGTCTTGCAGTCGATGCACAGGGCGGTGACCGGGCGAGCGATCAGGCGCTTCTCCTCGATCTCCCCGCCGCACCCGTCGCAGACCCCGAACGTGCCGTTCTCGATCCGCTTCATGGCCTCCTTGATCTTGGCCACGAGCTTGCGGTCCCGATCCCGAAGGCGGAGGGTGAAGTTCCTGTTCGACTCGAGCGAGGCCCGGTCGGTCGGGTCGGGGAAGTTCTCTTCCTCGACGCTGGTCATGTCGACGACCGTCCGTTCCGCTTCCGCCAGCAGTTCGTCCAACTGGCTCTGGAGCTCTGCCCGGCATTTTTCGATGACGACGCGGTCCATCCTTTCCGGCCCCCGGGGGTACAACCCTCGTCCAGATACGTTATCCCGTTTCCCCGGGGGTGTAAAGGCGGCGCGTCTACTGCACTAGATGCTCACCTCCGCCCCGAGGAGGAAGTTGAATCCCGGCGAGGGGAACCCTTTCCGCTCCTCGTAGTCGCGGTTCAGCAGGTTCTGGATCTTCATCGTCAGGGCGATCTCCCGGACCTCCGACCCGGCGGGGGCCCAGGCGTACCGCGCGTGAGCGTTCACGACCGCGTTCCCGGGTCGACGTCCGGGAAGAAAGTCCGTGGGCCCGAACTCGTACTGGTCGCTCTCGAGCCGCCAGTCGATCTGGGCCTGCAGGCGTGGAGAGGGCGAGAACAGCAGGGATGCCGTTCCACGTTGTTGCGGGATCCCCAGGATCCTGTTCGTTATGGCCGCAATCGCCGGAGAGGCATTCTTTGTTCCGGTGTCCGTATACGTATAGGAAACCCCTGCCCCCACCGCCGGGTGGAACCACCAGGTTGCCTGCGTTTCCACGCCGCGGGAGAAGGCGCCGCCCACGTTCTGGAGCTGCCCGAACGGATGTCCGGGGGTCGGCTCTCCCTGCTGGATCAATCCACGGAAATCCTGATAGAAATACGTCGCCGAGACAACCGTCCGCGTCCCTTTCGGGCGGAAGTCGGCCCCCACTTCGTAGGAGATCGCCGACTCGGGGGACAGGTCGGGGTTCCCGCTCGTGGGGTCGAATTTCTCCACGATCGTGGGAACCCGGAATCCCCTGCCGTAGGCGGACCGCAGCGTGACGTCGATCCGGTCGAACTGGTGGAAGACCGCAACCTTGGGATTGACCTTCCTCCCCGCCTCGGAGTTGTCGTCAAGGCGCGCGCCCAGGCTGACGCCGGTCCGCTTCCGGAACCGAAGCTCCTCCTGCAGGAAATACGACCGGTTGTACGTGGACGCCGATACGTCGACCACGAAATCGGGGAACGGGGGAAACCGGAAGACGGCATCGTTCTGCGCCCGGTCCTTGACATACTCGAATCCAACGAATGTCGTGGAAATCGGGTTCGCCTTGAGGCTCCCCTCGACGCGGAGGAGGGTCTTGCGCGTCTTCACCTGGAAATTAGAAGACCCGAAGAGGGAAGGGTCGGGCGGCTCGGACACGTGGAGAAACTCGTCGAACTCGGCGCCGGAGACGGAGAGCCGGACCGACTTCGAAACGGTCGTCTCCCACCGGAGGCCACCGAGAAAATCCCGCCGTTTGCGGCGCGCCACCGGATCCGGCCCTCGATCGTCGATGGGGATCCCCCTCTCTTCGTCCGTGGTGAGTGCGACCAGGTGGACCCGGTTCCGCTCCCCCGCCGAAATCTCCCCCGTCCCGACGAAGGAAAAGAGGTCGGTGTCGTCGTTGGGGAGGATCCCGTCGCTCTTGAGTCCGGAAACACCCAGGTGGAAGTTCTTCCCCTTCCCGGCCCCCTGGCCGAATCCGCTCCATTGAAGGGTGTTGAAGCTCCCGCCCGAGAGCCCCGCCCCGTACTGCCGACCTTCCTCCCCTTTCCGGGGGAGGAAGTTCACCACCCCGCTCATCGCGTTCGACCCGTACAGGGCGCTCTGCGCTCCGCGGACGATCTCCACACGCTCGAACCCGTTCACCGGAAGGGCGCTGATATCGAACTCTCCCGAGGAGGGGCTGTTCACGGGAAAACCATCGATCATCACCAGGGTGTGGGTGCTTTTCCCCCCGCGGATCTTGATGTTCTCCAGGCCCCCGAGACTTCCGGTCCGCTGGACATCGACCCCGGGGATCCCCTGCAGGACGTCGCCCGCCAGGGAAGGGTTCTTTCGTTCCATGTCTTCCCTCGTCACCACGCTGACCGACGACGCCTGCTCCGAGACCTTCTCCTCGATCCGCGTCGCCGTGACGACGACGGGCTCGGTCCACACAGGCTCCTGCGCCATCGCGCCCACGGAACCCGCCAGCCATGACGCGACGACAAGCAAACCCATGCACCGCATGGCATGGAATCCCCGCCCCGCGCTTCCCCGTTCCCTGCGACGGTACCTCTTGAATTCCTGCATCGCTCCTCCTTTCCCTCGAAAGGGTGTGGTTTCCTCCTATGCAAGGGCAGAGGGGGACATTCCTGCCCGGGGGGACATTCCTGGTTCAATCCCGGGACGAAGGGAAGGAGTGTCCTCCCACTGCGGGAAGGAGTGTCCTCCGCCAGCGGCAACCTACTTCCCGCGCCTTCCCATTCCGAGATGCGGAACAGTGGCTCCGTGCGGGGTTCGTTCCGGTTACAGATGCGGGGCAGCGACGGACTCGCACCGTCTTCCCCGGATCCGCCCTGGGTGAAACCTACGAGCTGGCTTGCGGGTTGTGGGCAGGGGACACACCTCCCCTTCTCCCGCGTTTACACCAGGTATGTCCCCTGAAAGCGCCTCCACCTCTGAGAAACTCTCCCTCGTTCGGAAAAATACCAGAGACACATCCCCTTTACCCAGGGGGCATCCCGCGCAGCGGGGTGACGCGGATCGAGCCGGTGGCGGGATTCCGGTCGCAGGCGACCGCCACGCCGTACGCGGCCTGCACGTTGGCGGGCGTGAGCACCTCCTCCGGCCGTCCCTGCGCCGCCACCGTCCCACCGGACAGCAGGACGATCCGCTCCCCGTATTCCGCGCACAGCGACAGGTCGTGGGACGCGACCAGCGCGGCGATCCCGCACGTCTCCTTCAACCGGGTGACGATCTCGTAGAACGCGACCCGATGGCGGATGTCGAGGAACGCCGTCGGCTCGTCCAGCAGCATCACCCGCGCCCCCTGCGCGATCGCACGGGCCACCGCGGCCCGTTGGCGCTCCCCCGCGGAGATCTCCGCCAGGGCCCGAGACCGCAGCCCGGTCAACTCCGTACTCTCCATCGCCCGCTCCACCACCTCCCGATCCTCCGGCGACGTTCCCCCGAAGAACCCCAGGTGGGGGAACCGCCCGAGCCCGACATAGGCGGCGACGGTCATCGGGAAGTCGACCGGCGGATCCTGCCCCACGACGGAGAGGAGACGCGCCATCTCCCGGCGGCGGAACTCCCCCGGAGGGCGGCCGCACAGCAGCACCTCCCCCTCGCGGGGCGGGAGGATCCCCGACAGGATGCGGATCAGCGTGCTCTTCCCTGCTCCGTTGGGGCCGAGGAGAATCGTCACTTCTCCCGGAGAGAGGTCGACGCTCACGCCGCGCAGGATGTCGCGGTCCCCGTAGCCGAATCCCAATCCACGGGCGGAGAGAACCGGGGTCATGACCGTCCCCCGTTGCGGCGCAGCAGATAGAGGAAGAAGGGGGCGCCGGCGAGGGCGGTGACCGCGCCCACGGGCAATTCCCCCGCGGGGGACGCGGTGCGGGCGAGCGTGTCGGAGAGGACGAGGAACGCGCCGCCCAGCAGGAACGCGGCCGGCAGGAGTCGGCGATGCCCGGATCCGACCAGCACGCGCGCGCCGTGGGGAACGATGAGCCCGACGAACCCGATGAGGCCCGAGACCGCCACGACCGACCCGGCCAGCAGCGACGCCGTAAGGTACGTCGCCGTCTTCACCCGCTCCACGGGAAGACCCGCCTGGAACGCGGCGTGATCGCCGAGGAGGAGCAGGTCCAGGCCCCGGGACAGCAGGTACAGGAGGACCGTGCCGAGCGCGACGTACGGGAAGAGGACCGCCACACGGCGGGGGGTCCCCAAGCCCAGGTCCCCCATCAGCCAATACAGGGCTCCGGGGATCTTGCCGGGCGGGGCGAGGGTCACCATCAGCATGATGACCGCGTTGAGGAACGCCCCCACGACGACGCCCATCAGGATCAGCCGCTCCGGGGAGACGCCGCTCCGGCGGCGGGCGAGGAGGAAGACGGCCAGGGCGGAAAGCGCCGCTCCGCCGAAGGCGCACAACGGAAGGAGAGGGGAGGCGTCCGCCGACAGGAAGAGGGCCACCGAGAGCGCGCCCACCGCGGCGCCCCCCGATACGCCGAGGATGTACGGGTCGGCGAGCGGGTTGCGCAGCAGCGCCTGGAAGGCGACCCCGGAGGAGGCGAGGGCACCTCCCACGAGGGCGCCCAGCAGCGCGCGCGGGAGCCGCAGGGACAACAGAACCCGGGCGGCGGTGTCGTCCGTTCCCCGGAAGATCGCGTCGATGGCCGCCCGGAAAGAGATCGGCACCGGCCCGGTGGCCGCCGAGAGGGCCAGCGCGCCGAGGAGCGCCGCGGCAAGCACGGGGAACACCGCGCCGCTCTTTCTTCCGCCGCCCGTCACCGCTTCCCTCCCTCGTCCGCCGCCGGCGCTTTCCGCCAGTCGGCGAGAGCCGCGGATACCCGCTCGAGCGCGGTCACCAGCCGGGGCCCCGGGCGGGTCACGAGGTCCCCGTCGAGGGTGATCACGGCGCCGTCCCGGAACGCGGGGACCTCCTTCCAGCGAGTGACCTCCGGCGGGAACCGTTCGACGCCGGCCATCCCCGCGACGAAGATCACGTCCGGCCGGGCGGCGACCAAATCCTCCAAGGAAAGCCGCGGGTACCTGCCGGAAAAGCGCGCGGCGGCGTTCCTCCCGCCGGAAAGACGCACCAGTTCGTCCATGAAAGTCCCTTCGCCGGCGGCGATGATCGGCGCGGTGGAGACGACGAAGAGGACGTCGGGCTTTTCCGCGTCGCGGGAGAAGGCGCGCGCGAGCCGCGCGCGGCGGCGGAGCGCCCCGGCCTCCGCGCGTCCCCGGTCCGCGGTGCCGAGGAGGACGCCCAGGCGCTCGACCACCGTGAAGACCGCCTCCAGATTCTGCGGGGCCACGGCGAAACACGGGATCCCCATCTCCTCGAGGGCCCGTACCTTCTCCCGGGGATTCCCGTCCGTCGTGCACAGGACGAGATCCGGCGACAGCGCGACGATCCGCTCGACGTCGGGATCGCTCACGCCCCCGATCTTCGGCAGGGCGGAGGCCGCGGCCGGAACGTTGCAGAACCGGGTGACGCCGACGAGGAAGCCGTCGCGGCCGAGGAGGAAGACGATCTCGGTGAGGCTGGGGGCCAGGGAGACGACGCGATGGGGAGGGGCTGCGAGACGGACGGTGACGCCCCGGTCGTCCATCAACGCGAGGGGAAACCGGTCCGCCGCGATCGTGGGACGATCGATCGCGGACAGAAGAAGGGCGACGACGGGGAGGCACCCCAGGAGAAAACGGCGTGTGACGGCGATCCGGACGCGGCCCGACATGTGGCATCCCCCGGCCCGATGCCTTGCGGAAAACGGATGGGGGGGATAAAACCGCGCGTCCTGACGGCGAAAGCGCCCCGGCCCTTCTCCCGCGAAAGGCGTCTCGGGATCTCTCCCCGCCGGGAAGGTCTCCTGGCTTCCGGTTCACCGGCAGCCCCTCAAGGGGGCCGCCCCCCTACTCTCCGCGCCTTCCCGCCCGCGCTCTCGTCACGCGGGCAGTGGCTCCGTTGCGGATTTCGTCACCGGTTACAGTTGCGGGGCAGCGATGGACTCGCACCATCTTCCCTTGCCCCGACGGGAACGTTCCGATCTACGCGACCATTCTGCCGCCCGGCGCTCCACGCGTCAAGACCGAATCGCGATCAGTTGGTCCGTGACGTGATGTAGTCGGACAGGGCGATCAGGGCGGAGCGGGCGGGGGAGTCGGGCAGGCCGGCGAGGCGCCGCTTCCCGCGCCGGACGTACTCCCTCGCCCGGGAGGCGGCGTACCCGATCCCGTCATGGCGGGCCACCAGGCCGGAGAGGAAGGCGACGTCGCGGTCTCCGGGCTCCTTCTTCGCGAGGGCGCGCCGCGCCCGCTCCCGATCCGCGGACCCCGCCTCGCGCAGCGCATGCAGAAGCGGAAGCGTCACCTTCCCCTCCCGCAGATCCTGCAGGGGGCGCTTCCCCAACGACTTCTCCGTCCCCGTGAAGTCGAGGATGTCGTCGACCAGCTGGAACGCGATCCCGATCGACTTTCCGAACCCGAACATCGCCTTGCGCGTCGCGGGGTCGGCCCCGGCGAGCACCGCCCCGGTTTCGGCGGCCGCGGCGAGGAGCGAGGCGGTCTTGCAGAAGACGACGGTCAGGTACTCCTTCTCCGTGATCCCCGCGTTGCGCGTCTTTATCAGTTGAAGCACCTCCCCTTCCGAGAGGTGGACCAGGGTGCGCGCGTAGATCCCTAGGACGTCGATGTCCCCGTCGTCCGTCATCAACTGGGAGGCGCGGGCGAAGAGGAAGTCGCCCACGAGGACGCTCACGGAGTTGCCGAACAAGACGTTGGCCGACGGTTTGCCGCGGCGTACCGTCCCGGTATCGACCACGTCGTCGTGCAGGAGCGTCGCCGTGTGCATGTACTCCGTCACCACGGACATCACGGTCCGCCGGGGACCCCGGTAGCCGCAGGCGTCGGCGGTCAGGAGCAGGATCGCGGGGCGGACCCGCTTCCCTCCGGACAATGTGATGTGCTTTCCGACGACCGGGATGATCGGAACGGGGGAGGCCAGGTTGGAGACGAGCGCCCGCTCGACCGTGCGAAGGTCGCGGCTCAGGTAGCGGAAGACGCCGTCGATGTCTGTGATCGTTCTTCTTCCGGACACGTTGACACTATCGCACAGGATTTCGGAGTGTCAACTACCCGCGGTTTCGATACGATTGGAGGATGTACGACAGGAAAGACGCGTATTACCGGCAGGCGAAAAAAGAGGGGTACCGTTCCCGGGCGGCGTACAAGCTGACGCAGATCGCCGCGAAGGAGAAGGCGGTGCGCCCCGGCGACCGTGTGATCGACGCGGGAGCCGCGCCGGGCGGATGGAGCCAGATCCTCCTCGGCATGGTGGGCGGCAAGGGGAAAATCGCCGCCGTCGACCTCCTCCCGATGGCGGCGCTGCCGGGGGAAAACTTCCAGTTCTGGCAACGCGACCTGACCGACCCCGCCCTGCCGGCCGAGCTCCTCGGGTTCCTCGGGGGGAAGGCCGACGCGGTCGTCTCGGACGCCGCCCCCAACACGACCGGATCCTCCTTCACCGACCAGGCGCGCTCCGCGGACCTCGTCCGGGCCGTCTTCGGCCTGGCGCGGGAGACGCTGCGCGAGGGTGGGACCTTCCTCGCCAAGATCTTCGGCGGCGCGGAAGCCGACGCGGTCTTCCGGGAGCTCAAGCCGTTCTTCACGGAGCTTCGCCGCCTCCGCCCCGAGGCGACCCGCAAGGAGTCGTTCGAGCTCTACTTTCTGGGAAAAGGATTCCGCGCGGAATAAAGCGTCACTTCGTTGGGCGGCAGGCGACCAGGTAGCGATATCCGTATTCCATCACGGTCTCCCCTCGCTGGTTCACTACCCGGCACCGAACTCCCGCGATCCCCCGGTCCGGCTTGCTGCGCGATCGCCGGAGACCGTCCCAGCGCGCCTCGACCGTCAGGACGTCGCCCGGGCGGACGGGAAGAGGCGTTCTCACCTCGTCGATGCTCAACCCCGACAGG
>Ga0214471_10000618_pt1 | contig 29585 bp, 41 predicted proteins | sample RVTome_5_FD_207665 | JGI IMG/M metagenome (GOLD analysis project Ga0214471, IMG submission 207665) | Soil microbial communities from uranium-contaminated site in the Upper Colorado River Basin, Wyoming, United States - RVT142D155 | ecosystem: Environmental > Terrestrial > Soil > Contaminated >... | reverse complement strand
TCATCAGGTACGAGAAGAAATCAGAGAACTACCTTGGACTGGTGCAGCTGGCCTGCTGCATCATTGTTTACAGGAGGTTAATTTTGGGATAGGCTCTTAGCCAATTATTCCCATCTCCTGGGGGGCGCGTTCTGGCCTACCACAAATTAGACAGAATTCCTCTTTATCAGCAGGGTTGTGATCCTTGGCGTAATGATTCTGTAAAGACGTTGGATCTTCGAACAGTTTTCCACAATCCTTGCATCGTAACTGGATGTTGGGTACGTCATCTTGAACGACTGCCCTGCTTTCGCGCAAGATTCTGGATTTTTTATCAGCTGGTCGGAGGCTGTTTGTGAGTAAGCTCAATCCTGTGAATGCGCCAAACGGGAGCATTTCCACCGAGACGGCGTTTAGAATCCCGGCCCGAATAAGAACGTCAGTCCGTGTGTCGGCTAATTCGATTACTGTGATAACTGCGTCTTCAGCATCATCGTAATACGAACTAACGACTCGGTTATCAGGATATTGTAATTGTACTGCAAAAGCGCTATCGTCTTCATTATGATCAATTTTGATTCGGCTGTTATTCAGGGTTGGTGTCCATTTTTTCAGGATTTCCCTGCTTACGTCGGTGTTGCCGGCATGATATATCCCTGGATGGATGGCCACAACTTTGTACCTCACGCGCTCTGACCCCTCCCTAACGTATAGACCGGCCAGCTTGTCGAGAGCCTTCAGGAATTTGTACTGTCGTTCTGATGGAAGGTTGCGCGTGTACTGTAGGAGTTGAGTTTTGACTTGCGTTGGGGTCATTCAGACCCCTCCTTCACCCGTTTTACTTCCGGGGCCAGAAGTTGTTGTGATTGGATATCGTTTGTCACTGAAAATGCCGGCGCCGGTTCCCGTTGCTGCCAGGCGTAAAAAAAGGTACGAGAATTACGGCGCGGCGAGTGTGAAATTAATCCCCTCTTTGGTCTTGATATTGGAGGAATTGGGTGTGGATATCGAGCTTTCATTGCCGTTGCCATTCCCCTGTTGCCAAGTTCAATACCTCCACCCTCTTTGAAGCGCGGGGTTTCTCATCCAGTACAGCGAATGTAGCTGGTGGGGTTGGTGTTAGTTGTTTATCACCCAATGGGCTTGGCTTTTGTGGCTTTTCCAACTCCGGGATTGGCCGATCTGGTGGCTCTGCCAAACGTGCTGCCAGATAGGCATGATGATTTACCCCTCCGTTTATTCTCACAGCGAACGCGTCAAGCCGTTTTTGGTATTCTTCAGGCGTCTCAACCTGAGTTGCTTCTGTTATCGTTATTCCCCGCTCCTTACACCAAAAAACCTGAAATTCCTCCGGCGGGTCAGGGATTGTTATTGTGGGTCTCTGGACTCCCCCCCTATACTCGTTATCCGGCCCCCATTCGCACTCCCAATACCTACCTGAATATTCTGCATACCCTCTCACACGATGCAGCTCCTGCCAGTACTTAGACTCTGATTCTGTTTGCAGTGGGGATTCGTAATTCCTGGTATTTTTCCATCCTAAGGCTATCAGGTACTCTCGACACATAAGCTGGTAAGTCTCTGACAGCCAATCGAAGGGCTCCATCTTACACTCTTCCTCTTCTGGTATTGCATCATCAAGCTCCCCGAACGTCATTTGGCAAGCTCCTTCTTGGCCCACTCGATCCATCGCAGCGTTTTGTTAAGGACGTTGGAATCTGAGAGAAAGTCTCGCTGAGTAATGTAGGCATCCTTGACCAGTTGTAAGGCAGCTATATGCGTTCGCTCGTCTCGTGTAGAGTCTGCAAGCTCCCAAGCTGACTTTATGATGCTGCCGATCCCAGATAGCGCCTTCTCCACCTCGAAAGGTAGAGTTTCCTCGACGTATGTTTTGATGCGTGACCTTGCACCCTCTCGCAGGGCTGAAACGTCACGCGATATGGTGGCCTTGTCGACACCTAAAATCTTGGCACACTCTGACTGATTATGGCCCTTGCTCAACAGTTCAATGACTTTACCTCGACGGAGTTCAACCAAGTCGTATTTATCCGCAGATTGCAATTCTGTCTGTAATTCTTGCATACCCCCGTTCTCACTTGTCAGGGTGGTTGCATTCTCTGTCAAGATGGAACCTCCAGATTGCTTGATTGCTTAGGTGAACTGCCCACTATCTCTCCTACTATATCATTTTCTGTACCAAGGGTGTTGGTGGTTTTACCTAAGTAATCGTGCAGTCGCTTATCCTTCTGTTCGGCTTTCAGTCTTAGCCCTATATCGTGGTAGGGTCTACCTTTACCCCTTACCGTCTTTTGGCGATGAATGACACCCAACGCCTTCAGTTCTTCCCCTAACTTACGTTCATCAAAGTACCGGGTTCCGTGTGTTACGCAGTATTTTCGGTACGCCTCCCGGAGTACTGACGACTCGATGGCGTACTCTTCATTTCCTATTTCAACTTCGCATTCTTCTTTAATGAATCCCTTAATCCTACTGGTGTTTTCGACGTATTTCCGGCGCAATTCTTCCATGTCTGTCTCATGAAATCCGCCCTCTACCTTCAGGCATCTAACACCAACCAAGGCCAGATTCAAAACACCGCTCATTTCTTGGGAGGTGGTCAACTTGTCAATCAGGTGGACATCGTTATCCTCACCTTCAAACACACGCCTAAACTCCACGACAAGCCACCGGCGGAGCCACGCATAGGACTTGTCCCTCGTGTCCGGTATGCGGTTTGCAAACATGACAAAGACCGCATTGTTCGCAAATTCAAACGGCTGCCCATATTTCTTCTGCGCCTTCAGAGTCTTGCCGCTGATCAGAGTCTTGATATACGATGTGTTCTTGATGATCGAATCGACATCGACATCATCAACCAAATTTAACCACTTGCCGAAAAGGTCAGCCTTTGCGAACTTGTCGTCACTGAGATCCTGGGGTGGGGTATGCGTGACCAGTTCATCACCCACGAATCTCTCAATAACCATCCCTAAGGTGCTCTTACCGTTGCGACCTTCTCCGACGCCTATCATCCCCGTCTCGTATGTTGCCTTTCGTAGAATGATAGTCCCGAGTAGCTTTATGACCTGCTTAACGTCACCTTGCATCAAGACATCCCTCAGGAACCTTATGTTTGCCGTGGGCCATGCTTTCGGGTCATAGGCATGGGGCATCTTGGATAGGCTCAACTTGCTTGGTGAATGGTCAACAAACTCCCGGGTGTTGATGTTTAACCATCCATTATTCACGTGCAACCAATCGGGGTCATTGTCAAACTCTGAACGGTCGGTGTAAGTACATGTTTGAATGTAGTAAATGATTTCCGACATTTCGTGTTTTGAAATGTTTCGATTAATCTGCTCCCGTACAGTCTGCTCGATAACGCGCTCTGCGCCCGCTTCATGGTAGCCGTTCTTACTGTAAAACCGCATTTCCCCCGTGTCCTGAATGGTCCTGATGTGATAAGTTGCAATGAGAGAGTCCCCTACTGCTGACAGGGTACGCTCTAATTGTGGCTCCATCATGCGACAGCCACCAACTCTATCGGCTGATTCTTTGCTTCAGCCTGCGCCCTGAGTTGAGCTTTCATGTCACGCACGACTTGCTCGAAATCAGATTCCCAGAAATCTACATCAAATTTGAATAGCGCCCGCCGTAGGTCTTGCCAGTTATTACCCCGCGTTTTGAATCGAAGCGCCATTTCGCCGTTGATATAAAACCAGGGCCCCTCGAGACTAACATAGATTAAGTGGGTTTCCCTGGCCTCTGCAAGTGATTTCGTCGATGTCGGAATCTCCATTGGCGTGGGTTTGTACTCCCACACCGCTTTTCTGAATTGGTCCGGCGTGGTTGCATCGGTGATCATTGTCGCGGCCCCTCCTCCCTCACGATTCGTAGCTGGCAGGTCTGAAGCCGGCGATTAGCCGCAGCAACTTGCTCAATGCATCTGCTGATTATGAATTCCTCATTCGGCTCGCACGTGTGCCTACGCCCATCTTTCTCGATTGGAATTTTCATCCCTGTCGATGTGACAACTTCGCTGGAGAAGAGGACCAATGCGCCACAGTCACGGCAATTTTTTGTGTAATCGATGTTAGGAAGGCTGTGCACTCTTTCCTCCTCCCAATGAAATTCCCAGCTCTGCCTCTAACGCTTCGCGCCGTCGACGTTTTTCATCTTCAATCTTGGCTTGCCTGTCTATTTTTTGCTGCTTATTACGTTCGTGTTCACGCTGCGCCTGTTCCAGCTTCTTTCTTCTATTTTCCTCCGCCAGGAAACCCGAAATCATTGCCAACGCTTCTGGTAAAACCTGTCTGCCAGTTTCCAGGATGCTCCGAATATCGCGCCCGAAGGGTACAATCTTGTTGCTTCGGGAAAGCCACTCAACATTTTTCCTTTGGTGCTCCGTAGGTTCTTTTTCGAGCTGTTCGATAATTGATTTCAACATTTCTATTTGACTCTGGCAACGCTTGTGTGGGGAAAACGCGTAATAGCCCGCTACTGCCCAAAGTTCTAAGATTGGTTTTATAGCCTCGAGCTGGCTGATTCGCGTCTTGCAGTACTGTACGATTTCTTTTTCGTGGTCGATTTTCGATTGCTGTACGACAGACTGGATTTTTTGACTTAGTTGTTGAAACATTCCCTAGTTCCTCTTGGTCGGTGGTCGTCTGACAGCGGCTCCGATGTCGGTCGTCGGGATAGCGCCGCCTGTGCCGGCATAACCCTTATTCGAATAGCTTCGCGTGTCGTCGGATGGCGTCGAGACAGCTATGTGCGATCTCGCAATTGCGTTTTCGATGGGTCGTCCATTACCGCGCTCTGGGGCCGGTCCAGTACTTTTGTCGATTACGTTCGCGTGCATCTGAATTGCCTGGTCGATATTCTTGGGCTGTTCGGTTTTCCTGCGCTGCCTTGTGCCGGCTGAAGTTCCGGCATCTGAAATGATTATGGCCATTTAGGCTCTGCCTCTGTCATTCTGTGGTCCCTGCGTGAGAGAGTGCTGGACAAGTCGAAGCATAAAACGACTTCTCGATACGTCGCCGCGCTCCCTATCTATCTTTTCTACGAGCTCCCGAGGGAAGCTCAGATTGACGTTTGTCACGTTTGACATATTAATTATAGGTAAAAACATAAATATAACCAAGATGCATCATATTAGTGACTTTGGTCATAAAAAGAAGTAAACGGGTTGGGCTGTTGACGGAGAGCGAAAGGAGCTACTTGCGGCTACGGGATACGCCAGAAGTGGGTAAACGACTTCGGTGGAATTTTCTAAACTCTCTGACCACGCGGCTGGGGGCGTGTGTGGAGGATGTAGAAGCGCTAAAGAATAGTAGAAACCAGTTTATCAGAGGTTGGGTATCTTCACATCTGGGAGAGCTACATCAAATTACAAGTGCGGTAAATGCATTATCAGAACTCGAGTTCGGCCCTATCTACTTGGGGAAAGTTCAATGGAAATCATTAGATGACAAACATAAACGGGTTTACTGGTACGATGCTAACGACCATTCGAAACCACACTATGAGCACATTTCTGATCCGGACCACCGGCTGCGCGGAATAAAACCCAGGAACATACGTAATACACTACGGCAGGGTTTCGAGATTGACCAGAAGTATTTTTCCACATTGAGAAGTCCTGCCAAGCCTAAACTCTTTGCGATTCCCCGAAGTGAAGACAAAGCAGCAACTATAGAACAGATTAAAGATAACATCGTGGAAATAAGAGAGATTGTCCGGGGCCACGCTCATCATGGCTAGTCCGCGAATTCGCGTTTTACTGCCAAAAACTGGAAGATTAGCCCTCTAGTGCTTCAGTGATTTTTTTAGCCTCTTCAATCTCTGCAGACGTGCTGGGGCGTGCTACCGCGCCAAGTGCTTTGGCTATCACCTGCACTATTTCATTCTGGCTGTATCCCTTTTTTTCGAGCTCAGTAGCTAATGCTGAAAGCAAGTCTTTGCTTCCCTTACGATAACCCTCAAAACCTTTCTCTGCCTTTTCGAGCCTGATTTTTACGTCCAAGTATTGCTTTTTGACAAAATCCAAGTCAGACGCCTGGGTTTTCAGGGTGTCCACTTGCTGCCTTAGCTGTTTTTCTTCTGATATGGTCAGCAAATCAACGGCTTTCAGGTACTCGGCTAATAACTCGTCCTCACCCGGCCTCAAATACGATTTGTCAAGTCCTACATCATGGCCCATGAGCACCTCTTTGATCAGTGGCTTGACCCCTGCCTTTTGGAGCATGGTGTTAAACATCTTGCGAAAAGCGTGGAAACGCATCACGTCATGGCGCAGGTTAGAATTCGCCAGCTTGGTCCTTACGCCACTGTCCAGGAGGGCGCGGTTGAGCGTGGCCTCAATGCTGTATAGTGACATGGCTTTGGGCTTTGCCGCGTCTTCCGGTGCGAATTGTTCTCTCAGGAGGGGAGCATCTGGAGTTATCTCTTCCCCCTTCCGGCGTCGGTAATCCAGGTATTCATCAATGACCCCTGCCCCCTCCGGAGTGGCGAAAGACGTGTATTCCTCTTTCTCCCCGGCGTAGACCGTGAGCTGATAGAGCCCTTCATTTTCGCGCTTCTTGAGATCCCTGATTTTCAGGTGGGGTAGTGCGCCTATCCTGAGGCCGGCAAGCAAAAGGAATATCATAACGCGCTTGCGCTCGTCACACTTGTCCAAAATTCTCTGAATCTCCTCTTTTGTGTACAGCCTGTCCTTCTGAGGTTCTTTCTTGCCTGAGTTTTTCTTTATCATAGTCCAGTTTAGGACGCGGTCGTTTGCGTTATAGAAGTGCTGTACGCCTGCCAGTTTTGTCCTGATAGAGCTTGATGATATCCCGCCGGCTTTCATGTGGGCTATCCAGTCGATTATCTTCCCCTTGACCTCGACCGGGTCCTTTTCCGTTAGCAAGTCGGCATACATTTCCGCTTTGCAGAAATATTTGTACTGTGTGAGGGATAGGTCGTAACTGCGCTTGGTATCGTCCGTCTCTAGTGTATTCATGAAATTTGAATAGCATTTTTCCTTACTTCTCTCGTGTATGTTTCTCTTCCAGGTCTCTTCCTGCGCCACTTGCACGTCTCTATATAAAGCGGAGAGCTATAAAAGACTTATTACCACCCATCTAGTATGTGTAAACGAGATGAAAGCCGACCTCGACGCGCTCGACTTGCGGCTTATTGAGACATTGCAAAAAGACGGCTCGCTTCCGTTTGTGGAGGCTGCTGAAAAACTGGGCGTGACCGAGGGCACGGTCCGGAATAGGGTGCGCAGGCTTCGCCGGCTGGGCGTCATACGCAAGTTCACCATTTCTGTCGACCCGCTCGCGCTCGGGCAGTCAGTAGTGGCTTTCGTGCTACTCAACGCTGCACAGGGCAGGCTCAACGACGTCGCGAAAAAGCTCTCGTTGCTTGACGCGGTCTCCGAGGTGCACGAGACCCACACGTACGGCGACCTTTTCCTCAAGGTCAGGGCCAAGAGCGCAAGCGACCTTGCCGGCATAGTCTCAAACAACATCAAGGCGGTGCCTGGAGTGGCCGGCACGCAGGTGCTCTCCGTCCTCAACGTCTGGAAGGACTCGCCATAGCAAACGATTTATCACCTGCAAGGTTACTGACAGAGTCTAGCTGTATTGCTTGACATTATAACGACAGTGATAATACTGGTTGCCGTGGGGCTTGGCGCTGGCACTCTGGGCTCGATGATAGGCGTTGGAGGTGGCATCATAATGGTGCCGGCGCTTGCGTTCCTTGGGCTCCCGCCGACCCAGATAGCGAGCACCAGCCTGTTTGCAGTCGCGTCGACGAGCGTTTCTTCAACGATGGCGTATTCGCGACAGAAAAGAATAGACTACAAGCTGGGCGCAGAGATGGCCACGTTTGCCATACCCGGCGCAGTCATCGGCGCGCTATTGTCCGGCCAATTTACGGCACAGGACTTTCGCCTGTACTTTGGCATATTGCTCTCATTGGTGGGACTGTACGTTGCGTTCCGGAGCTCCATCCTGAAGGAAAAAGGCGAGAAAAGGAGGTCGCCGGGCAGGCGCGCTGCCATGTATGCGATAACGTTTGGCGCAGGTATAATATCGAGCCTGTTTGGCGTTGGCGGCGGCATGATATTCGTGCCGACGATGCTGCTCGTGCTCGGTATGGCCGTGCAAAAGGTAGCTCCAACGTCGCAGCTGACGCTCATGATGACTGCAATCGTCGGCGTCTTCACCCACTCTGCGCTCGGGCATCCTGACTACCTTTACGCAATAGCGCTCTCTGCAGGCGCGTTTGTCGGCGCACAACTGGGTGCAAGGTGGTCCAAGAAGGCAAAGGAAGTTTTGGTCCAGCGGATGCTCGGCATCGTGCTCATGGGTGTTGCGGCTAAGTTCATTTTCGACTGGCTGTCAGCAAGGTAAAGGGGCTAGGCCCGCGCCTCGTCAACGTAGAATATGGCCTCGTTTCGCTTCAGTGCTGCGCCGGCGGCCAAACTCAGTATCGAGGCGTGTAGGCGGTCCGCATTTGGCTCGGTACCCTCGCTGTTGCCGGCGAGCACCAGGTGCAGCTTTATCGCAGAGCCAAGCACGTCGCCAAGCTCTTGGTTCACAGTTGCGGTGTAGGGCCTTAGCGCGCCCCTGAACACGTCTGCCCTAGAACGCAAGAGCCCGGAGATCCTTTTTCCAACCGGGGCGTCAGGACCGACCACTATTACCGTGCCTTTCGTCCCCTTGAACATTGAGGGCTGGTCGAGCGCGCTTTGCGGCGCCATCGCAATCACCGCCTCTTTCACGACTAGTCCCGGGATGTACAGGTAGTTGTCGACAAGCGCGTCCCACTGCTTCCTTGACATGGCGCTGAATGCCGCGTTGTAGTCATAGTCGCCGGTGAAGTGTATTACAGAGTCGATAGAGCCAAAGCGCGTTCTGGCGGTGTTGAATATGCGCCGGACCACAGCCTCGTCGAGAAAGTCTATGGCATGGCTGTGAAATTCCTTGAAGTGAGCCTCGTCGGCAGGGTTCCTATACAGCACAATTACCTGCTTGACGCCGGACACCTGCGCGATCTCTGATATTTGTTTGACGCGCCCGACATCTTTTGCAGCCGACGATGTCGTGGTGAGCACAATGACTTTGTCTTTCAGTTCTGATCCCGGGAGTATGTCGACGCCAGTGCCGACTATTGGCTTGACAGGATAAAAGACGCGGTCGTTGGGTATCACCCTACCGTTTATCAGCTTGCTTATCCTCTCGTCTGACAGGTTCAGGACCATCTCGGCCACCTCGTCCTGCGCGAGGAACTCGCCGTCTACTATCATCTTGCTCGTGTTTCCCTGGATCTTTTCGGCGATTTCCTGCATCTTGTCAAGGGCTCCCTTGACAGTTCCGGCAAGTATTGCCACGGTCGCGTCGTCGCTCTGGCCCCGCTTAGTTGCTATTTCTGTCGCGGCGTCCTTACACGCCTTTGCGACGACACCGTCAGGGTCGCCCAGAAAGGGCAGCGCCTTTGCGGTGACAACCTCTATTTCTGTTGAAGAAAGTTCAGGGTAACCCCCGACGCGCAGAAATTCTGCCGCGGCCTTGGGATACACGGTCTTGTATATTCTGTCAGAGTGGACGGGGCCGGGGTTTGTCGCAATCGAGCGAATACCCCGCTCGGCAAGCTCCCAGGCAAGGCATTCTGCCAGCCTGTTCTTGGCGCCCTGGGAGGCGGTGTAGGGCGTCCTGAAGCGGTACGGCCTCTGCTCGTAGCGGTTTTCCTCCGAAAAGAACGTGGATATCGTTATCACCTTGCCCCCCTTTTCCATCGCCTTGAGCCCTGCGGCAGAAGTCCAGAACGTGCCCGTAAGGTGTATCGCGATGCACTCGCGGAAGTCCATGACACTTGCGTTTGTGAAAGTCTTGACAGGGCCGGATACCCCCGCGTTGTTGACTATGATGTCGACCCTACCAAATTCCTTCTTGATGCCTGCAAACATGGAATTGATGCCTTCTTCGTCTGACACATCTACTCCGGGGAATATCGCGACTTTGCCATTTGAGCCGACCTTCTTGATAATGTCGTCCAGAGTCGCAGCGGTCTGGTCGAGCGGCTCCTTGCGCCTGCCCATTATGGCAATGTTGGCGCCATTTTCTGCAAACCTCTTTGCAATGGCCTGGCCAATGCCGGTACCACTCCCGGTAACAACAACAGTCTTGCCCTCAAATTTCAAGCCGCTCATGCTTCAGGGTGAAAAGGCGCCGCCTACGATTATTAAAGCTAACGAGAGGTGGAGATTACTTACTTCACTAGCGCCTTTATGTGGCCCGCGATGACGTCCGCGACCTCTGCCATCGCAGGGTTTGCCTGCAAGTTTTCCTCGTGGTTCCACTTGCCGTAGATCCTGACATGGCCATCGAGCGGGTCCAGCCTTATCTCGCCTTCGTGCAGGAGCACTTCCTTTAGCAATTCTGTGAGGCGCGAGTCATTCTGGAGCCTTTCAGCAACGGCCTCGCAGCCCGTCCACCTCACCGCGACCACGCGCTTTTCGGAGAAGTGGCCCTTTGTTATGGGCTCGCACTTTGCCAGCAACTGCTCGGTGTCAGCCTCTCCCGTCTCGACGATGTAGTGTATCTGGTAATAGCCAAGCGTTCCATATGGTAGCGGTAGTGCGTCCTGCCTCATCTCAGTTCCTCTCCAGCACCTGCACGAGATCAAAGTTCCTGCCCCTGACCCGGATTACGCCCTTATTTGTCACGAACTTGGAGCTGAGGCCGAACTTGTGGCTGTAGTACTCTTGCTTTTCAACCGGATGCGTCCCCTGTGCGACCGCGTCCGCGTCGATGCCGTGGTCGTTCAGGTCTGCTGCCAGCATCTCGTTTGGCGCCATCTTTTTGACTATCACAGGCTCTTCGCCGTGCCCGTGCTCATCGTAGGAATGATCGGAATGTGAGTGCTCCACGACTACAGTAACAAAATCGCTGCCAAATAAATTCTACTGCTGCAATCGACGATGCGGAAGCCGTATCCTACAGAAAGGATCAATGATAGCAACAAAATGCCACATAACGCAGCATCTGATGACATCCGGGGATGACCGTCAGGCATCTTTCGACGCCATTCACTACGTGCGACAAAAAGCAATGATCACTTGCTTCTTCGCAGGTAGCGTTTGACGCCCATGCCTTCAAGCGACCTGGCCTTGTCTATGACTGTTTTTTCCATGCCTTTCTTGAAGCGCTCAACTTCTTTTGCAACTTTGCCGTCGGAAAGGGCAAGGATCTGCGAAGCGAGTATGCCCGCGTTCCTTGCGCCGTTTATCGCGACCGTCGCCACTGGCACGCCGGGCGGCATTTGCGCTATTGAGAGGAGCGAGTCCATGCCGTCGAGGCTCTTTGTCTTTATCGGAACGCCTATTACCGGAAGAGGCGTCAGCGACGCGACCATGCCGGGCAGGTGCGCTGCTCCGCCGGCGCCCGCGATGATGACCTTGATGCCCCTTTTCTTGGCGCCCTGCGCGTAGTGAAACATGCGTCTCGCTGTCCTGTGTGCCGACACGACTGTCACTTCGCATGGTATCCCGAAAGATTCCAGAAACTCGGCCGCCTCTTTCATTACAGGCAGGTCCGAGTCGCTTCCCATGATTACGCCGACTACTGGCTTCATGCGCTCCCACCTATGTTGGAAGGGACCAGCTTTATTGCCTTTCTTGCCTTCTTGGCCCGCAATGTCGCTTCAGAAGCGGTCCTGCCGGTGGCTGTGATGTGGCCCAGCTTGCGCCGGGGCTTGGACAACTGCTTGCCGTATATGTAAAACGTGGCGCCGGGCACATTCATGGCGCTCTTGATCCCTTCAACGGCGTAAGGACCCTCAAAGCCCTCGGGTCCCAAGATGTTTATCATGCAGGCAGGCGACAGGAGCTCTGGCTTTGCAAGGGGCAGGTCTAGAACCGCACGGAGGTGCTGCTCAAACTGCGAGACCGAGCACGCCTCATTTGTGTAATGCCCAGAGTTGTGCACGCGGGGCGCGACCTCGTTTACGAGCACGTCCCCCTTTTTCGTTACGAACATCTCTATCCCAAATATCCCCGCACCATGCAAAACTTTCATGGCCTTTTCTGCCAGTTTTCTTGCCCGGGCCTCTGCCTTGCGGCTTATGCGCGCCGGCGTTACAGTCATGTCCAGTATGCCGTCGTCGTGCACTTTTTCTGCAACTTCACACGACTCTATCTGACCCGACGGGTTGCGCGCCACCATTATCGAGAGCTCGTGTACGAACGGTACGAACTTTTCAAGCATCATCTCTCGCCCGGCAAAATAACGGTATGCTTTTTCAACGTCGTTTTTTGACTTTATCGTGTAATTCCCGCGCCCATCATACGAGTCCTCCGTAGCCTTCAGGATTGCAGGGTATCCAAACTTTTTACAGAGTTTGCGCAGCTGCTCCTCTGATTCAACAAGCTCAAACTCGGGCACCGCCACGCCGTGCTTTTTCAGAAACGACTTTTGCCTGTACTTGTTCTGGATCGTGCGCAGGGTCTCGGGTGCCGGCCTGACAGGGTAGTTTCGCTCCTCAAGCTGCTTGAGTGCAGTCGAGTTTGCAAGCTCTATTTCGTACGTCAACACGTCGCACTTTTCAGCCAGCCTCATTATTGCCTGCTCGTCCTTGAAATCCGCGACTATCTGCTCGTCGGCTATTTTGGAAGCTGGGCAGCCTTCAGTGGGGTCAAGCACTATTACCTTGAATGACATGCGACATGCCTCGTGAGCCAGCATCTTGCCAAGCTGCCCGCCGCCGATTATCCCTACGCAAACAGGCTGGTCAAGGGCTAGCGAAAAGTCTGCCATCGAACAGGTGGAATCAAAGTCGCGCCGTTAAAAAGTCTTTTTGAGATCGCCCGTCTATTCTTGCCGATTTCTCAAATAGAATATTCTTCCATGCATCTTCTCATAGAGGGAGGCTCTAGTGATATTGACATGATAGGGTCAAAAATGATTCTCGCAATCGCGACTTTGGCTATCGTAGCCTTGGCCGTTGGGGCGATCATCTCCCCAGCATCTCTGGCGTACGCAGACAACAACAACTCCAACAAGAGTAATAATCCGCCGACGACAACCACTGGCGGTAATAACAACAACAATAACAACAACAATAACAACAACAACCCTCCAACGACAGCAAAGAACTAGATCGAGCTAGTCCAATCAACTAGCTCGCCCGCTTTTTAATTCATCGAACGATTGAAATCTTGCAAGCTCTTCCGGCTGATAGGTAGGAAAAATGTAGGCATTCAGCCATCACATTTCATTCCTTTTTTCCTCGGCCGTCTGTAAAGCTGAGATTTAATCATCTCCCGCATGGTTTTTTCAGTCTGCGGTAAATATCTTAAACAAGTCTTTCAACAGATAAGCAGATATGCTCTGGGCACAGTCTCAAGGCCGTTGAGGCTGGTACGCAAGGGCAAGGTCAAGGACATCTACGAGCTTGACGACGGCAACATCCTGTTCCACTTTTCCGACCGCGTCTCGGCCTTCGACGTCAAAATGGCGACGCCAATACCGAGAAAGGGTGAGGTGCTCTGCAGGTTCAGCGAGTTCTGGTTCAACGCGCTTGGCACCCCTCACCACATGTTGAGGATAGAAGACAAGGACAAGATGGTAGTCAAGAAACTGCAGATGATCCCACTTGAGTGCGTGGTCAGGGGCTACTTTTACGGTTCTTTCCAGGAGAGATTCAAGGACCACGTCGGCAAGAGCCTCCCTGCATATTACAAACCTGTTCTCGCCGGTAAGCTGCCCGCGCCGATATTTGATCCCACGACAAAGTCAGAGGAGCATGACGTTCCAATAGACAAGAAGCAGGCAATAGAGAGGGGACTTGTCTCTGAGCAGGACTATGACTACCTTGAAAAAACATCGGTATGGCTCTATGAAAAGATGAGCGAGATTGCAGGCAGAGGAGGCTTCATCATAGCAGACGTCAAATTCGAGTTTGGGCGCGACGCAGACGGCAAGATACTTCTAGGCGATTCCCTGGGCCCCGACGAATATCGCCTCTGGCTAAAGCAAGACTACCAGCCAGGCAAGGTCCAGGAAGCCTATGACAAGCAGCACCTGCGGGATTGGTTGATAAAGACAGGGTTCAAGGCAGAAATCGACAGGCTTGCAAAGGAGGGTAGAAAGCCCGGCCCGCCGGAGGTGGCGCCGGAAATAGTCAGCGAGCTTGCGCGTCGCTACATTTTCGCATACGAAAGGATAGCCGACCGGAAACTATAATCTGCTCAATCCGGCCACCAATGTCTGGGCCTTTTTGCATCGCTGCCGTGCATGTGCGGGCTCGCAGGGGACCAAATGCTGTCCACATCCGCCTGTTTCCAAGTAACATAGAATTGTTACCATTTCTGTCATAGTTGTGCTATAGACATGGGTACGATTTCACCAAGCCTGTTTAATACCCTATGCACCATATCGCAACTACAACTATTATTGCAATTGACAAGCATGACAAAATTAGTTGATACAGGCTTTTTCATGCTTTTACAGAATTGAATTGGAGATGTCAGAGACACTGTTCCAAAAGGAAGTGAAAGTAAGAAGGATAACGACTTTGAGCTCCCAAGCGGCCCGGGGCCTGGGAGACCCGGCAAGGCTCAGGATTCTGGAGGTTCTTGCCCACAAGCCCATGACGGCAGAAGAGATTGCAAAGGCGCTCGCAGGTTCGGGCCTTAAGAAGGCCACGACGACAGTCCGCCACCACCTTGACAGGCTAAAGCGGGCAGGGTTGATAGAAACCGCAAGAATGGTCGAAGTCAGAGGTGCAGTCATGAAGTATTACTCTGCCACTATGAAGGCGTACGGCTGCAACGCTCCGGCAGACCTTGACACAAAGGCCGCCAGAACGATAAGCGACACAAGCGTTAAGATGGCAAAGGTTCTGAATGGCATCTATGGAGACAAAAGGTTCGCGGCGATTGCGGAAAAAGAGGGCAAATGCAAAGAATTCCTCGCCGCCGAAATAATGAACGCGGCACTTGCAAGAGCGATTGAAGTTACTCGACCGTGATGCGGAACAGTCCCTTTGTCACGGGGTTTCTCAGCTCCTCGACCATTTTTCTAGGTATGTCAGAAGAGGCCCTGTCGCACCTTACCGAAAGCGTGCGTGGACAAACGAAGTTCGTCTTGCGTATCACGATGTCATGTGTGTTTTTAAGCGTCAGCCGCTCGTCACCGTTCCCTGTTATCGGGTAAACGTCATTTCCGACGATGATTTCTATCTTGACGCGCGAGTCGTTTTTCATCAGCCTACTCCGAACAGCAGGGTCAAGGTCTGCGCACGCCTTTGTCGCCCTGACTCCAATTATGCAGTCGCCCTCGAGCGTGAGGTGCTCCTCCTTTGTTATCTCGACCGTCCTTGCGTGGAACGACTGGACATTTGGGTGACCGAAGAACGTTATTTCGTCCTGCACGGCAAGTCTGATTGCACAACGCTATTAAAATCAAGCGTGTGGAAAAGCGAGGTAAACTTAAATTAAACGGTGGGGGCAAAGTAGCTCGAATTGTTACCCGCAGCAGCAGGATATGACCGAGCGATTACTGTATTTTCGCCCGACGGCAGGCTTTACCAGGTAGAATACGCTATTGAAACCGTAAGGCGCGGAACCCTTGCAATCGGCGTCAGGTCAAAGGATGGCGTCGTACTTGCGGTAGAAGAAAAAGCAAGAAAGCTCCAGATTTCAAACGTAACCCAGAAGATATTCCAGGTCGACGACCACATCGGCGTCGCTGCGGCAGGCTACATCCCTGACGCAAGGACGCAGGTGGACCATGCCAGGTTCTTTGCGCAAAGCAACAGACTCATCTACGACGAGCCGGTCGACGTCGAGGGTGTTGCCAAGAACATAGCAGACATGGCCCAGCAGTTCACGCAGTACGCGGGCGTGAGGCCGTTTGGCGTTGCTCTCATACTAGCAGGCGTTGACAAGAACGGCTCAAACCTGTATTTGACCGACCCGTCCGGGACGTACATCGGTTACGACGCGGTCGCAATCGGCGCAGGCAGCGATCAGGTAACCGACTTTCTCGAAAAGTCGTTCAAGTCCGAGGTCTCCCTTGACGAAGCCGCAGCCCTTGCAGTCGAAGGCATTTTCATCGTGAGCGAGGACAAGTCTGGCACCAAGAGCCTGAAGATGGCGATAATCGACACCAAGACTCGCGCGATGCGCAAGGTCGAGGACGAAGAGCTCGAAAAATACGCGGCGATGGCCAAGGAACGCTCTAGCAAGAGACAGGCCTGAGTATCAAGGCAAGGTTAATTTAACGACAGCGATTTCTCAGGTACGTTATGGCCAAGATTGGAGCAAAGGCCCCGAACCTCCAGGTTTCGACTTGGGTCCAGGGCAGACCCACCAATATAGACAAGGAGAAGGGCAACGTCGTTGTCGTTGAAGTTTTCCAGGTAAACTGTCCCGGCTGCTTTATGCACGGCGTACCGGAAGCCATTGAAGTATACAACAAGTATCGCGACAAAGGCGTGACGATACTTGGCATGGCGACTGCCTTTGAAGACTATGACAAGAACACGGTCGAGAACCTGCAAAAGCTCCTGACAACGGGAGAGGTCATCGGCGAGACGCACAGGGCGCTCTCACAGTACGGCCAGCTAAAGAACGGCGGCCAGCTGCCGTATAAGATACCATTCCCTGTTGCGATGGATATGCTCAAGAAGGAGACAGGGGAAAAGACTGAAAGTGAGATGAAGGACTTTATCGAGGCAAACGTGCCTGACTTTAAGACCTACAGCGAAAAAGATCGCCAAGTGCTCATTGGAAGGGTCAAGGAATACCTGAAGCATAAAGAGTACTCTGCAAAGACTTTTGAAGAGTATGCTATGCGCGGGACTCCTACATCGCTTGTGATCGACAAGAAGGGCAACCTGCGCCATAACCTCTTTGGCGCAACAGGCTACCTTGAAACCCTCGTGCAAGAGCTCCTCAACGAGTAGGCATGCCACACCTCTGGGTTGCAATACCCGACTCCTCACTTTCAGACGAACAGACCAAGAGAGACAAGAGCATAAAAATTGCGCAGTTTGCCCGGGCCTGCTCCATTTTCAGGGTAAAGCGTATTTACATCTACCACGATCCACTATCACAGTTTGAAAAAGACGACCCAGTACTTCTGCGCACTGTTCTGCGATACCTTGACACGCCGCAGTACCTGCGCAAGGCATTGTATCCAAGGATGGCCCACCTTGAATTTGCAGGGATTCTGCACCCGATAAAGGCGCCTCACCATAAGCCTGCGCAGGACATCAAGACCGTCAAAGCCGGAGATGTGCGCACCGGCGTCATCGCAAAGGTAAAGGGCCAGCTGTTTGTCGAGGCCGGCCTCGGATCGCTCATTCCCTTTGACGGAGAGGGGTTTGACGGCAAGAAAGTGAACGTCAAGTTCACGTCGCCTCACCCCAACCTGCGGGCGATGGAGGCAACAGACTTGGACATATTCGAGTACTGGGGCTACGAGGTCAAGGAAGTGCCGTCGGTAGTAAAACTGGTGAGCAGCGTTGACAACACTACCGTGATTGTCGCCTCGCGCAAAGGGACCTATTACAAGAACACCGAGGCCAAGCTTGCCGAACGCATAAAGGGCTCAGAAAACGTGCTCGTGGTTTTCGGCGCGCCCAGGCACGGCGTGCACGAGATACTCGCAAAGGAGAAAAGTAGCACAAGGCTGGAATTCATGATAAACATGTTTCCGAACCAAGCCACCGAGACGGTGCGGCTAGAAGAGGCGGTGCTTGGTACCCTAGCGATACTTAACAGCTCTCTTTTGTCAAAAAACTAGCTTTTGACACTGCATAATTTATAAAAGGACTGGGCGGACTGATGCACTATCTATGGGTCATCGCAAGTACAGCGCGCCCAGAAGGGGTAGTATCGCCTTCAGGCCAAGAGCGAGAGCCAAGAGCCTCGAAGCAAGGGTGAGGACTTGGCCGCAGATGGTAGGCGAAAAAAGCACACTTTTGGGTTTTGCTGGTTTCAAGGTTGGCAGTATACACGTACTGACGATTGACGACAGGGAAAAGACTCCAAACTTTGGCAAGCAGTTGATGAACGCTGCCACGGTCATCGCAACACCGCCGGTCAAGATAATCGGCGTCCGCGGTTATAGAAAAGACAACTACGGCCAACACGCCATTTTTGACGCCTATGCAAAAGATCTTCCAAAAGAGATGTCAAGGAAGGTCGAGATCAAGCAGGCAGAGGACGCGCTTGCCAAGGCAGGTGCAAAAGTCGGAGGGGCAAGCTCTGTCATGGCTATCGCCTCGATAACGCCGAGCGCAGTCGGCATCCCGCAGAAAAAACCCTTCGTGTTCGAGCTGGCGGTGTCTGGCAAAGACGCCAAGGCGCAGTTTGAATACGTCAAGGGCGTCCTGGGCAAGGAGATCAAGGCAAGCGACATTTTGCAGCTGGGACAGAACGTCGACGTTTTTGGTATAACGAGGGGCAAGGGAATTGAAGGACCAATCACAAGGTTTGGTGTAAAGCGCAAGCAGCACAAGTCAAGAAAGAGCGTGCGCGCGGTAGGAACACTTGGTCCAATATCACCTGCTGTGGTCATGTACACGGTTGCAAGGCAGGGCCAGCGGGGCTTCCACCAGCGCACCGAATACAACAAGCGCATACTGATAATGTCGAACGCCGAGAAGGAAGGCGCGATAAACCCCAAGGGCGGCTTCAAGCACTTTGGAATAGTCAAGGGAGACTACGTCGTTGTGAGGGGCTCGGTCCCAGGCGTTCCAAAACGTTTGGTAAAGATGCGTCACCCGATACGCAACATCCCCAAAAAGGTTGCAGAGCCCAAAGTTCTGGAGGTAATCGTCGAATGAAGGCAACAGTAAGGGGCATAGACGGCAAGGACGCTGGAAGCGTCGAACTCCCGGTCGTCTTTGATACGCCGTATAGGCCCGAGGTAATCCACAAGGTGTACGTGAACGTTGCATCGCACGGCTACCAGAGGCAGGGACGATACCCCGGCGCAGGCGAGAACGTCAGCGCCGAGTCTAGGAACACCGGTCTTGGCATCGCCAGGCTTGCAAGGGCAAGGGGCGAAGGGTTCCCGCGCGCAGGCCAGGCAGCAGGCGTGGCAGGCGTCAGGCACGGCAGGGTCGCGCATCCGCCAGAGTCGTGGAAGAAAATTTACAAGAAGATAAACCAGAAGGAAAAGCAACTCGGGCTGTGTTCCGTGATTGCGGCAACGGCAAGACGCGATCTGGTTGAGGGCCGCGGCCACAAGATCGCCAAAGACGTAAAACTGCCGATAATAGTCTCAAACGACATCGAGTCGATAGTAAAGGCAAAGGACCTGAAAAACGCCTTGGTGACGCTCGGGATTGGCGACGACCTTGCGCGTGCAAGCGTCAAGAAAGTGCGTTCCGGGACTGCGCGCAGGCGCGGAAGAACGGCCCGCACCGGCACAAGCGCTCTAATCGTAGTTGGCGACGAGGCCAAGGTGGTGGGCATCACCTCCCTGCCTGGGATTGCAATCAAGACCGCCAGGGAAATAAGCGTGCTTGACCTTGCGCCGGGCTCAAAACCCGTGAGGCTGACGATATTCTCGCAGAACGCAGTAGCGCAGTTGAAGGAAGTGAAAGCGCCGATGCACAAGATAATGGAGATAGTGAAATGAGCAACGAAATGTCTGCAGAAAAGGCCATGAAGATAATCCTTGCACCCTATGTCACTGAAAAGACATTCAACCAGATAGAGCGTGAGAACAAGCTCTCGTTCATGGTTTCCGAACATGCAAGCAAGCACGAGATCGCAGCAGCAATCCGCATACTCTACGAAATAGAGACGGCAGAGGTCAACACGGCAAGGACGATTCAGGGTAAGAAGGCGTTCGTCACCTTCAAGGCACCGGAAGGCGCGCGCGAGCTTGCGACGAAACTGGGGCTGGTATAAATGACGCTCGCTAGGTTTAAAAATGGAAAACATGTGGAGGACAGAGTGATCTAATGGTACGCGAATTCAAGTTCAAGGGTTACACGCCCGAGCAGTTACAGTCCCTGTCTATTGAAAACGTTCTTCCGCTCCTCAATGCAAGGCAGCGCAGGTCTCTGAACAAACGCGTCGGTACCTACATGAACGACGACAAGAGAAAGCTGCGCGAAAAGATAAAGCTGGCCCGCGAAGGAAAACTCAAGGGGCAGCTCCGGACGCACATACGTGACATGATTATACTTCCAGACATGATCAACCTCACGATAAACGTCCACAACGGCAAAGAGTTTACACCGGTAGCAATCAAGCCAGAAATGGTTGGCCACTACCTAGGAGAATACGCGATAACAAACAAAAGGGTACAGCACGGCGCACCCGGTGTAGGCGCGTCTAGGTCCAGCCTGTACGTCCCGCTGAAGTGATAGTTATGCCACAATACTCATATGCTTTCCAAAACTTTGACAAGGCCCGCCACGTGCGCGCATCTGTCCGCGAGAAGAGCATCTCGCACAAGCATTCGCGCGAAATCGCGCTCGCAATCTCCGGCAAGTCCATAGAGAAGGCCCGCGAATTTCTCGAAAACGTCGTGGCCAAGAAAGAGGCAGTACCGTATAGACGCTACCACAACGAAGTTGCCCACAGGAGCAACATCCGCGACGGCTTTTCTTCCGGCAGGTTCCCGCAAAAGGCGGCAAAGGAATTCCTGAAACTTCTCGACAACTTGGAATCAAACGCAGAATACAAGGGTATGGACCTCGATCGCCTTCGCATTGTCAGCGCAGTAGTTCACAAGGGAACAAAACTAAAGAGGTTCCAGCCAAGGGCGATGGGAAGGTCAAGCCCCAAGTTTGACACCCTTGTCCACGTGGAACTGGTCGCACAGGAGGGCACAGTCAAATGAGCGCTGTCAAGAACGTGATGAAAAACAGCTACCGCAACATGGAGATAAACGAGTTTTTGAGACGCGAGTTGAAGGACGCAGGTTTTGGTGGCGTAGAGATCCAAAAGACGCCGGTCGGCGCAAGGATAACCGTGTACGTGACTAGACCCGGCCTGGTCATAGGCCGCAAGGGGACCGGCATTAAGGACCTAATGGCCAAGCTCGAGCAAAAGTTCGGCCTGCAGAACCCACAGATTTCCGTACTTGAAGTCACGACACCGGAACTAAACCCGGACATCATGTGCAACAGGATTGCGCAGCTCATCGAGCGCGGAACAGCATTCAGGCGCGCCTCGATGTGGACGCTCAACACCATAATGAGCGCGGGCGCACTTGGCGTCGAAGTAGTGATTTCAGGCAAGCTCCGCACAGAGCGCGCACACTTTGAAAAGCACACCGTTGGGGTCGTCCCAAAGAGCGGCGACGTGGCAGGCCACGTAGTCAAGACAGGCATCACGCACGTGCTTACGAAAATGGGCCTGATGGGCATACAGCTGCGCATAGCCACAAAGGCAGAACTCCCGCAGGAGTTCCAGTTTGTGGACGGTACGGCGTCGGCTCCAGCCCCAGATCAGACAGCCGAGGCGCCTGTCGCAGAAGCAACAGCGGCAAAAGAAGTGCCGGCGGGGCCGAAGGAGGAGACAGTCAATGGCACGAATTAAGCTCAAGACATTTCGTGAAATGAACGATACCGACCTTGGCGACAAGCTGTCTGAGATGAAGGCAGACCTTGCAAAGATGAGGTCCGAGCAGTCCAAGGGCACGTTGAAAAAGCACTCTGGCGATCTAAGGTATGTAAGGCGCGACATTGCGCGCGTCATGACTATTCTGAACGAAAGGAAGGCCAAGGCGTCAACATGATGACTGCAGGAAATATTCTGGCGCACGAGCTAATTGGCCTTGGCACAATGGTCGTCGAGTCAACTGATCCTACGCTTGCAGGCATCAGGGGCACAATAGTGTTTGAAACGAAAAACACGATAACTATCAGAACCGGTGGCAAGACAAAGCAGATCGCAAAGGCAGCGGCGAAAAAGATCGAGATTGCAATTCCGACCGGCGCTTGCTTTATAAGTGGTTCGTCTTTGATAGCAAGACCTGAGGACCGCGTGTCGCGATTATAGGTGATAGTATGGTAAGAAATATCGGCGTTTCAGTTGTTGCTCCCCGCAAAGAATGCGCAGACGACCTCTGCCCGTTTCACGGCACTCTCTCTGTAAGGGGCAAGTTGCTACGAGGCACGGTCACCAGCGCCAAGGCCAAGAAGATGGTCGTCGTGTTGAGGGAATACCCGAGGCCCGTTGTGAAATACAAGAGGTACGTCAGGTCCAGGTCAAAGGTCCACGCGTATCTACCAGAATGCGTCGAAACAAAAGAAGGTGACGAGGTAATGATAGCAGAATGCAGACCACTTTCAAAGACAATATCTTTCGTGGTTATAGAGGTGAACACAAAGGATGTCAGCAGGAACTAAGTCCAGGGCAGTTTCGGCCAAGGGCGTAGAGGAATTCCGCCCCTACATCACAAGGGCGTTGCCAGTAACTGCAGAGCTTGTATGCGCTGACAACACGGGCGCAAAGGTGCTGCGCATCGCGCAGGTCACCAGGTACAAGGGCAGGCACTCTCGCCAGCCGGCGGCAGCTGTCGGCGATTTTGTCACGGTGACAGTCAAGAAGGGCCCGGCTGAGCTGCGCAAACAGGTGTTCGGCGCAGTAATCGTCAGGCAGAAATACCCCATCAGGCGCCCGAACGGCACGCGCGTCTCTTTTGAGGATAATGCAGCTGTTCTGGTAACGCCGGAAGGCGAGATAAAGGGCACGGACATCAAGGGCCCTGTCGCAAGCGAGGCGGCAGAAAAGTGGCCAAGGATTGCAAACCTTGCGGGGATGATAGTCTAATGACACAGATTAATCCAAAACTGTTGCACGTTCAAAAGCACCGGCTCGACAAGATGGTGGGCGCGACGCTGTCAGACAGCCTCCGCCAGCAGTACGGCCGCAGGAGCGCCCGCGTCATAAAAGGCGACTCTGTGCGCGTCATGCGCGGCGAATACAAGGGCGTCGAGGGCAAGGTCGACCGCGTCAACGTCAAGTTCGGCACGCTCATCATAGAGGGCATACAGCACGAGAAGGTGAAGGGTGGCCAAGTCAAGGTCCCAATCCACGCTTCAAACGTGATGATAACCAGCGCAAAAACAGACGACAAGCTAAGGTTCGCAGGTAGCGTCCAGAAGGAGCAGCCGGCTGCCGAGCCGCAGGTAGAACCCGCTGCAAAGCCGGAGGAGACCAAAGCCAAAGCCAAAGCCAAGCCGGAGGAGACCAAAGCCAAAGCCAAAGCCAAGCCGGAGGAGACCAAAGCCAAAGCCAAAGCAAAGCCCAAGAAGGCTGCCAAAAAGAAAGTAAAGAAAGCGGCAAAGAAGAAGGGGGCGTCCAAGTAATGGGCAAGAAAGGCGGCGACACACGGGTAAAGAGGCAGATGGCACCGACGTTCTGGGACATCAGGAGGAAGGAGAGCCAGTTCGTCATGCGGGTCAAGCCGGGCCCACACCCAAAGAACAAGTCGTATCCGCTGGGCATGGTGCTGCGCGACGCCATCAAGGTAACAAAGACCGCACGCGAGTCGCAAGTCGTGCTCAACGAGGGCAAGATTAAAGTCGACGGCGTGGTCAGGCGCGACCCCAATCTTGCAGTTGGCCTCATGGACGTGGTCGAGCTTGCAACGGGCCAGGCCTACAGGATGGTTCCAAAGGACTCGGAAGTGTTGGCACCGGTTGCAGTCGAGGACGCTGAAAAGAACGTGAAACTGGCCAAGGTGACAAGCAAGGTCATGACAAAGGGCAAGAAGATCCAGTACGGCTTCCACGACGGCAGGACGCTGATAAGTGACGCAAAACTAAAGGTGGGCGACACGTGCTTAATGCAGCTGCCAGAGTCAAAGATAAAGGATCACATCAAGTTTGAAAAGGGCGCGATCGCGCTCATCATAACCGGCGACAATGCCGGCCGGGTCGGCAAGATAGAGGACATCCGCGACGGAGTGTTCTCACTTCCCAAGAGGGCGCTTGTGACCTTTGAGGACAAGGTGGTCGAGCTGCCAGTCGAGATGGTCATGGTGGTCGGCTCTGACAAGCCAGTGATAAAGGTGAACTAGAAAATGAGCGAGCAAGCCATGGAAAAAAGCATGAAAAGGATTGCAGTGGACAAGGTAGTGATAAACATCGGAGTCGGCAAGTCCGGCGAGCCAATGGAAAAGGCCAAGAAAGCACTGACAGAACTTACAGGCCATCAGCCCACGGAAAGGGGCGCGAAAAAAACAGTGCGCGACTTTGGCATCCACAAGGGAGAGCCGATAGGCGCGATGGTGACGCTGAGGCACGAAGAGGCCATCGAATTCCTGAAGAGGGCCGTCGCAGCCAAGAGGAACGTGCTCAAAGAGTCCTCGTTTGACGACTTTGGCAACTTTTCCCTTGGTGTGCACGAGCACATCGACATCCCCGGCACGAAATACAACCCGGAGATAGGCATTTTCGGTATGGACATAAACGTCGTCCTAGTTAGGCCTGGCTACAGGATAGCGAGGAGGAGCCGCAAGCGCGCCAAGATAGGCAAGAGCCACCGGATAAATAAGCAGGAAGCGATCGAATTTTTCAAGCGGCAGTTCGGAGTGGGGGTAGCGTGATGCCAAAGCCAAGAGATTACGAAACAACAGGAAGAAAGAAACTAGCGCATGGCAGGGGAGTCCGCTGGTGTAAAAGGTGCGGTTCATATAACGGTCTCATCAGAAGTTACAACCTGATGCTTTGTAGGCAGTGCTTCAGGGAAGTGGCAAGCAGCCTAGGGTTCGTAAAGTACGAATAGGTGGATGGTATGCCGGCCCTAAACGTGCTTTCAAACATGTTCACGACGATATACAACAACGAGACTAGGAGAAAGAGGGAGTGCATAATCCTGCCCGCGTCCAAGTTCTCAAGCGAGGTGCTGCGCGTGATGCAAAAGCACCGATACATTGGCGAATTTGAACAGATCGACGACGGAAGGGCGGGCAAATTCCACGTCCAGCTTTTGGCGAAGATAAACAAGTGCGGCATAATCACGCCCCGCTTCTCGGTAAAAAAGGACGCGTACTTTGACTGGGAGCGACAGTTCCTGCCCGCATACAACATGGGCATACTGCTCGTGTCCACCAGCAAGGGCATACTGTCTCACCACGAGGCGCAGTCGCAGGGTCTGGGAGGAGTTCTAGTTGGCTACGTCTACTGAGCAAGAAATAATGGCAGAGGTAAAGATCCCGTCAGGCGTCAAGCTTACAAAGGAAGGGTCGTCCATAGTCGCCAAAGGCAAGCTCGGGACGGTTAAGAAAGACTTTCTCAGGATCCCGGTGACAATCACCATCGAAGGCGACAAGGCCACGATAAAGCCGTACGGCAAGAGAAAGCGAGACCTTGCAGTGACCAACACGGTGCGGAGCGTCATTCAGAGCATGGTAAAAGGCGTCGAGAAAGGTTTCACTTACAAAGTCAAGATAATCTTTGCCCACTTTCCGATATCTGTCAAGGTAAAGGGCAAAGAAATCCACGTGGAGAACTTTTTCGGCGAGAGGTCTGCCCGCGTGGCCCGGATACAGGGCGACGCCACCAAGGTCGAAGTCCAGGGCGAAGACGTTCTGATAAAGGGCCCGAGTCTGGACGACGTCTCGCAGACTGCTGCCAATATTGAGCAGTCCACCCGAATAAAGGACAAGGACCAGCGCGTCTTCTTGGACGGGCTGTACATCTACACACGCGAAGAGGGCATGTAAGGCCCACCTCAATTTTCTCGATTATTTGAGTCCAAAGTCGCATGACGCCTGTTCCAAACATTTATTCTGTCTAAACTGCTTGGCAGAACGCTCAGCCATAGCTAGTTTAAGAAAAAATCACGAGGGGGCCGTTTAGCCGCCCCGATGGCTTCTGCCGTTTGTGATGCTCGCTTCCACTGTGGCTTTGAGAACTTCCGGGCCCGTAGATTTTTGTTGAATAATGTGCATGAATAATGTTTATGCTATTTGTAGAGTAACAAATCATCTTTAATGGAACCTAATGGTCGTTACCAGTCTCCTTAACTATAAAAGAAAAAAGAGGATCGTTTAGCCTTCTTTTACGTCTTTGGCAGGAAGCTGAATTTGCTGTATACTCCTGTGGCTACGATGATCCCGACGATTGCAGCTGCAAGTACGACCGCCGTGAGTGCGCCGAACTCTGGTACCACGAATGTACCGATTAAGTTAATCTGCCTTGCATCCTCACTAAAGTTGATTGAAAGGGTTCTCGCCGTGGCACCATTGTCGTCCGTTACGTCTGAGTCTTCGCCGTCAACCGTGACTATGAAGGGCGAGTCGTTTTGGCCGTCCTTTGAATCTGCAACATCTCTAGGGAGCCGAATTGTCAGCTTGCCATCTGATTCTGCAGTGATCATTGCAGTTATTGTGGAATTTTCTTGGTCAACGGTCAGCTCGTCCAAAGTGCCGCCACTAATTGTGTACTGGATGTCATGCTCCTCATCGCCAATTGTCAGCGTCGCAGTCTGCCATTCTTCACCTGCAACTGGAATTATTGAAGCGCTGACGATGTCAATCAGTTTGCTTTCCGCAAGGAATGGGATAGTCAGCGTTCGCACGTCTTCTCCAAAGTTGTCGTCCGCGACCTCTGAAATCTCGTCAACAAAGACAATATAGTCCAGATCTTGGCCATTTGCTACGGAATCCATAATTTCTCGGGGAAGCTGGATTGTCAGCTCGCCATCCTGTTCAGCGGTGATGGCTGCAGTGATCATTTGAGTTTCCACGTCGCCGGTCAGTTCATCCAGAGTGCCGCCAGTGATCATGTACTGGATTTCATGCTCGTCGTCACCGAATGCCAACATTGCAGTCTGCCATTCTCCATCGGTAGAAGGTGGCAATTCGGATTCGCATGATACCTGTCCTCGAATCTCGCCATTGGGGTTCGCCTCCGTGTGGATGTTGATGTACATTTCTTCGCCAAGAAGGAAAGATTCCTGCTCGAGAGTCAATACCGCTGACCCAGCCATTGGCGAAGACAGGCCAGAGGCGTCGCCAATATTCACCTGCACTCCAGCATTAGCTCCTAAAGCTGCAGGCCCATGGAAATGCGCTGCAGTCGCAGGCCCCGAAAGTCCGGAAAATTCTATTTCCCAGGACAGCTCGTTAGTTTCTGAATCAAACGACAAAGATGCCGATCCTATACCCCCAGTGTCAACAGTAGGCACTTCTCGAGAGCCATCCAGGGTTGTCATGCATGTGAAAGTCTCTGCGTATGCAGGTCTTGCACTGCTTGAAACGACTCCAGCCAGGAAGACCAGCCCTAACACTATTGCCAGCAGCCTAACTTGCATATTCAATAGCTCTTTTGTTTGGATTAAATAGTTATCAGCTATCCTTCTATAAGAAGATTCTATCATTTAATTTCAATATGACCCGGCCGTATCATAACATTCAATTGAAAGTCAGTGCTCCACAGTCAAGAAGCAGTAGCCGGCTAAGAGTAGGTCGCACCCCATATTTCTAACGATGTAGTCCCTCTGGGCCCGGTTTTCATTCACATCAAAAAAAAGCGGGTAGGGTCCACACCCTGCGTAAGTTTGAGCTCCTTTGGGCCCGGTCACGCTCTCACCACCTGTAATCCGAAAAGCTGACGTTGTTTTGTCAATTCTATTTTAGCCAATACATTTATTTTGTGCTTGAAAATTGCGTATCATTGCGCCGCTGTAGCTCAGCATGGTAGAGCAAATTCAAAGCGCAATATTGTGCTTCGGAGCTTAACTGGCTGTTAACCAGTGGGTCACCAGTTCGAGTCTGGTCAGCGGCGCCATGTATTTTCCATACGATAGCGTATGGCTAAATATCAATACTATACGCTTTAATACGACCTTTCCCTTAAGGCAGGCATGGTTGGCGACAAGACCATCATGGACTTTTGCGATAACCTCGCAGTCCAGAATGAAGGAACCGCCAAGACGGTAAAGTATTTCCTGCAGGACCTGGAGGGCTTTTCGACTTCAGAGCTGCAACTGACGCCTACCGAGCTCATCAAGCGAATTAAGGAAGGAACCGCAACTGACGACCCCAAAGAGGAGCAAGTCTATAGGGTCCTGCAAAAGTACGCTGCCTGGCTGAAAATTGAGAGATACGACACGGAGCAGAACAACGCCCGCAACCTGAGCAAAAAACTGTCCTGGGCGCGCACGCTTTTTGAAAGCAAATTCATCCCGATATCCCGCACGCTCTACAAGCAGCTTGTCAAGTTCCCAAAGCCTGAAGAACCCTACCTGACGCCTGTCGACAAGAAAATAGTGCGCGACGTCATTATAGGGCTTGACGATCCAAGGCTGCAGTCTCTCGGTATGTGGTGCGCGTCTATGGGCTGGCGCGCTACCGAATCGCTGTCTGTTCGTAACCTGAACCTGGAGGGGCTTAACCTGCATACCCTACGGTTTGACAGCCTGCCGGCTTTTGTCAACATGAGCGGCAAGACCGCCAAGACAAAGAAAGGGAAGCGCCGCCAGCTCACGACGGAGATGACCCGGCAGATAGAGCGGCTTTTGGCATGGAAATATCGCGAGCGCACGATATCTCGCAAAGAGAACGGCAAGTGGATTCATGTCAAAGTCAAGCCCGAACCCAAGCCCGACGACCGAGTTTTTACGCCACTTCTAGCTGACGGAAATTCGGCCCTTATCAAAGGCAAAGAGACAAAGTTAAGAAATGCCTACCGAAACACCGCCGTAACGTTTGCAAACGCAATAGACCGGCTAGGTATCGGCTATGAGGAAAACGGCAAGAGGCGCAAGGTCACGCTCCACACGCTTCGCAGATTTTGCTTTACGACCTGCACGCGCATAAGCGGCGAGTCCTATGCCAAGTACCATATAGGCCGGCGCATCCACGAGTACGACAAGCGCACACCGGAGCAGATTGCAGAGGACTTTGCAACGGTCGAGCCTTTTCTGACCATACTCGACAGCTCGGCGCTCGAAGTATCGACAAAGAACTTGGAGGTCAGGCTAAAGGAGTCTCAGGAGGCCCAGAGCAAGAACCAAACTACGATAGAGGAAATGATAGCCAAGCAGGCCGCAGAACACAAGAAGGAAATGGACGCCCTGAGAGCACAGATGCTAGCCTACGCCAGGGGCGAGATAGAAATGGTCCAAGAAGAACCGAAGCCGCTTGTCAAGGCGGGAAAGAAGAAAAGGAAAGACTAACGTTTCTTCCCCTTACCCCTTTCTCCCTTTTTGGAAGAACGCGAGCTTAAGATGATAGGATATTTCAGGCCGCGGCCGGCTGGTATGCCAAGCTCCAACAAATTAACCCTCATGAGCGAGAGGGCAATGTGATCTTTTGAGACCGTTCGCTTTACAAGGAACTCTAGAAAATCGGTTTCAAGCTGCACATATCTCTGATGTAATTTCATAAGTTGAGCCGCTGCCCCCGAGTCCGACGGACAGTGTGACCACCAAAGAGCGACGCTCCAGCGAGCCGGGAGAAGTACCTGCAAAATTGCAGAAAGGAAAGACAGCCGGTTACCGCGTGGAATGTCATCATAGGATTTCTTTACGTATTCCATGTTCCTTTCCAAGATATAACAGATTTCAGCAAAAGGTTTGATGGCTCCCATTTCGAATTCCTCGAGAGGCCTGAGCATGTACCTCA
>Ga0214471_10000617_pt1 | contig 29603 bp, 32 predicted proteins | sample RVTome_5_FD_207665 | JGI IMG/M metagenome (GOLD analysis project Ga0214471, IMG submission 207665) | Soil microbial communities from uranium-contaminated site in the Upper Colorado River Basin, Wyoming, United States - RVT142D155 | ecosystem: Environmental > Terrestrial > Soil > Contaminated >... | reverse complement strand
CCGGTCGCGCGATGTCCCGTTCGGCATCATCTACAACGGCGGTGACGACACCGGTTCGGACGCCGAGTGGGTTCAGCTCAGCGCCGAGCGGGCGTACACGTACGAGCAGGAGTGGGGCGGCCTCCCCGATCACGTTGTCCTCCAGTCGTGGCAATTCCATCCGCAGCGGGTCCTGCCCGAAGACGATCCGGCCACCTTCACCGGGCTCATCGGCCGCTACCTGGGGCTCAGGACCGCCGTTGAGGCCGAGGTCGGCGAAGGCGCGTTGGACGGCCGAGTGGTCACCACCGACGGCGACCCGGTTCCGATGGCTTCCGTCTCCGTGACGGCACAACCCCTCGACGGAGCCCGCCAGATGTTGGTCATCGAAGGCGTGGTGCCCGAGGGTGCCGAGCTTGGCGAGGTGGGGATCCGCATCAACACCGAGGGGGCTGGACCGGGCCCCGCCGACCTGCGGATCTACCGGGTCGGCTACACGGAAGCCGATGAGCCCGGCAACCGGGTGTCAGATCCCGATTTCGGGTACCTCGCCCAGTTCGATATCGACGGTGTCGCCGTCGTCGCCAGCGACACCGGTGACGGCACGATGCTGAGGCTGACAGCCGACCCGGACGAGGAGATCAACCTCGGCAGCGAGCGCTTCACAGTGAATCCCGGTGCCCGCTACCGGTTCATTGTCGAAGCCGCCGTCCCCGAGGGATCAGCGGGCGCCGGATATGCCGGCATCGTCTTCCTTGCCGGCGCAGAGCTGGAGCGCCATACCGTCCCGCTGGCGCCAATAGCCGAGACGGTCGAAACGGTCACGGCCGACGCGGAGGGGCGCTTTCGGGTCGCGGTATCCGACCTGGCGCCGGGCCGCCACCAAATCGTCGCCTCGTACCCCGGTGACCTCAGATCGTGGCCCTCCACCACGAACCTGTTGCTGACACAGTGACTCCGGATCGCAACGGCCACACGTGGTGGCTCGTCGCGACAGGGTGCGAAGTCAACAATGAGGCCGGCGATGGTGTCGGCGGGATCGAATCTGGAGGAGCATCCCGATGGAGGTCGACGTCTCAGCAGACTGGTTCGGGGAGCCGGATTGAGAGCCATCCGGGCTGGACTGGTGAGGTCGTGTGTGGACGGCAGTGGATAACCGACGCCCTTCGCTGCAGGTAGTCGCGATCCAACCTTCGTGCCCAATCCAGGGGCGGTCGGCCCGTTGGCCCGGTGATGGGCAGGTCGGCTCCCCGTCCAGGAGCGCGGCAACGACGTCGGGGTGCTGATCGGAGTCACACGGCGAGGGGGGCGGCGTGTGGCCTCGGAAGCCTGCTGGTCGAGAGCCGCGGTGATATTCCAGGTCGGCGTAGGTTGGTCGCATGGGTGCTGTTGACGATGGCGCCGGGTCCACGGTTCGTTCCACCGATGGGACGCCGATCGCCGTGTGGAGAGCCGGCACGGGGCCGCCCATCCTGCTGGTGCACGGCTCACTTTCGGACCACGCCACCTTCGACCCCCTCATCGCGGAGCTCCACGACATGGCGTGCTTCGCGATGGACCGGCGTGGTTTCGGCTCCAGCGGCGACGGCGGCGACTATTCGATCGAGCGCGAGTTCGAGGACGTCGCCGCCGTGGTGGATGCGATCGCAACCCGCGCAGAGGACCTCGTGACAGTGCTCGGGCACTCTTACGGCGCCGGATGCGCCATGGGTGGTGCGGGTCTCACCGGCAACGTGCGGACGCTGCTGCTGTACGAGCCGGGTCTCGGGCTCGCCTACCAGCCGGGCACGATCGACGCGATCGAGGAGAAACTGGCAACGGGTCGCGCCGACGACGCCATCGAGATGGTTCTCGTGGACATCGTCGGCATTTCGCCCGACGAACTCGCCTCGTTCCGTTCGAGCCCTCGTTGGCCGGTCTTCGTCGCCGGAGTTCCGCTGGTCGTGAGAGAGGCCCGGGTCGAGCACGGTTGGGTGTACGAGCCTGGCATGTTCGACGGGATCACGGCCCCCGCGTTGTTCTTGGCCGGCTCGGAGAGCCCGGAGCCGTTGCGGGAGGCGACGGAGCGGGCAGCTGCGGCGATCGGCGCCCCGATCCGTGTTCTCGACGGCCATGGCCACCTCGCCACCAGGACGGATCCGGCGCTCGTCGCCGGGATCATCCGGGACCGCCTCTCGGCCTGACCGGACGCCCGCCTCCGGCCGCGGTTGGACCCTGGATCAGTCGTCGTTGTTGTGGACGCTGTGGCGCATGCTGAGCGCTGCAGACATGGCGTTGCGGCTGGCCTCGGCCCCGAGGCGGGGCAGCTTGCCGGAGCGCCTGCTGTAGAACGACCCACGCTCGGTGGTCGACGCCGGCGGATCCCAGAACTCGTCGCGCGGTGTCTCCGGCTCTGCAGCCTCGGCCTCGGGCTCTGCCGCCTCGACGCGCGGCTCTGCCGGTTCGACTGCAGCGGCGCTCTCCGTGGTCTCGGCGTCGGCGGTCACCCGCTCGGGCCGGTCGACCGTGGCGAAGGGGTCCGGCCCCACTGCCGTCGAGCTCACCTCGGCGGGGGCGGCGATGGCGGCCGCGGCCGCAGCGGCGGTCCCGTTGCCTGCCGGGTGTGCGACGGGCGCCGGCTCCTGCTCGACCGGGGCGACCCGTGGGGTCGGGGCCGGTGGCCGGGTGTTCGCCTTGACGAACGACGAAGGCGCCGGGGGCGGCGCGACCGTCGATGCCGCGGCGGACGACGTCGCGACGGTCGATGCCGCGGCGGACGACGTCGCGACGGTCGATGCCGTGACGGGCGTATCTGCGACGGCCGCCGGTGCGGCGGCCGCCGTCACCTGAGCTCGTGGCGTTGCCGGCACAACGGCGGCGAGGCGGCCGGCTCCGGCGGTGAGATCGTCTGCGGCGGTGGAGGCGATCGCCTTCATGTGCTCCGCCATCTCCTCGTAGAGGTGGCGCAGTTCGGCGAGTTTGCTCAAGGTGGCGACATGGTCCGCCTCGAAGGTGGCGGCACGGGAGGCCATCTCGCGGTCGCGCTCGGCGACCATCTCGTCGGATTGCGCCTTCAGCCTGATGAGGTGGTGATCGCGCTCCGTACCGAGGCGTTCGATGTCGCTCCGCAACTCGGCGGCCTCGGCAACGGCGGCGTCGCGCCGTTCGGCGGCAGCCTGCTCTGCGGTGTCCACGATCCTGGCGGCTTCGGACTTCGCGGCGTCGACGATCCTGGCCGCGGCGACCTCAGCATCGGCGGTAGCCGAGGCGAGGCGAGTCTGGGCGGCTTCGAGCATCTCTTCTTTCGTCTTGGTGGCCGAGGCCAGTGTGAGGCGGATCGCCTCCTCGTCCTTGCGCTGTTCCATGACCTGGGACTCGAGTTCGAGGATGCGGGCCTTGGCCTTGACGGTCTCGTCGCGAGCCGCCAAGAGCTGCGCCTGGACGGCCTCATTGCCGTCATTCGTGTCGCCGACCTGGGTCAACTCGCTGTTGAGTTGGTTGACTCGCGCCTCGAGGGCCGCGATGAGGTCGGCCTGTCGGGTCGTTTCCCGTTCCATGTCGGCCACGAAGGCGTCGACCTCGGTACGGTCGTAGCCCCTGCGCGAGACCTCGAAGAGGTCTCCTGGATCACCGGACATGGAACGTCTCCCGTCGTCGACGCGCTGGTATGCGATGCAACATCACAGAGTGTTCGGCAGGCCGCCGGCAAACCTGAAGGTCCGGGCTGGCGCCCTCTTGGGGTAGGTCGCTCGACCCATTTCGGCCCCGCGGAGCCGAATTGGCTCTACAAACCGCGCGAGTTGGTGTCTAATCAGGGAGTCGAGACAACGGCGGGTCGATCAATCGCCGGACGGACGGGGGGACACTGCTCCGACCGGCGAGACGAGTGAGGCCCGGGCTGGGTGAGTTCTCAGGGGGACCAGTCCGGGCCGCTCGCTTGGGGGGCGGAGGGGTGCCGCTCCGGTGGGGGCGGCACCCCTCTCACCTCCACCGTCACGCCGCCGACGCAACGCTCGTGTGGTGCCGGCACTCTGGGCATTCGGCCACCGGGCACGTAGCCACGACCCGGAACTCGATGCCGGCAGCTGCCAGCGCCTCCATGGCCGCCCGCACGACCTGCTCGCCGCTCCTGGGGGGTCCGATCGCTGATGTGGTGCTCATGGGGGCACCGTATCGGGTGGCTGAGACAGGAATCGCCACCCCTGCGGCAGGTGACCACCGGAGAACACCTCGGCGAGGGTGTGGCGCAGGGTCGCCTTTTCGATCTTCCCCATGGTGTTGCGCGGCAACGCAACGGCCAGCACCACTGCCTTGGGGTGCTTGAACCGCGCCAGCGACGATCCCCAGGCCTCCGCCATCGCCTCGGCGGTCGGGAGTTCGTCGGCTCTAGGGACCACCACCGCCACGAGCGCCTCTCCCAGATCGGGATGAGGCACGCCGACCACTGCCGACTCGGCGACGCCGCCGACCCGTTCGAGCACCTCCTCGACCTCCCGTGGGGAGATGTTCACCCCGGCACTGATCACGACGTCGCGGGCGCGCCCGCGGATCGTGACCCGGCCCGACGTGTCGACGGTGGCGAGGTCTCCAGTGTGGAACCAGCCGCCGGGCCTCATCGCTCGGGCCGTGGCCTCGGGCGCCCGGTGATAGCCGGCGAAGACGCTTGCGCTGTGCACCTCGAGCAGGCCCATCGTGGCGGCCGGCACCTCCGATCCACCCTCGTCGACCACCCGCGCCTCCACGCCCGGAAGCGGGAAGCCAACCGTGCCGGGCACCCGGTCGCCGTGATACGGGTTCGAGGCGATCATCAACGTCTCCGACGTCCCGTACCGCTCCACGATCTGGTGACCGGTGCGGGCGGCAACGGCCTCCCATGTCGGCGCCGCCAGTGGCGCCGATCCGCTGGTGAGCAGCCGGATCCTCCGGCAGGCGGCCTCGTCGAAACCGCGCTGGGCCAGGAGGCGCACGTACTGGGTGGGCACCGCCATGAGGACGGTCGCCTGGGGCAACAATTCGACGACCTGGGCCGCATCGAACCGCGGCACCAGGATCACCTTCGATCCGTTGAGGAGCGCTGTGTGCATCGCAACGAACAGCCCGTGGGCGTGGAACAACGGGAGCACGTGGAGCAGGACGTCGCCCGGTTCCCACGCCCAGGCGGCGTGCAGCACCTCGGCATTGGCGAGCAGGTTGCGGTGGGTGAGCATCGCACCCTTCGGGTGGCCCGTGGTGCCCGACGTGTAGAGGATCGCCGCCACGTCGTCGGGAGAGATGGGCTGGGCGGCGCCCGTTGCCGGGCCCGATCGGTCCACGACGTCTCCGCTGCCGTCGTCGTCGACGACGGCCACGGGGACAGGGATCGAAGAGGCCCGCAGTTCGGAGGCCCGCAACGGCGTGGTGATCACGAGTGCAGGGTCGGCATCGGCGATCAGGCTCGCCGTCTCGACGACCGTGTAGGAAGGGTTGAACGGCACATAGACGGCGCCGTGGCGCAGGCACGCCAGGTACAGCAGCACGGCCGTCGGCGACTTGGGGAGTTGCACCACAACCCGGTCGCCCCGAGCGACGCCGAGCCCGGCCAGGGCACCGGCCATGGACGCCGACCGCTCGTCGACCTCGCCGTAGCGCACGACACCACCGCCCGGCTCCACGATGAAGGGCGCAGCGCCGTCGGCGGGGAACGCCCGGGCGAACGCGGTGTAGAGGTCGTGAGCCGGCATGGGCGGCATCACCCTATTCGACCTACGCCGCCCGACGGTTGGCGCTCAGGGCGCCGGTACCATCGGGGTCTGTCGGTGTTGACGAGCGGGTGGCTGTGGAGCTGAGGAAATACTCCGATATCCAACCCTTCCCCTTCGGGAGTCTGACGATTCGTGACCTCACCCCCGGCGGTGTGGATGGGATCAGCCTGTCGGACATCGAGGTTCCGATAGGTGCCGACACCCCGCCCTACGCCGCAGTTGGCAACGACAAGGTGTACATCGGTGTCAGTGGGGAGATCGAGTTCGCGATCGACGGCAAGACCGTGCGGGTGGGGAGGGGCGACGTGCTCATCGTGCGGGTCGGCGAGCAGTTCCGGTACCACAACGGCGCCTACCGGCCCGGGCGCCTGCTGCTGGTGCAGGTACCGCCCGGCACGGCCGGGGGGTCGCAGACCGGTGATCAGGAAGACAGCCCCGCCACGTAGCGGTAGGCGGCGGCGAAGTGCAGCACCGATGCGGACACCACGAGCACGTGGAACAGTTCGTGGTACGAGAACACCCTGGGCCACAACCGAGGCCGGCCCGTGACCAGGAACACCATGCCCACCGTGTACAGGATGCCGCCTGCGGCGAGCAATATGACGGCGCCGACACCTGCGGCGCGCGCCACCGGGATCATGAGCGGCAGTCCGAGCCAGCCCATCGTGACCATCAGCCCGATCGTCCACACGAACTGGTCCTTGGCGAAGAACGCGTAGTGCGAGATGCCGACGACGGCGATCAGCCACACGGCGACCAGGCTGGCCACCCGGGGCCATCCCGCGAGCATGACGACGGCGAACGGGGTGAACGTGGCGGCGATCAGGACGAAGATCATCGAGTGGTCGAGTCGCTGCATGCGCCGCTTCCACTGGTCGCGCCACGGCACCGAGTGGTACAGCGAGCTCGTGGTGTAGAGGGCCACCAGGCCGAGCCCGAACACTGCCAGCCCGACCTTGCTCGGCCACGTGCCTGCACGGAAGATGAGCGCAACCGTGCCGACCACGGCGGCCACCGCCGCCGTGCCGTGGAGGAAGCCGCGTACCGGGTTCTGCATCTTCCCGAGCGTTACGCGGCCGTCCATCGGAGCATCATGGCACCCTCCGGGCGTTGTGTCGCTGTGTAGCTGAACCGGCGGCGGCATAATCGGCCGTGTGAACGCCGCCGTGCCGCTCCGCGTCGCCAACTGCTCGGGCTTCTGGGGCGACCGCATGTCGGCAGCGCGCGAGATGGTGGACGGCGGCCCCATCGACGTGCTCACCGGCGACTACCTGGCGGAGCTGACCATGGCGATCCTGGCGCGACGGAGGCTGCGCCACCCCGACGGAGGGTATGTCCCGACCTTCCTGGCCCAGATGGAAGGCGTCCTGGGGATCTGCCTGGATCGCGGCATCAAGGTGGTGACCAACGCCGGCGGGCTCGATCCGCACCGCCTCGCCCAGGCACTCGACGGCCTCGCCGATCGGCTGGGGCTGTCTGTCACCGTGGCGACCGTCACCGGTGACGACATGGAGGAGCGATACCGCAAAGGTGAGGTGACGTTGGACCACATGGTCGACGGGCGCTCGATGGCGAGCGCCGGCCTGGAGCCGCTCACCGCCAACGCCTACCTGGGCGCCTGGGGTATCGCCGCCGCCCTCGGCGCCGGGGCGGACGTGGTGGTGACGGGGCGCGTGGCCGATGCCTCGCTCGTCACCGGCCCGTGCGCCTGGCGCTTCGGTTGGGAGCGCACCGACTGGGACCGGCTCGCCGGCTCGGTGGTCGCGGGCCACATCATCGAGTGCGGGGCGCAGGCGACAGGCGGCAACTACAGCTTCTTCGCAGAGGTGCCGGGCCTGGACGATCCCGGGTTCCCCATCGCCGAGGTGCATCCCGACGGGTCGTCGGTCATCACCAAACACCCCGGCACGGGTGGTGTGGTCTCGGTGGGTACGGTCACGGCCCAACTCCTCTACGAGGTCGCAGGTCCCCGCTATCCGTCACCGGACGTCATAGCGCGTCTCGACTCTGTGCACCTCACGGACCTCGGGAGCGATCGGGTGCGGGTCCAGGGCGTGCAGGGCGAACCACCGCCGGCCAGGGCGAAGGTGGCGGCCACGGCCTCGGCCGGCTACCGCAACCAGGTGCGATTCGTGCTCACAGGGCTCGACGTCGAGGCGAAGGCGGAGGCGGCGCTCGCCGGGTTGTGGCGTCGCGTCGGTGGCGCCGAGCGATTCGGTGCAGTCGACGTGCGTCTGGTACGGACGGATTCGCCCGAGCCGCAGTCGAACGAGGCGGCGATGGCCTACCTGCAGGTGACCGTCGACGACCCGGATCCCACGGTCGTAGGGAGAGCGTTCTCGTCGGCTGCGGTCGAGTTGGCGCTCGCCGGTTACCCCGGCTTCCTGCTCACCAGTCCGCCGGGGGAGGCGTCGCCGCTCGTCGTGTTCTGGCCGGCAACGTGCGAGCCGCCCGCGACGGTCGTCGAGGTCGCCGGTACCCGATTCGAGGTGGCGCCGACGCGAGGTGAGGATCTCCCGACCGAGCCTGGGTCCGCCCACCAGCCAGAACCGCCGATCACAGAGGACGAGCCGACGGTGAATCTCGCCATCGGGCGGTTGGTCGGAGCCCGGTCCGGTGACAAGGGCGGTGACGCCAACCTCGGGGTGTGGGCCAAGGACGAATCTGTCTACGCCTGGCTGGAGCCCTTTCTCACCGTCGATCGGTTGCGAGAGCTGGTTCCGGATGTGGAGATGCTCACCGTCGAACGGCATCGTTTCCCGGCCCTACTCGCGCTGAACTTCGTGGTGCGCGAATTCCTCGGAGACGGCGCAGCGTCATCGCTCAAATGGGATCCGCAGGCCAAGACCTTTGGAGAATACTTCCGGTCGCGTCACGTGCCGGTACCGGAACGGCTGGTGGCCTTCTGATGCGCAGCCGACGCCCCCGCAGCAGCACACCGTCACGACAGGCGACGGGATGGTTCCGAGCACGACCGCGGTTGCGCCGGGGGTCAATCCCCCCGCGTGATGCCGGCCTTCTTCAATACTGCCGCCGGCACTCCGACCTCGCGCCATGCCGCGTAGCCGATGCCTTTGCGCGTCGAGTAGGGCTTGGCGTGGGCCACGAACCCGGCCTCGAGTTCGGTCACGTCCGCCAGCACGTCGGCTTTCGCCAGAGCCTCCGCAGCGTCCAACTTGGCCTGGAGCAGGTCCACTCGCCGAAGAAGGTCGGATTCGGCGGCTATGCGCGCCTCGAGGCGTTCCAGCTTGGAGCGCAGGGAATCCGGGGTGATGGGCCTGCCGGGTTTGCGGCTTGCGATCGCCTGGAGATACAGCTTGATGGCACGGGATTGGCGGCGGCCCTCCGCCAAAGCGGCTTTGTGCTCATTGGACATTGCCATGGGAGATCCCCTTCGCGGTCGACGACTCGGGCTGATCTTATACAAGAGAGGCGGCGCTGTACACTTCGGATCGGCGATGCCATTCCGGGATCGGTTGGTGGTGCATGAGTCTCCGTGAGACGATCAAACGCCCGTTGTACCGGCTGTACGAGGCCAGGCTGCTACGGAGGATGGATCGGGATCGGCTGCCACGTCACATAGGTGTGATCCACGACGGCCATCGCCGTTATGCCCGCGCCGAGGGGCTGCCGGACTACGCGTCGAGCTACCGGGTGGGAATGCGGAAGTTCGAGGAGCTCCTGCAGTGGGCGGACGAGCTCGGTATCGGCACGATCACCTGCTGGTTGTTGTCGACCGAGAACCTGCAGCGCCCGGAGGACGAGCTGGATCCCTACTACGACGTGCTGATCGAGTTGTTCGACCGGCTTCCCGAGTCGCGCCAGGGCCACCAGCTCACGGTGCGGTTCATCGGCAGCCTCGATCTGCTGCCGGCCCGTCTGGTCGAGGCCGCCAAACGGCTTGAAACGAGCTGCGCCTCGGGGGGCCGTCGGCTCACGATCGCCCTCGCCTACGGCGGCCGCCAGGAGATCGTCGATGCCGCCCGAGACCTGGTGTCCGGCCTCGCCGACCAGGGCGTCCCCGCCGGTGAGCTGGCCGCCAGGATCGACGCCGAGGCGCTGGCCGGCCACCTCTACACCGCCGATCTCCCCGACCCGGACCTCGTGATCCGCACAAGCGGCGAGGCCCGCCTCTCCGGGTTCCTGCTGTGGCAGTCGGCGTACGCCGAGTACTCGTTCGTCGACGTCTATTGGCCCGCCTTCCGGCGAGTCGACTTCCTGCGGGCGTTGCGCGATTTCACCCGGCGCGACCGCCGCTACGGCCGGTGATCAGCGGGTGCGGACCTCCGCAGGGAGGTGGTCGCGGTCGTTCAGGGCACGTAGGCTGAATACCTGCCCGCCGGCCAGGTCCACGGCCTTCACCCTGGCGATCGAGCAGTGCCCCAGGATGAAACGCTCCCATTCCCACGGCGTCGGGTCAACGCCGAGCAGATGGCCGATCGCCACCGAGTTCGTGCCGCCGTGACAGACCAACACGACCCGCCGGTCCTCCTGAGGCGCGTGCCACATGTGGCCCCCGGAGGGGTCGGGGAGCACGCCTCGTTCGGCGAGGATGCGGCGGACGGCACCGGTGATGCGACTGTGGAAGTCGCGGAAGCTCTCGCCGCCGGGCAAGCCGTCCCACCACTCCTCGGGTGTCCGATGCCGGGCCTCTGCGAAGATGCGCTGCACGTCACGCTCGAGCAGGCCGTCCCAGCGTGGCATCTTCATCTCGACGAGGTCCGGCTCGATCGTGGCGGTGAGCCCGCAGGCGCGCTCCAGCGGCTGCGCGGTCTCCACGGCTCTTACGGCAGACGAGACGATGATCTCGTCGATTCCGAGCGGGTCGTTCGCCAGGCGTTCGGCAGCCAGGCGGGCTTGCACGTGGCCGCGCTCGGTGAGGTGCGGGTCGGGCTGGCTCATCCCGTCCACGGCCCACGCAGGTTCGCCGTGGCGCAGGAAGATCAGCTCCATGGCCCCAGGCTAGGACCTCCCGAGTGCGGGATCGAGAGAGCGAGCCGCCCGGGACGAACGAAAGGCCGCCGGGTGGCGGCCTTTCGTTCGGGCTTAGACGGGAGGTAGGAAGGCATCCTGTCTGAGTGCGTATATCGTCTGCGGGGCACGAGAACTTGAGAAGAAATCTGTGGACAACTCTTCACCCGCCAGAAGATCCCTGATCGACCACCTGCGCGCCCACGCCCTGCGCACGGACGGGCCGTTCACCCTTGCATCGGGTGAGGTGTCGCCGTGGTACCTCGACGGGCGCCAGACCACGTACGACGGGGAGGGCGCCCGCCGGGTGGCGGCTTGTGTCCTCGAGGTGCTGGCCACCTCGGTTGTGGGCCTCGGCGGGATGACCATGGGAGCCGACCCGATCGCCGTCGCCACGGCGTCGCTCGCCGATCGGCCGCTGGTGGCGTTCTCGGTGCGCAAGGCGGCCAAGGACCACGGGGTCGGCGAGCGGATCGTCGGACCGGTCTCGCCGGGCGACCGGGTCGCCGTCGTGGAGGACACCACCACCACGGGGGCGTCGCTCGCCGAGGCGATCGAGGTGGTGCGAGGCGCGGGGATCGACGTTGTGCAGGCAATCACGATCGTCGATCGATCCGGCGGTGCCGCCGCCGCCCGCCTCTCCGGTCTCGGTCTGGAGTTGCTGGCCCTGGTGGACGCCGCAGACCTGCTCGACGGTCTCGTTTCGCCGGGCGGTGGCACGTGATCCACTACCGGGTGGGGAGGTCGCCGCTTCGCCAGTTCCTGCTCGGCCTGGCCGGGATCCTGCTGGTGGTGGCCGCCATCGACATCGTGTGGGTGCACGAGGTGTCGTCGCCGCCGCTCACAGACGACAACGGAGGCCTCACCTCCGTCGGGCTCGGCTGGCGTCGTACCGACCTCATCTGGGGTGCGGTGTTCATCGTCGCCGGGGTGGGGCTGTTCCTGGCCGGTGCGCTGGGCCTCGCCAGGGGCAGGGCGGTGGCCGAGCTGTCCGATGACGGCATCTCGCTGCGGGTCGGTGGGCCAGACACGATGGTGCTGTTCGCCTGGGATGACATCGTGTCCGTGAGGTCGGCGCGGGTTCCCGGCGAGGGGCGCATGCCGCGGCCCCAGCTTCTGCTCGCGGTGCGCGACCCCACCCGGTTCCCCTACGACCTGTGGAGCGCCGAGTGGATCGACGGCGTCCTCCACGTCGACGGCGACACGTGGGCCGAGCCGCCGGAGGAGTTGGCGATGCGCGCCACCCTGGAGCTCGAACGCCTCGGGAACAGGTACAGGGCCGTCGAATCGGTAGCCGCCGATGCAGTCACCGGCGGCGAGGAACCCGGCGAGACCGTGCCCGCCGACTGACGTCGCGGTGTCCGGTTCGGTACACGGCATCGGCTCCGGTACCGTGGTCGGCATGCTGATCGGTGCTCACGTCTCGCTTGTGGATCCGTTGGCCGCCGCCGCCGAGCGGGACGCCGACCTCGTGCAGATGTTCCTGTCGGACCCCCAGTCGTACCGGGCTCCCGAGCCGAGGGAGGATGCCGAGGCTCTGAAGGCGTCGGGGATGCCGCTCTACGTGCACGCCCCCTACGTCATGAACCCGGCGTCCGCCAACAACCGGATCCGCATACCGAGCCGCAAGACCATCGCGGACACGATGGAGGCGGCAGCCGCGATCGGTGCCTCCGGCGTCATCGTGCACGGGGGCCATGTCGACGAGGACGAAGACGTGGCGGTCGGCTTCGAGCGGTGGCGCAAGCTGTTCGAGCACGGAGGCGGGTGGGACGTGCCGCTCCTGATCGAGAACACCGCAGGCGGCGGGAATGCCGTGGCCAGGGAATTCGCCAACCTCGGGCCGCTGTGGGAGGCGATCGGTGAGTACAACGTCGGCGTCGTGCTCGACACGTGCCACGCCTGGGCGGCGGGCGAGGATCTCGCCAAGGCGGTCGACGTCGTTCGCGACCGGACCGGCCGCCTCGACCTGATCCACGCCAACAACTCGCGCGATCCTCACGGCAGCCGGCGCGACCGCCACGCCAACCTCGGCAAGGGCGAGATACCCGAGGACCTGCTGGTGCACTGCGTGCGATCCGGTGGCGACGTCCCGCTCGTGGTCGAGACGCCCGACGACGACGGAGGCCAGGCGGCCGACATCGCCTGGCTGCGCGCCAGGGTGTGAGGCTCGATGGACCGCGGCCGGCGCCGAGATGTGGCGGTGGCGGTCGGCATCCTCGCCGCCGGCGCCGTGGTCGCCGCCCTGGTAGGCGCCGGAGGATGGCCAGGAGCGCCATCGGGGTGTGTCGAGGCCGGCGACTGCTACTGCGAGCTGCGCCACGGCGGCCTGGTGGCCCAGCCGGTCAACACGTTCTCCAACCTGGGTTTCGTGGCCGTCGGGTTGGGGGTGCTCGCCTTCGCCGGTGCCGGAGCGGGGCGGCGCAACCGGTTCACCACCGATGCGGCCTACCGGCGGACCTACGGAGCGGTGGTGATCTCCCTCGGCGTCGCCTCGATGGTGTTCCACGGCACGATGACCGAGTGGGGCGGCTGGGCAGACCTGGTGTCGATGCACCTGTTCGTCACGTTCGTGCTGCTCTACGACCTGGCGGTGACGTGGCGGCGTCGCACCCGTTGGTTCCTCGGGTCGTGGACGGCGGCCAACCTCGTGCTCGGCATCGCGTTGTGGCTGATGGACAACGGCTACGGCAAGTACCTGTTCGCCGCGTTGCTGGTGGCGACGGTCGTGGTCGACCTGAGGGTGACACGTCCCCCGGAGGCGGCCGTCGCCCGGGATCGCAGGCTCCTCGGGGCCGGCCTCGGCGTCTACCTCGCCGGCCAGGTGGTGTGGCTGCTGTCACGCGACGGTGCCCCGTGGTGTGCTCCCGCCTCGCTGTTCCAGGGCCACGCCCTGTGGCACCTCACCGGCGCCGCCACCGTGGCCCTCGTCTACCTCTACCTGTCGAGCGAGCGGGAGCACGCGCCGGCTCTGGAGCCCGCCGCATAGGCGGCACGTCCCTTCTTGCGTACATCCCGGCCACCGGTGGCCGGGATGTACGCAAGAACGAGTCAGCGCGGCCGCCGGCGGGCACTTCCTCCGGGAGACCGCGGCGCCCGTCGGGTCGACTCAGGCGAGGTACTCGGCCAGGTCTCCGGCAGTCGGATCACAGCCTGCGATGAACGCGTCGACGTTCTCGTGGGCCTCGACGTCGCGGTACTGCACCGCCGGGCTCTTCATGAAGTACGACGACGGCGCCAGCAACGGACCGCCAATGCCGCGGTCCTGGGCCAGCTTGATGCACCGCACGGCGTCGATCACGACTCCGGCGGAGTTGGGGGAATCCCACACCTCCAGCTTCAACTCGACGTTGAGCGGGACGTCGCCGAACGAGCGGCCCTCGAGCCGGATGTAGGCCCACTTGCGGTCGCTCAGCCACGGGACGTGGTCCGAGGGCCCGATGTGGACGTCGTCGGAGCGGATGCCGTTGTCGATCTGGCTCGTCACCGACTGCGTCTTCGAGATCTTCTTGGACACGAGGCGCTCGCGCTCCAGCATGTTCTTGAAGTCCATGTTGCCGCCGAAGTTGAGCTGGTAGGTGTGCTCGATCTCGACTCCGCGGTCCTCGAAGAGGCGGGCGAGGTTGCGATGGAGGATGGTTGCCCCCACCTGCGATTTGATGTCGTCGCCGATGATCGGCACCCCGGCCGCGGCGAAGCGGCGGGCCCACACCGGGTTGGAGGCGATGAACACCGGGATGGCGTTCACGAACCCCACGCCGGCCTCGAGCGCCGCCGTCGCATAGTGCTCTGTGGCGAGCTGGGATCCCACCGGCAGGTACGACACCAGCACGTCGGCACCGGAGTTGCGCAGCGCCGCCGCCACGTCCACCGGCTCCGCGGCCGACTCCTCGACCTCGTCACGGTAGAACGCCCCCAGCCCGTCGAGGGTCGGACCGCGCTGCACGAGCACCCCGGTGTCGGGGACCTCCGCGAAACGGATGGTGTTGTTGCGGCCGGCCGCGATGGCCTTCGCCATGTCCTGGCCGACCTTGGTGGCGTCCACGTCGAAGCCGGCGACGAACTCGACGTCACCGACGTGATATCCGCCGAGGTCGACGTGCATCAGCCCGGGCACTCGCAGCGCCGGATCGGCGTCGCCGTAGTAGGCGACTCCCTGCATCAGCGAGCTGGCGCAGTTCCCCAACCCGGTTATCGCCACTTTCACCTTGCCCATACGGTCCCTCCTGGGGGTTCGGTCGCCGCGTGACGCGCACGGGTGGCGCCGCGCTCTGCGGCGATCAACTCGTCGAGCCACGCAATGTCGGCTTGTGTCGTGCGCAGCGTGCGCTCCATCAATGCCCGTGTGTACCGGTCGACGGGCGGCCTGCCCGGGGCCACCGCCTCGCGCAACGTCTTGCCGGCGTCGGCCAGCGACGCCACCAACTGGCGACGCCGCCGTTCGAGGGTGGCGATGCGCAGCGCCGGCTCCAGGTAGCGGAAGAACGCCAGCCGCAGGCTGAACCTGCGGTCCTCCTCGGCGGTGTCCGGCTCCTCGCGCAGCATCCTGTCGAAATCGTCGCGACCGGTGTCGGTGATCCGGAAGGCCTTGCGCCGGCCCGAGGACCGCACCGCCTCGATCAACCCGCGTTTCTCCAGGCGCCGCAGCGCCGGGTAGAGCGAGCCGAACGAGACCTTCCAGAATCCGAGCTCGGCGAGTTGCTGCTTGAGCTCGTACCCGTGACGCGGTACGTCCCGAATCAGGCCGAGGATGGCGAGCTCCAACACGACACGGTCCTATCTATCGAATCGATACAACTATAGCGATTCGATAGTCCGCCGTGTCCAATCACGCCGTGACGCGGATCGCCGGCCCAAATCCGAGCCTTCGGTACGATGCCGCCATGGCGGGGCGGATCCTGAGGCTGGGCTCGTGGTTGGTGGCGTCATCGCTGGCGGCGCTGGCGCTCGCCGCTGCCATCCCGCTGGTCGACATGGTGCTGCACACCGACCAGGTTCATCGCAACACCACGATCGAGGGCAGGCCGATCGGAGGCCTCGGTGCCGCCGACCTGGACGCCGTGCTGGGGCGTCTGGCCGCCGAGGCCGCCGCCACATCGCTGCGCCTCGACGGTGGCGGCCACGCCATCGAGGCCACCGCGGGCGACCTAGGCGTGTCCTTCGACGCGGAGGCGGTCGCGGGGGGCGCCATGGCGGTGGGGCGGGGCGGCCCGTGGGTCGATCGCATCGGGTCGTGGTGGCGGTCCCTGTGGTCGGCGCGCAGTGTCGCGACGGTGTTCACGATCGACGAGGCGGCGACCGAGGCGTTCCTCGCCGAACATCCCGCATCCCACGTGTCCGATCCCGTAGAGCCCAGCTTCACCGGGCGCTCCGGGAGGATCGTGGTCACCCCGGGACGCGACGGCTTGGCCCTCGACCCCGCGGCTGCGGCGGCAGCGGTCGCCTCCGAGATCGGGACGGGGCGGCCGCCCGAGCGGGTGGCGATCTCCTGGCAGCCGGTTCCGCCCCTGGTCGACGAGCGGGCGGTCACATCAGGGGTCGCCGAGGCGAACCGACTGGCCCGTGACCTGAGAGCCATGGTCAACGGACGGGCGGCGATCGTCCCCGCCTCGTGGGTGGTCGGCTTGATCGAGTCTCGCCAGGAGGCCGACAGCCTGGTGCCGGAGTTCGACCCGATGCGCACCCAGGCAGCTGTCGAGGCGCGCCTCGCCCCGCTGACCGATCCGGGGACGCGACCGACCTTCGCCATCGAAGACGGCGAGGTGGTGTTCGAGTTGGGGGAGGAGCCGATGCGCTGCTGCGCTCCCGGGGTCGCCCCGCTTCTGTACGACGTGGCGATGTCGGGCCGGGATCTCATCGCGGTGTTGCCCGCCGTGGCGGTCTACGACGACGGTGGGTTGGCCGCCGCCGAGGCGATCGGGATAGGTCAGGTGGTGGGCTCGTTCACGACCAACCACGCATGCTGCGAGAGCCGGGTGACCAACATCCACCGCATCGCCGACCTTGTGCGCGGGGTGCTGATCATGCCCGGCGAGCGGTTCTCGGTGAACGACTACGTCGGGCTTCGGACCCGGGAGAACGGGTTCGTCACCGCCGGCATCATCGCGCAGGGCCATTTCACCGAGGGCGTGGGCGGCGGCGTCTCCCAGTTCGCCACCACGCTGTTCAACGCGGCGTACTTCGCAGGGCTCGACCTGGTGGACTACCAGTCGCATTCGATCTACATCTCCCGATACCCCTACGGACGGGAGGCCACCCTCTCGTACCCGCTACCCGACCTGGTGATCGAGAACACGACGCCGTACGGCATGCTGATCTGGACCGGATACGACGATGCTTCGATCACGGTGGAGCTGTGGTCGACGCCCTACTTCGACGTCGCCGAGGGCGAGCAGCGCCGCTTCCGCTGGGGTGCCTGCACCCGGGTCGAGACCGACCGGTTGCGCACCGACCCGGCAGGCATCCTCGTCGAGGACACCGTCTACGCGACGTACCGGCCGAGCGAGGGCCGCGATTGCAACGGAAACCTGACGCCGCAGCCCTGAGCCTGAATCGTCCCGTGTCAACGCGGCCGGGTGCGGTAGAAGAGGGATCCCGCCGTCGTGGTGTAGCCGTCGCCGGCCATGCGACCCACGGCCTTCAACTCCTCGGGCCGCACCCGGGTGCCGTCGAGCACCTGGGGGTCGACGTGGATGCGCAGCACCCTTCCGAACACCACCGAGTTGGCGGGCGGATCGCCGACGTCGACGACCTGGGTGACCTCACACTCCAGGACGGCACGGGCCTCGGCCACCAGTGGGGCGGCGACGGCGTCGCCGCGACGGGCCGTGAGGCCTGCGATCTCGAACTCGTCGACGTCGGGCGGGTAGTCGCCGGAGGTGAGGACCATGGCGTCGGCCACTTCCTCGGTGACGACGGATAGCGTGAACTCACCCGTGCGACGCACATTGGCCAGCGTGTCCTTCTCCGCACCTCGGCGCGTCCCCGGTGAGAAGACGACGGTGGGCGGCTTGGCCGAGACGACGTTGTAGAACGAGAAGGGTGCCAGGTTGTGACGGCCGTCCTCGTCGACCGACCCCACCCACCCGATAGGGCGCGGCACCACCAGGCCGAGCATCAGCTTGGACACGTCGACCGGATCGGCCGTAGCCGTGTCGAATGTGGTGCGCCGCTCCATGATCGCCACAATCTACGGCCCGGCCGGGGTCGGCTCGACCTAGTAGGCCCCGCCCAGCTTGCTGTGGTCCCAGGTGACCATCGACAGTGGCTCGACGACCACCGCGGTGTTCTTGTCGGCGAAACGTCCGAACGCCGCTTCCAGCGCAGCGGCATCGAGCTCGGCGGGCCGGTCGTCGAGCATCGGGTAGCGCGCCGCAAGCCGCCCGTACAGGTCGAGCACGTAGGCACGGTCGTCAATGAGCCTCGCCTCCGCCTTGATCATCACGCCGCGCAGCTCGGAGTAGCCGAGGCCGGACTCCAGGAGCACGGTGAGGCGCGGGTCGCGTCGCAGGTTGACGATCTTCTGCGACTTGGAGAAGGACCGGAAGACGACGCTGCCGTTCTCGACCACGAACCACATCGGAGCGACGTGGGGCAAACCGTCCCTGCCGATCGTCGCCACCTGGAGCGTCCGCTGGTCCTCCATGAACGCCGCGATCTCATGCTGTGTCATCGTGATGTCTGTGCGTGCCATGGATCGGAGGGTACCTGCCGGACGCCACCGGGTGCGCCGCCGCACGGGTGCGCCGCCGGCCGTGCGGGCGCCCGCACGGCGGTGCCCGCACGGCGGCGCCGAACACCGCTCCGGCGGGTAGCCTTGTGGCCCTGGAGCCGGCACGGGCGACCTCTCACGGCGACCGAGGCCTGCGGTGCTCCGCCACGGACGAAGCGAGCGACGTCCCCCAACCCGCGGAGGGTGGGGAGAAAGGAACCACGTTCCCATGTCCGCAAGGATCACGGCGCCGGAGATCGCGGCGCGCAAGGGCGGCTCACCCATCAAGATGACGACCGCCTACGACTATCCCACCGCCCGGATCGCCGATCGCGCCGGCGCCGACGTCATCCTGGTCGGCGACTCGCTGGCCAACGTCGTGCTGGGAATGGGCGACACGTTGGGTGTCACCGTCGACGTGATGGTGCACCACACGGCGGCCGTCAGCCGCGCCGAGCCGCGGGCTCTGGTCGTCGGCGACATGCCGTGGCTCAGTTATCACACCAGCAGCGAGGACACGGTGCGCAACGCCGGCCGTTTCGTGCGAGAGGGAGGCGCCGGGGCGGTGAAGCTCGAGGGGGGCCGCAAGCGGCTCCCGATGGTGCGCGCCGTCCTCGACGCCGAGATCCCGGTCATGGGCCACCTGGGGCTGACCCCACAGTCGGTGCACGCGATGGGCGGATTCAAGGTGCAGGGAAAGCAGGCGGCGGCCGCCTACGAGTTGCTGTCCGATGCCATCGCCCTGGCCGACGCCGGCGTGTTCTCGATCGTGCTCGAAGGTGTGCCCGACGTCCTCGCCGCGATCGTCACGGCCGAGGTGAACGTTCCCACGATCGGGATCGGCGCCGGGGCGGGCTGCGACGGCCAGGTGCTCGTCATCCACGACGTGCTCGGGCTCGGCGGCAGCGACTCCATCCCGAAGTTCGTTCGCGAGTATGCCCGGCTGGCGGATGCGGCCACCGAGGCTCTGAAGCGGTTCTTCGCCGACGTCGAGTCCGGAGCCTTCCCCTCAGAGGCCGAGACCTACCACATGCCCCAGGAGTCCGCCGAGATCCTGCGCGACCTCGTCTCGTCGGCAGGCACCGGGCTGGTCGATCTCTCCGGTCCGTCGGACGACCTGCTCGCCGACGAGTCGATGGAGAGATGACTCACCTCACAGCCTGCGGCTGTGAGGTGAGTTGGCCGCCCGGTCTCCCGGCCAGATCTCGGACATGACCTGGGTTCGCATGGCCCGGCTGGTCGCCGTGGCGTTCCTGCTCGCCGCCTGCAGCGGCGGAGGCGGCGCCACGTCGTCGACGACCGTCTCATCGACGGCCGCTCTCGGCCCGTCGACGACCATCGCCTCCACGTCGGTGGCACCCTCGACCGCGGTCGTCACGACACCGGCGCCCACGGTGGTCACCACCACCGGCGACTCTTCGGGGCCGAGGGTGCCACCCAGCTTGGAGGGCCTGCCCGTGGTAGCCATCGATGTCGACGGTACGACGTGGATCGTCGCCCTTGCCCTGTCGGGTCCCGCACGAACCCAGGGCCTGATGGACGTGACCGACCTCCTCGACCTCGACGGCATGCTCTTCTCCTTCGACGGCGACACCACCTCGGCGTTCTGGATGAAGAACACGCTGATCCCGCTCGACATCGCGTTCTTCGACGGGGCGGGCACCCTCGTCAGCGTCACGACCATGGAGCCGTGCCGGCAGGACCCGTGCCCCACCCACGAGGCGGAGGGACCGTACCGGTTCGCGCTCGAGGCGAGGGAGGGGGCATTGGCCGCCCTACCCCCCGACGCCCGGCTGGAGTTCATCGGAGAGTGACGCGGCGGGCGGCCCGGCAGGTGGCCCGGGCTCTCCCGCCACGGGCTACACTCCCGCCGTCGGGCCCTCCAGGGCCCGTGCTCACGAGCCCCTGCTCCCGGCGCGTGTCCGGGGGCCTTTCGCGAGGAGCGACTGTCCGAAGGAGGTGAGAGCTGTGCGTTCGTATGAGCTGATGATGATCCACCGGCCGGACATGGCCGAGCAGGACGTGAGAGCCCACATCGGCGAGGTCGAGAAGGTCCTCACCGAGACGGGCACCGTCAACGGGTCCGACTTCTGGGGCAAGCGACGCTTCGCCTACGAGATCGACCACCTGCACGAGGGTTTCTACTCGGTCGTCACCTTCGACGCCGAGAAGGACCTCATAGAGCGGATCGACCGGGCGCTGTCGCTGTCCGACTACGTCGTGCGGCACAAGATCCACCGCCGCGGCGGTGACTGACAACGGCCGCGACGCCATGACCCTGGAATCTGTCCCGCCCGTCGAGCACACTGTGGCGCGGAGGACCCGACGAGCCGGAGAAGGAAGAGATGAGCAGTAACAGCGTGACGTTGGTGGGCAACCTCGTCGAAGACCCCGAGCTGCGCTTCACCCCGAGCGGGGTGGCGATGGCCAAGCTCCGCTTCGCCGTCAACCGTCGCTACCAGGATCGCAGCGGTGAGTGGCAGGAGGACACCAGCTTCTTCAGCGGAACCTGCTGGCGAGACCTCGCCGAGAATGTCGCAGAGTCATTGCAGAAGGGGGCCAGGATCCTGGTGACGGGCCGCCTCGAGCAGCGGTCGTGGGAGACGCCGGAGGGCGACAAGCGGTCGGTCGTCGAGGTTTCCGTTGACGAGATCGGCCCCTCGTTGCGCTGGGCGACGGCCACGGTCACCAAGACCCCACGCAGCGGAGGAAGCTTCGGCGCCGACCGCGCACCCCAGCAGCCCGCCGCTCCCGTGGCGCGCGAGGAGTGGGGACCGGACGAGGCGCCCTTCTAGGCGTCGCACCATCGAGGAGGTACCCATCTCATGGCGACAAAGACCAGAGCACCACGTCGACGACCGGGCCCCGAAGGACGCGGCCGCAAGAAGCGCGTCTGCCAGTTCTGCGCCGACTCGTCGATCGTGATCGACTACAAGGACGTCGCGGTGCTGCGCAAGTACATGTCGGACCGCGGCAAGATCCGATCGCGCCGTGTCACGGGAGCGTGCGCACTCCACCAGCGCCGGGTCGCCCACGCGATCAAGAACGCCAGGGAGATGGCATTGCTGCCGTACGTGCAGGTGCGGTCGTGACCACCGTCATCCTCTTGAGGGACATGCCGCCCCTCGGCCATCGCGGCGACATCGTCGACGTCGCCGATGGATACGCCCGCAACTACCTGGTGCCGAAGTCGCTGGCCGTCCGTGCCACCGACGGAGCGCTCCGCCAGGCCGAGGTGATGCGAACGGCACGCCAGGAGGCTGCGCTCAAGGCCAGGTCCGATGCCGATGTCCTCGCCCAGAACCTGATCGGCTCGCGGGTCGTCGTGGCGGCTCGCGCCGGTGACGAGGGCAAGCTGTACGGGTCGATCGGGGTCGCCGACATCGCGGAGGCCATCCGCAAGTTCACCGGCATCGAGATCGACCGTGGGCACATTCGGCTTCCGTCTCCGATCAAGGAGATCGGCCTGCACGAGATCGCCCTCCAGCCCCACGCCGACGTCGAGTTCTCCATCACGCTGGACGTCATCCCGGCGTAACGGTCGGCGCGGAGAGCTCCGCGTCTCGGCGCCGAGCTGCGCCCCGCCCTGCGGGCTCGGCTCCGACCTGGATGTTGCGCCCTTCGGCGGCTCCCGTTCCGTCGGCTCGCCCGGGCGGAGCCGGCCCAACCGAGACGAGGAGGCCGGGGTTGAGCCAGCCGCCTCGTGCACCCCACATCCCGGGGAGGGGTCGTCTCGGGGGAAGAGTCGGAAAAGAATCCAGGCGCTCGCGAAATCGTGGCAGCCGCGGAGCTTGAGGGTTGCGCTTCCGCCAACTTCAATGCGGTGTCACTTCCCCCGGATGTCGCAGGCCGCTGCGGCGCGCCCGAATTTGTCACAGGGCGGTGGTTGGATGTCCGGGCAGCGGTCAGGAGGGGAAGGCGTGACAATGGGGAGGATGCCATCGTGACGGTCGTCGAGCGTGAGCGTACGCGCGGCCTCCAGGTTCCGCCACACAGCGTCGAAGCCGAGGAATCGGTGCTCGGTGCGGTGTTGATGTCTTCCGAGGCCGCCAACCTCGCCCTCGAGCGGCTGCGCCCCGACGACTTCTACCGCCCGGTGCACCAGTCGGTGTTCCAGGCGATCTCGGACCTCTTCGACGCCAATGAGCCGATCGACGCCGTGACCGTGTCCGAGGCTCTGCGCCGCACCGGCAGCCTCGACCGGGCCGGCGGTGTCACCTTCCTCACCGGGCTCATCAGCTCGGTGCCCACCGCCTCGAACATCGAGTACTACTCCGACATCGTGGAGGAGCACGCCCTGCGGCGCCGGCTGCTGCGGGTGGGCGGCGATCTGGGCACACTCGCAGGGGCGATGGACGAACCGATCGCCCAGGTGCTCGACAGGGCCGAGCAGGCCGTGTTCGCCGTGTCGGAGAGGCGAATCGGCGACGGGCTGGCGCCCATCGACCCGCTGCTGGGGCCGGCCATCGAGAAGGCGGAGGAGCTGAACCGGCTCGGCGTCGAGGTGATCGGCCTGCCGACGGGGTTCCGCGACCTCGACAAGAAGTTGGCGGGGCTGCACCCCACCAACCTGACGATCATCGCCGCCCGCCCCGGCATGGGGAAGTCGAGCCTCGCCCTCAACATGGCCCGCAACGTCGCGGTGCAGGACGTGCCGGTGGCGATCTTCTCGCTGGAGATGAGCCGCGAGGAGATCGTCTCGCGGATGCTGTGCTCCTCGGGCCGCATCGATTCGCAGAAGCTGCGCACCGGGCGCCTCACCGAGTCGGACTTCACCAAGTTGTCGAACGCGGCGTCGACCCTCTACAAGAAGCCGATATTCGTCGACGACTCGCCGGGGCTCACCGTCACCGAGATCCGGGCCAAGTGCCGGCGGATGCGGCGCCGACCCGGGCTCGGGCTCGTCATCATCGACTACCTCCAACTCATGCAGGGGTCGGGCGGCGAGAACCGCCAGCAGGAGATCGCAGTGATCAGTCGCAGCCTGAAGAACCTGGCCCGCGAGCTCGACGTGCCGGTGCTGGCGGTGTCCCAGCTCAACCGATCGCTGGAGTCACGGGAGGACAAGCGACCCCGCCTCGGCGACCTGAGGGAGTCGGGGGCCATCGAGCAGGACGCCGACGTCGTGATGTTCATCTACCGCCACGAGTACTACTACCCGGAGGCTCAGGAGACCCGCGGAGTCGCCGAGGTCGTCATCGCCAAGCACCGCCAGGGTGCCACCGGCAAGGTGGACATGACCTTCCTCCCCGAGTTCACCCTCTTCGCCGACATGGGCCGCGACACCCCGGTGGTGTGAAGATTCCAGCACCGAACGCCGACCGTTGGACTAGTCCCTACGGCATCGATGTGGATGACGCTCCACCCGTGTGGGGCGGGCGCCGATGACTCTCTCAACAAGAACCTGGACGGTGTTCCCGTACTCCAACGGAAACATCATCGGAGGTCCCCTTCCCTCCGAACTCCTCCTCAGAGCGGCCGTCCGGGGGAACAGAGCGAGACAGACCCCCCGGCTTGCCGGGGGGTCTGGCTTGTTGGTGGCGACCCGAACGGGAGCTCAGGTCGCGCTGAAACCCGCGTCGACCCGGCTCGGTGTCGGGCGTCGCGATCTCGGATCTCACGGCTCACGGGTTCGGTGGTGCCGGCGAGGTCTCCGTCACTCGTGCCCCCTACACTCGCCGCCATGATTCTGTCGGACCGCGATCTGCGCGCCCTCATCGACAGCGGGCGCCTCGTCGTGGAGCCGTTCGATCGCGACGCCGTGCAGCCTTCGAGCATCGATCTGCGTGTCGGGAGCCAGTTTCGCGTGTTCGCCAACAGCCGCCACCCCTACATCGACGTTCGCCAGCCAATGGAGGGCCTGACCGATCTGGTGGAGGCGACCGAGGAGGAACCGTTCATCCTCCATCCCGGTGAGTTCGTTCTCGGCAGCACCCTGGAGAGCGTGGCGATTCCCGACGATGTCGTAGGGCGCCTGGAGGGCAAGAGCAGCCTCGGTCGGCTGGGTTTGCTGATCCACTCCAGTCTCCCCGGCAGCGAGCCTGTGCTGGTGCGCGGGAGAGATGGGTCGGTCCGCTGGCGAGCGATCGAGGAGGTGGTGCGCAAGCAGCTGCGCGGTGACGTCGTCGGGTTCGATCCCGAGACGTTCGCGGTCGATTACCACCAGATCACCAACTGGTACGAAGGCCCCGCAGATCGGATCTTCGAGGTGGTCTTGGCATCGGGTAGGAGCGTTCGGGTCACGGCCGGCCACAACCTCTTCACGCTCGACGGCGGCGGTCAGCTGACCAAGGTGAGAACGGGCGAGCTGGCCGCGGGCCGTTTGGTGGCCGTCGGCGACGGCGTGTCGCTCGAGACTGCGCCGACGGACGACGAGCTGTTGGTGCTGACCACCTCCGCCAACCAGCCGCGCCAGTCCGGTCGTACGACTCACCAACGCAGGCTGAGCACTGTTGCCGCAAGGCCAGGTGGCCATCTGCGCTGGGATCGGGTGGTCGAGGTTCGGGACACGGGGGCGGCGGAGCCCGTCTTCGACCTGGAGGTACGCCCCGCCGCCCGGCGCATCGAGAACTTCCTCGCCGGGCGCGGCGGCGTGTTCGTATCCAACACCGCAGGCTTCGTCGACGCCGGCTTCCGCGGCAACCTCACTCTCGAGCTGTCGAACGTGGCCAACCTCCCGATCACGATCTACCCGGGCATGAAGATCGGACAGCTCTGCATCTTCCAGATGACGTCACCGGCGGAGCGGCCGTACGGGTCTGAGGACCTGAATAGCAAGTACCTTGGCCAGGAGGGACCGACGCCCTCGCGATTTCACGAGAACTTCGAAGAACGCGGATGACGGGACGGTCCCGGTGGCTGCGCTGGGGGCGTGTCAGGTCGAGGACCGGCCTGCGGAGCGGATGAGGGGAATCGAACCCCCACCCCGAGCTTGGGAAGCTCGTGTTCTACCATTGAACTACATCCGCGGGATCCTTGATTGTAGAGGCTCGCCTGCGCCACGGCACCCGGGTGGTGGATGAGAAATCACCGGGGCGTCTCACCCCGCGATCAGACTGGCGGCTCCCCACAGCGCGATCATGGCGCCCACTCCGAGCAGCCACCATGCTCGCGCGGCACGGAACTCACCCTCGGCTCCTCGGGGCGACCGGCCGCGCCGGTGCTGGACGATGGCAAAGCCGTTGCCGGCCAGCATCGCCCCCCCGATCGCCAGGATGATCTGGGCGAGCAGGGTGTCCAGGCCCAGCAGGTCGACGAGATCCACGAGGCGAGTCTCCAGCGGCGGGGGCGCCGAGGCAAATGCTGCAGGGATTCACTCGCCGCCGCCCCTATCCTCGTCGCATGCGGCGCCTCGCGATCGGTCTCACGGCGGTCGTCCTGCTGGGTGCGGGCTGTGGCGGCGACGGCACCTCGAGAGACACGGCAGCCACGACGGCGGGGCCCGGCTCGCCGACGACAGCCGGGTCGCCTACCACCGTCGGAACCACCGCCGACCCGGACCCGCTCGCGGCCGAGGTGGGTGCCGTCACGATCTCGGGAGACCCGATCCCGCCGTTCACAGAGGGTGACGACCCTGCGGTGGGCCTGGTCGCTCCGGTGGCTGTCGGTACCGACTACGCAGGCAACGAGGTCACGATCGGTGCTCCCGGCACCGCACAGGCGGTCCTCTTCGTTGCCCACTGGTGCTCACATTGCCAGGCGGAGGTGCCGGCGGTGATCGCCTGGCTCGAGGAGTCGGGCGGAGTACCGGGCGTCGACGTCGTGATCGTCAGCGTCGGCGTCGATCCCAACCAGGCCAACTTCCCGCCGTCGGCGTGGCTCGAGCGTGAAGGTTGGACAGGCCCGGTGCTGCGTGACGATGCCGTCAACTCGGCGTTCGCGGCATACGCCGGCGGCGCCATCCCCTACTTCGTCCTCATCTCCGCCGATGGCGTGGTGACGAGTCGTTTCCTCGGCGAGACCCCCATCGAGACCTTGGCCGGCGCCATCGAAGCGATCGGGTGATGCCAATGCGAGCGTGCACCGTTGTCCGCGTGTTCACCCGGGGGGAGGCAGGCGGCAACCACCTCGGTGTGATCGCCGAGCCGCTCGGCCTCGACACGGCGGCGATGCAGTCGATCGCCGCCGATCTGGGGTTCTCCGAGACCGCGTTCGTCGACTGGCAGGCAGGCGAGGTGCCTTTCGTACGGATCTTCACGCCGAAGGTCGAGTTGCCCTTCGCCGGCCATCCGCTGGTCGGCACGGCGTGGGTGCTCACCCTGATGGGCCCGGCCACGACCGATCGGCTGCGCTGCGGCATCGGCGAGGTGGCGATTCGCGTGGACGGCGCCACCATGTGGATCGACGTGCCGATGACCGGGCACGTGGCGGATTCCGGCGACGTCGCCGGTGAGTTCGTTCGTGCCGGGATGCCGCGGCCGCTTTCGGTCGGGAGGGTGATGGTCCCGGGCGACTACATGATCGGCGAACTCGCCGACGAGGATGCCGTCGCCTCGCTGCGTCCCGACCGCACCGTGCTGGTCGACCACCTCGGCACGCTGGCCTACTCACGCCGCGGCGACCAGGTGCGCGCCAGGTTCTTCGCCCCCGGTGCCGGTGTCGACGAGGACCCGGCCACGGGCAGTGCCGCTGTGGCCCTGGCGATCCTGCTGTCGGACCGCGGTGAGAGCAGCGGGCGCCTCACCATCCTCCAAGGCGAGGAGATCGGTCACCCCTCCCGCATCGAGCTCTCCTGGGCCGACGGCACGGCATCCATCGGGGGTACCGTCGCCCGCGACGAGGTGAGGGTGCTGGAGGTCTGACCCTCGATCAAGGTTCGGTCCCGACGACGTGGGTGATCGGGATGTCGACGGTGCGGCGGAGCCGGTTGATCACGTCCATGCGGAGCCACGCCGAAGCTCCCGGAGGCAGCGTCGAGACGACCACCCTGCGGAACGGCCCTTCACGCAAGGCATCGAGCACGGCCTCGTAGGGATGGGCGTCGCCTGCGCGGGCGTTGGTCACGAAGGCGCCGATGGCCTCGAGACGTTTCGCCGCCTCCACCGCGCGCTCTTTGGCCCTGGTCTCGGCCTCACCGCTCGTCCAACCCTCGACGTGCTCGACCGGTGTGGCGGGCACCACCAGCACGAACTCGGCGTCGGGATCGTCCGCGACGATGGCGGCCACGGCCTCCAGGAAGGCAGGCGATTCGGCGGTCTTGTGGGCGACGGCAAGGTAGCGTGCCATGCTCTCTCCTCGTTCCGTGACCCGTGTCCGGCCACTCACGGTACACCCGATCGGCGGCGCCGGGCACAGAGGCGCAATGGCCGGGAACCGTCGGCCGCGAACTGTCACAGCGACAGGGCAAGATGGCGCGATGGCGCGCCGCGCGGCATCCATCCTGCACGTCGATCTCGACGCCTTCTACGCGTCGGTCGAGCAGGTGCGCCGGCCCGAACTGGCGGGCAAGCCCGTGGCCGTCGGCGGCGGTGTCGTCCTGGCAGCCAGCTACGAGGCACGCCGTTTCGGTGTGCACTCGGCGATGCCGCTGGGACGGGCGCGCCGGCTCTGTCCCGGGCTGATCGTGGTCGGCGGATCGTTTGGCGACTACGCATCGGTCAGCGACGAGGTGTTCGACCTGTGCGAACGGTTCACACCTCTCGTCGAGCAGATCTCCATCGACGAGGCCTTCCTCGACGTCTCCGGCGCCGGCCGCCTGTTCGGCGATCCCGTGGCCATCGGCCACGAGATCCGCCGCGAGGTGCGGCGTGTTACCGGGCTCGCCATCTCCGTCGGTGTCGCATCGACCAAGTTCCTGGCGAAGGTGGCGAGCCGGGTCGCCAAGCCCGACGGTCTGCTCCTCGTGCCCGCCGGCGGCGAGATCGGCTTCCTGCACCCATTGCCGGTGCAGTTGCTCTGGGGTGTCGGCCCTGTGACGGCCGCCCGGCTGCGGGATATGGGCATCCGCAGCGTCGGTGAACTGGCGGCGGCCCCGGCGTCGACGTTGGCCGCCCGCCTCGGGCCCGGCGCCGGGCACCACCTGCACGCTTTGGCATGGAATCGCGATCCGCGGCCGGTCGTGCTGGCCCGCCGGGCCGGATCGGTGGGTGCCCAGCGAACCTTCGGCAGAGACGTCACCGATCCTGCGGTGCATCGGAAGGTCATGGTGGGGCTGGCGGACCGGGTGGGGTCACGGCTGCGCGCCGCCGGGCGGGCGGGGCGTGTGGTGACGGCCACGGTGCGGTTCGCCGACTTCGTGACCGTGACCAGGCGCAAGACTCTGCGCCTCCCGGTGGCGACGACCGAGGCGCTCTTCCGGACGGGCCACCATCTCACCGCCACGGCATTGGCGGATGTCGGCGCCGGCCGCGGGGTGCGGCTCCTCGGCATCTCGGTCTCCGGCCTGGAGAGGACACGGTGGCTTCAACTCGAACTGCCGCTCGAGCTCGAGGTAGCCGGCCAGGATTGGGTGGCGAGCGCTGCCTCGGCGGAGCGACAGCGCCTCGACGCCGCCGTCGACGGGTTGCGCCTCCGATTCGGGAAACGATCCGTCGGCCCGGCTTCGCTGCTGCTCGACGCCTCGGCAGGTGTCCCCGACGAGTTCGGCGACCTGGCCATCCCTGTGGCCGAGCGCCGTCTCCTGCGCCAGCCGGGCGGAGGTGATCGCCCGCGGGGGTAGTGTCGAGGCGGATCCCGAAGGAGGCGTTGTGGTCGAGCACTATGTCGTGTTCAGAGCGAAGGCTGGGAGCGAATCGGCTCTGGACGCCGCACTGGCGACGTTCGCGGACGGCATCCGCGATCTTGACGACCTCGTCGAGCACACCTGGGGTCGCAACGACAACCGGGCCTCGTCCGAGGCGGGATGGACCCACGGGATGTTGGTCCGCCTCGCCGCCGCCGACGCCCTGGAAGGCGCCTACCGGCACCACCCTGCCCATCACGTGCTCATGGACGTACTGGGGGACATCACCGAGGCGCGCTTCGCCATCGACTACGAGGTGTGAGCGTGAAGCCGCACTGGACGGGAACATTGCAGATGTAGTTGCAGTTGCAACGAATGATCGTCGATTCCCAGGGAGCCAACAATGCCAGCCGTGACCGTCGAGAACACCCTGACACTTCCTCGAGTCGATCCGCCGGCGACGCCGCAGGGGGTCGACCGACCGGTGGCGGGCGTCACCACCGCACCGAGCGGGCTCGAGGGCGAGGGTTTCCCGGTGCGACGCGCGTTCGCCGATGCCGCT
>Ga0214471_10000614_pt1 | contig 29837 bp, 26 predicted proteins | sample RVTome_5_FD_207665 | JGI IMG/M metagenome (GOLD analysis project Ga0214471, IMG submission 207665) | Soil microbial communities from uranium-contaminated site in the Upper Colorado River Basin, Wyoming, United States - RVT142D155 | ecosystem: Environmental > Terrestrial > Soil > Contaminated >... | reverse complement strand
CGGCCCCCTCGTGCTCGACGTTTGCGCGCGTCGTATCGAAGTGGGTGTTGTTCGGAACGACATCGCCGCGGGTCACGGATTCCCCGAACAGGATCCGCTCGGCCGCGCGCCCCTGATGCGTGGGGATGACGTGGCGGAACCCGGTCAGCTCGCGGACGGCGGTCTCGAAACGGAAGAACGATGGCGACCCCGCATAGCTCTCGTCGCCGCGCATCATCCCGGCCCACTGCGCCGAGGACATCGCGCCGGTCCCGGAGTCCGTCAGCAGGTCGATGAGAACGTCTTCGGCCCGGAGGCCGAAGACGTTGTAGCCGGCTTCACGCAGCTTCACCTCGCGCTGGGCGCGCGAGGTGAAGCGGATCGGCTCAACGCTCTTGATCCGGAACGGCTCGATGATGGTCTCGAACCCGTACGGCATCGCTCACCTCCACTCGCGCATCGCGCATCCTAGCCACGGCTGTTGGCCCGAAGCAGGGAAGGGTGCCAAGATGGGGCGTGCTCCCCCGAACCAAGTACGCGAAGAGCGGCGAGGTCAACATCGCCTATCAGGTCTTCGGAGACGGCGACCTGGATCTGGTCTTCATCCCCGGCTTCGTCTCCCACCTCGAGTTCGCGTGGGAGCATCCGCCCACCGCACGTTTCCTCGAACGGCTCGCGTCGTTCGCCCGGGTGATCTGTTTCGACAAGCGAGACACCGGGCTCTCGGACCGCACCGGGGTTCCGCAGACGCTCGAGGACAGGATGGACGACGTGCGTGCGGTCATGGACGCGGTCGGCTCGGACACCGCGGCGCTGCTCGGGATCTCTGAGGGTGGGCCGCTGGGGCTGCTTTTCGCGGCAACGTATCCCCGGCGCACGCGCGCGCTGGTGATCTACGGCAGCTACGCGCGGATGCTCCGAAGCGAGGACTATCCACAGGGGGTCGACCCCGAGCTGTTCCGGCCCTTGTTCGCGGGGATGGCGGAGCGGTGGGGAACCGGGGCCGGCCTCACCGCATGGGCGCCCAGCCTGAAGGACGACCAAGCAGCGCGCGACTGGTGGGCTCGCTTCCAACGGCTCGCCGCCAGCCCCGGCACCATGCGGAACCTGATGCTGCTCTACGAGCAGATCGATGTGCGTCACGTCCTGCCGACGATCAGCGCTCCCACGCTCGTCCTGCACAAGACCGATGACCGGATGATCTATCCGGCGATGGGGCGTCTGATCGCCGACTCGATCCCGGGGGCACGCTGGGTCGAGCTCCCCGGCACCGACCATTTCTTCTTCTCCGAGGATCCGGACACCCTGCTCGGAGAGATCGAGGAGTTCCTCACCGGCGCACGGCCGGCTGCCGAGCCCGACCGGGTGCTCGCGACGATCCTGTTCACCGACGTCGTCGACTCCACCAAGCGTGCGGCGACCATCGGAGACCAGCGCTGGCGCGACATGCTCGAGCAGCATCGCGCGATGGTCCGCAAGGAGCTTGAGCGGAGCCGTGGCCGCGAGGTCGACACGATCGGGGACGGCTTCCTCGCCACCTTCGACGGTCCCGCGCGCGCGATCCGGTGTGCGCTGGCGATCGTCGAGACCGCGCGCGCGCAGGGCCTGGAGATCCGCGCCGGACTGCACACCGGCGAGGTCGAGGTCATGGGCGACGACATCGGTGGCATCGCGGTGCATACCGCGGCGCGCGTGTCGGCCGCCGCCGGGCCCAGCGAGGTGCTCGTGTCCAGCACCGTGCGAGACCTGGTCGCGGGATCCGGCCTCGAGTTCGAGGAACGGGGAACCCATCAGCTCAAGGGCGTCCCCGGCGAGTGGCGCCTGCTCGCGGTCGCGTCATGACGAGCCGAGCACCGTGCCGGCGGTGCCGTAACAGCCGAACGAGCTAGAGCGCGTCGCGACCGGCTTCGCCGGTGCGGATGCGGTGCACCTGCTCGGCCGTCGTGACGTAGATCTTGCCGTCGCCGATCTTCTCGGTGCGCGCGGACTTCATGATGGTTTCGACGACCTGCGAGACCTGATCGTCATCGCAGAGCACCTCCACCTTCACCTTCGGCACGAAGTCCACCTGATACTCCGCGCCACGGTAGATCTCGGTGTGGCCACGTTGGCGGCCGAACCCACGAGTCTCGGTGACGGTCATGCCCTGGACGCCGATGCCGCGCAACGCCTCCTTGACGTCCTCGAGCTTGAACGGCTTCACGATGGCAGTTACAAGCTTCATAGTCCTCCCCTCGCGATCCCCGTCAGCCTAACGGTCCGGCGGGGCGATCCTGACCTCCCGAGACCGGCGACGGCGCGCCGGCGGTCGTGCTGACATCGGCGGTGGAATAGGCGCTCTCACTGTGCAGCGCCAGGTCGAGCCCGCCGACTTCGTCTTCATCGCCGACACGCAGACCGATGGTCTTGTCCACCACGACCAAGATGAGCAGCGACACGACCAGGGAGAAGCCGATCGTGGCACCGATCCCGATCAGCTGGTCGCCGACCTGACCCCAGGCGCCGGCGACACCACCCCCGGACCCGTCCAAGAAGTCCAAGCTCGCCTCCGCGAACACGCCGGTCAGCAACGCTCCGATCATGCCGCCGACGAGATGCACTCCAACCACGTCCAGCGAATCGTCGTAGCCGAACCGGAACTTCAGGTTGATCGCCAGGTAGCAGACGATACCCGCGACGAACCCGATGATCATCGCCGCCCACGGCAGCACGAACCCCGCCGCCGGCGTGATCGCGACCAGGCCCGCGACCGCACCGGTCGCGACGCCGACCGTGGTGACCCTTCCATGCTTGATCTTCTCGACGAGCGCCCAGCCCACGACGGCCGCCGCGGCCCCCAGATGCGTCGTCACGAACGGGAGCGCCGCCCCCTCGGCGGTGAGCTGGCTGCCCGCGTTGAACCCGAACCAGCCGAACCACAGGATCGCGGCGCCGAGCACCGTCATCGGTACGTTGTGGGGCGGAGCCACGTCCTTCGGCCAGCCCTTGCGCTTCCCGAGGTAGATCGCGAACGCGAGCGCTGCGACGCCTGCGTTGATATGGACGACGGTGCCGCCGGCGAAGTCGAGAACGCCGCGACCACCGAGCCATCCGCCTCCCCAAACCCAGTGCGCGATCGGGCTGTAGACGAACAGCGACCACAACACGATGAACGCGACGTAGCCGCCGAACTTGATCCGCTCGGCGAACGCGCCGGAGATCAGCGCAGGCGTGATGATCGCGAACATCAACTGGAAGACCATGTACCCGCCGTGCGGGATGCTCGACGCGAACGGACCCGGCTCGGTGAACGAGACGCCGGCCAGCCCGTAGTAATCCCCTCCGCCGATGAGCCCACCCCAACGATCGGGGCCGAAGCCGAGCGCGTACCCGGCGACGAACCAGACGATGCTGATCACGCCGAGCGCGACGAAGCTGTGCATGATCGTCGACAGCACGTTCTTCTGCCGGACGAGGCCCCCGTAGAACAGCGCGAGCCCCGGAGTCATGAACATGACCAGGGCAGACGCGACGAGGATGAATGCGGTGTCGCCGGTATCCATGAGCTTGCTCCCCCCTCACGGAAAACAGCCGGAGCGCCACCGGACGCTCCGGATCGCGGCCAACACTAGGCCGATGTCTTTTCGGATGGGTTCCCGGCGTGTTAACGGCGCGTAAAACCGCGCCGCGCAGGGGGCGGGGGCGGTGCGACGACCACCGAACGTGAGGGATCGGGAGAAGGATCGATCGTCGTACGAGGCGACGGGCTTGGACTCGGCGCGGGGGGTAGTTAGTGGATCGAGAGCTTCTCGAGCGCGCGCCGACGGCGTTCGCCCTCGGGTTCGTCGGGGTTCAACACATGGCGCACGACGTCCGAGAGACTCGACGGGTTGAATGGCTTCGACAGGTACTCGGCCGCACCGCTGCTCCAGCCGCGGATCTCGTCTTCTCGCTGCACGCGCGCGGTCAGCAGGACTACAGGGATATGCCGAGTGTCGCGATCGGCCTTGATCTGATCGAGCACGCTCCAGCCGTCCATCCCCGGCATCATCACGTCGAGCAGCACCAGGTCGGGCCGATGGTCACGTACGGCAGCCAACCCAGCCTCACCGTCGGCCGCCTCGAAGATCTCGTAGCCCTCCAGCGCGAGATTGACCCGGCACATCAACCTGATGTCGGGCTGGTCGTCAACGATAAGGACGCGTTTCGCGTCCGAGTTTCCTCGCGTCACAGAGATAGGATGCCGTCCTTTCGGTCATTTTCCTAGACTAAACCGGGCTATCTCGGGGGGCCCGAATCTACCACTCCATGGTGCATATCGTTGAGAAGCGGGCAATCAACGTAGGCCAACGACCTGCCAGCGACCTCCGGCGAAGCGCGACCCTACTCCCGCCAGCCGCACGAGCATCAGCACGCCGATCGCACCCCAGAGCACGGGCAGGCTCGCGTCTACTGCCACAACCGCGAACGCGAGCGGCAAGAACGCGATGGAGGCGGCGCCCATCGCCGCTGCCAGGTACCGCGCATCCCCCGCGCCGATCAGGACACCGTCGAGCACGAACACGATCGCGTTGATGGGCTGCAGGATCGCCACGATCCACAACACGTCGCCGAGCAGCGCGCGCACCGCAGGATCTGCGGTGAAGGCGCCGCCGAGCACCGGCCGCACCGCCACTACACCGACCCCGAACGCCAGACCTGCTACTACGCCCCATCGCACCATGCGCGCGGCAGCAGCGCGCGCGCCGTCCGCGTCGCCGGCGCCCAGCAGCATGCCGATCATCGCCTGGCCGGCGATCGCGATGGCGTCGAGCACCAGGGCGAGGAAGCTCCAGAGCTGGAACGCGATCTGGTGCGCGGCGACCGGGACGGTTCCGAGTCGCGCGGCGACGGCCGTCGCGACTGTCAACGCCGCGAGCAGCGATCCGGTCCGCAGGAAGAGGTGCGCGCTCATCGTGGCCATCGCGCGCGCCTCGCGCATCCGCGGCCGCAACGACACCCCGGCCGCCCGCACCGCCCGCACCATCACAGCCAGGTACACCGCCGCGCCCCCCCATTGCGCCCATACGGTCGCCCATGCGGATGCCTCGATCCCCCACCCGGCTCCGTAGATCAGGATCAGCTCCACGATCAGGTTGGCAGCATTGGCCGCGAGCGCGATCACCAGCGGCGTGCTCGTGTTCTGGAGCCCCCGGCTGTATCCCATCCCGACCAGCATGATCAGCATCGCCGGCGACCCGAGCGCGCTGATGCGCAGATAGGTCAGCGCGAAGGACCGCACGCTCGCCCCGGCGCCCATGGCGTCCACGGCGGGAGACGCGAACGCGAGCCAGCCGAGCAGCAACGCAGCGCCGAGCACGCCGGCCGCCCACAGCCCGTGGACCGCATGCGACGCCGCGCCGCGATGATCGCCGCCGCCCAACGCGCGCGCGACCGACGCCGTCGTCCCGTACGCGAGGAAGTTGAATAGGAAGAACCCGGTCGTCAGCAGCGTGCCCGCGATCGCGAGCCCGCCGAGCTCCCGTGTCCCGAGGTGTCCCACCACCGCGGTGTCGACCAGGATGTACAGCGGCTCGGCCGCGAGGGACCCGAGCGCCGGCACGGCGAGCCGTGCGATCTCGCGGTCGTAGACGCGGCCGCGGGGGTTCATGGGCGCGATGGTATCGGCTATCCTTGCCCGTCATGCCGCGACCCAAGACCACTCTCACGTTCCCCATCGAGCGGACCACCCTAGACAACGGCCTCCGGGTTGTGATGGCACCCGACCGTTCCTCGCCGGCGGTGATGATCGCCGCGTATTACGACGTCGGCTTCCGTTCCGAGCCGCAGGGACGCACCGGGTTCGCGCACCTGTTCGAGCACCTGATGTTCGAGGGCTCCGTTTCGCTCGAGAAGGGCATGCACGATCGTTTGGTCAACGGTAACGGCGGCATCATGAACGGCTCGACCCGCAACGACTTCACCAACTACTTCGAGATCATGCCGTCGAACGCGCTCGAGCTGGGCTTGTTCCTCGAGGCCGACCGCATGCGTGGCCTTCGGCTGACCGAGCAGAACCTCGCCGCCCAGGTGGCCGTGGTGAAGGAAGAGGTCAAGGTCAACGTGATGAACCAGCCCTACGGCGGGTTCCCGTGGCTGTTCCTGCCGATGGCGCTGTTCGAGACTTGGCCGAACGCGCACAACGCCTACGGTGAGTTCGCCGATCTCGATGCGGCCAACCTCGACGACACGGTGGCGTTCTTCGACCGCTACTACGCGCCGGGTAACGCGGTGCTCGCGCTGACCGGCGACATCGACCCCGACGCCACCATGCGTCTGATCGAGCAGCACTTCGCCGGCATCCCCGCGCGCGACGTGCCACCGACCGTCGACGCATCCGAACCGGTCCCCTCGTCGGAGCGACGCGAGCAACGCGTCGACCCGCGCGCGCCGCAACCCGCGATCGCGCTCGCCTACCGAACCCCGGACCCCATCACCGCCTTCGATGAGTACTGCGCCCTGATACTCGCCGGCTCGATCCTGGGCGACGGCGACGCGTCCTCGCTTCACCAGCGGCTGTTGAAGCGCGACCGGCTGGCCAGCCACCTCAGCGCCGAGGTCGGCCTGGTGGCGGGCACCTTCGAGGTGCGCGGCCCCTCGATGTTCCAGATCGCCGTCTGGCATCCGGCCGAGACCGACGCCGAGCAGATCACCAAGGCCATCGACGAGGAGATCGACGTGCTCGCCGACGGCGTGGATGCCGAGGAGCTGGACCGGTTCCGGAACGCTTACCTCGCCGATCTCCTGGGTGCGATCGACAACCTGATGGCGCGCGGGATGCTCGTGGCCGCGACCGAGCAGCAGCGAGGCCGCGCCGAGCTGATCAACGAGATCCCGGCGGCCCTTGCGGCGGTCACGCCCGAGCAGGTCGCCGAGGTCGCGCGCACCTGGCTGCGGCCACATCAGCGCGCGCTGCTCGAGTGGCAGGCCGGAGGTGGGCGATGAGCGCGGCACCCGTACAGATCCCGGCGGTCGGCAGGCCGAAGCCGCTGAAGGTTCCCCCGACCGAGGAGCGAACGCTGCGCAACGGGCTGCGCGCGATCGCGATCCGCCGCTCGACCGTGCCCCGCGCCGAGATCAGGCTGCGCATCCCGGCCGGCGGCGTATACGACACGGGCGATGGAACGCGGGCGCGGCTGGTGCCCGAGACACTGCTCGGCGGGACGGGGACCCGAGACAGCGTCGCGATCGCGCGCGACCTCCAACGGCTGGGTGCCTCCCTGGATGCCGGCGCGGATAGCGACGACCTGGTGGTCCGCGGCGGCGGGCTGGCCGGGAACCTGCCGGGGCTGCTCGAGCTGCTCGCCGAGGTAGTGACCGACGCAGCCTTCCCGGCCGACGAGGTCGCCATCGCGCGCGACCGTGTCGCCCAAGAGATCATCATCCAGCGGTCGCAGCCCAGCGCGCTGGCGTCCGAGGCTTTGCGCGCCCGGCTGTTCGGCAAGCACCGCTACGGCCGTCCGATGCCGGACCCTGATGCGGTGCGACGCATCGGTCCCGCTCCGCTGCGCCGCTTCTTCGAGCAGCGCGTGCTCCCCAGGGGCAGCGCGATCGTGATCGTCGGGGACATGACCCCGGCCAAAGCGCTCGATGCGGTGGAGGGAGCGCTGGGAGGTTGGAAGGGCAGATCGCAGCTCGACAAACCTTCGGCGCCGGCCCCGGCATCGATCGGCCGGCCGACCGTGCTGGTCGCGCGCCCCGGCGCCGTCCAGACGACCATCCGGCTCGGGGGTCCTGCGCTTTCCCGGCGAGAGGACGGGTTCTTCTCGCTCGCGCTCGCGGTCATGGTCTTCGGCGGCTACTTCTCGTCACGGCTGGTCAAGAACATCCGCGAGGACAAGGGGTACACGTACTCGCCGAACACGATGCTCGACCACCGGCGTCGAGCCTCGGCGCTGATCATCAACGCCGACGTCGGGACCGAGGTGACCGCCGCTGCGCTGCTCGAGATCCGCTACGAGCTGGGCCGGATGGCCGCATCGATGGTTCCTCAGGAGGAGCTCGATCAGGCGCGCCGCTACCTGGCCGGGGCGACGAGCCTGGCAGTGCAGACGCAGGCGGGATTGGCCTCGTACGTCGATGGGCTGGTGGCCGCGGGGGTCGGGCTGGACTTCCTCAGGGACTTCCGCCGCAACCTTGAGGCTGTTACTCCCAAAGACGTGCAGGACGCCGCGATCCGCTACCTGACCCCGCGCGGGCTCCAGACTGTCCTGGTCGGGGACCCGGCCGCGGTTTCGACGACCGTCGGCGCGTTCGACGACCTCGAGCAGCGCTAGACCTGCACCCCGCGTAGCCGCTCGGTGGGAGGAGGCTTGAAGAAGAGTGCCCAACATTCGTGCTATGGCTGATGCGCCCGCGCCGCACGATCGTGATCTGGTACGACCACGAGGAGGACGACGCACCGCGATCGCGGCGTCGAGACGTTTCAGCTGAAACGCCGGGGCTGTCACACCCACTCCTACGCTTCGAGCATCTCCCCACCACATGCGTTCCCGCAAGGAGGGGCCATGGCTCGACCGCGACGCAAACACATCAAGGGCCACATCTGGCTCAAAAGCCCCGCGGGGCCTCTCTCTTACCACCTCGACGAAGCGGTCGGCACCGGCTGGGGGGCCGCGGCGTCGCCGGCGGGATGCTCGATACGAAAGCGAATCATGTCCGATCCCGCAAGGTTCGTTGACCATAGCGTCCGGAGCGGCGCGCGGTGGCTTTGAATGCGAAGCGAAACCGCCCTGCCCTAGACCGCTGCGATCCCGCGGTACACCGCGGTCTCGCAGTCCTCCCCCACCTCGTCGCGGCAGACCGTGATCGTGGCGACCGCGGTCAGGCTGGCGGTCCGGCTGATCCCGATCGCCTGCGAGTCGAAGAACGCCGCCGGCGCACCGTCCAGACCCGTTCCCGGCGTGAACCGGAGAGCGGTCGCGACGCCGTCGATATCGATCCGGCTCCCCGTTACGGTCCCATCCTGGGCGCGTACCCCGTCAACCGGCTCGGAACCCTCGGTCCAGCGAACGATGCCTTGGGTCGCCCCCGGCATGATCCAGTCCGAGTTGGAGTCGTCACCAGGCGTCTCGGGGAAGTCCTCGGCGATCACGTCGCATCCCGCGGTGCGCGGGTTCAGCAGCAGTCCGGCCCCGCTCAGGAGGTTCACCGGGTTGGCGCAGTGCTCGGTCGCCGGGGCGGCGGAGAACGGTAGCGCCACCGCGGCGGCAAGCCCGACCAGCAACAGCCGGGCGCTCGTCTTGATCGTCATCTCATGTCTCCTTGGATGTCCGAGCCTCTAGCGAGGCCCCTGGTCAACGGTCCGGAAGGTCTTGGTCTCACAGCTCGTCGTGGTGCGGCAAACCGTGACCACCGCGTCTCCGCCGCCGATGCTCTGGTCCTGCGGGAAGAACACGCGCCGGCTGTCAACCTGATCGCCCAGGGTCCCCTGGCCGGCGTCGAAGGTCAGCTGGTAGGTCGCGCCGGCGAACTCGATCGTCCCGGATACGGGCAACGATCCCTCGAGCCAGCGGACCGTGAAGTTATTGGAGCCCGGGTAGATGTAGTCGCTGTCCCGGTCGTCCCACGGGGTCTCGGGGAAGTCCTCCGCGATCACGTCGCAGCCGGCGGCGGTCGATGCAACGCTCGGGTTCCCCGGCTGGAGTTCGTTGCCGGGGTTCTGGGGGTCGTCCTGGCCGGTTTGGACCCGGAAGTTGCTGAACAGGTAGATCGGCGTGTCGCACGAGGCCTCCGCTTGTGCTCCTACTATGGGCAGAGCGGTGACCGCGGCGAGCGCCGCGGCGAGCATCAATCGGTGGCGCATGCGATTTCTCCTTCCGTGTCGGACGTGGTGGACATGGAAGTTCGACCGAAGGGACTTCGATTCCTTCTGAAGCGAAAGGCGGACGCGCGCGCGCCGATAGAGGAAGGGGGCTCCCGTACCTCCTCTACCCGACGGCGCTGCCAGCGCTCGCGCGGCCACCGCCGGTGGACGAATGCTCCCTTCCGGAAGTGACGGAAGAGGAAGACCGATGAGGAAAGGACTTCGAGGAGGATTGGCACCGGGCCCGGCGAATGGGATATCGTGAATCGCCCTGCGGAAGAGCACCAACTTGTCCGTGGATCCCGTGTGTCCGGCCACGTTCACCGCGCACGAGGGATGGAGCCAAAAGCCAGCCATAGGTCACCGCACAGACTCGGTCACATGGTCACCGCCGCCGTCACCCCAGCCAAGGAGCGCGTATCCGAGCGCTGTACGGCGGCAGGGACCCCCGCCGCGCCGACCGGTTGCCATCTGGCCTCCATCCACGCCCGACCGGGCGACCTCGGGCCGTCCGTGAGCGGACACACGAGCCACCATGCAACCGTTGGGTGATCGGCACCTCGGGACAGCACGAAGGGAAGAAGGGGAACGATGGCAACCACTTCACCAACCCGCAAGGCCGTTCGTCGGCCCAGGCTCGACTCGAAAGAGTTCTCGAAGGCCTTCGAGTCCGTCGTCGATAACGCGCAGCTCGTGGTCAAGGGGAAGGAAGAGGTCATCCGGCTCGCGCTGGTCGCGATGCTTTCTGAGGGCCACATCCTGTTCGAGGACGTGCCCGGCGTCGGCAAGACAGTGCTCGCTCGCGCGCTCGCGCAGTCTATGAACGCGAAAGCCGGCCGTATCCAGTGCACCCCCGACATGCTCCCCGGCGACATCACGGGCTCGAGCATCTACGACCAGGAAAAGAAGCAGTTCGTCTTCCACGAGGGACCGATCTTCGCCAACATCCTGCTGTCCGACGAGATCAACCGGGCCACGCCGAAGACGCAGTCGGCGCTGCTCGAGGCGATGGCCGAGCGCCGGGTCACCGGCGATGGAGTCGTGCGCAACCTTCCCCGCCCGTTCCTGGTCCTCGCCACGCAGAACCCCGTCGAGCTCGCGGGCACCTTCCCGCTCCCCGAGGCGCAGCTCGACCGCTTCATGTTCAAGCTTCGGATGGGCTATCCGGACCGCGAGGCCGAGAAGACGATCATGTTCGACAACGCGAGCAAGCTCGCGGTTGACGACCTCGGCCCCGTCGTGGACGTTGAGGTTGCAGCCGACATGATCACCTACGCTCAGGAGAGCGTTCAGGCTTCGGATGCGGTCGGCTATTACATCGTCGACCTTGCGCAAACAACCCGCGAGGAGCCCGGACTCACCTTGGGCGCCAGCCCGCGAGCGCCGATCAACCTTCTGCGTGCCGCGCGCGTGCTCGCGGCGAGCGACGGCCGGACTCACGTCTATCCGGATGACGTGCGCCACATCTTGATGCCGGTGATGGCGCATCGTCTGATGCTCGCCCCCGATGCGGTGCTGCGCGGCGAGACGGTCGAGGCGATCCTCGAGCGCGTCGTCGGCCGCGTGAAGGCGCCGCTGATGGGCGACGTCAAGTCCGAGGGCAACGGCAGGGATGTCCTCAAGAAGGGAATGAAGAACTAGGCCATGGCAGGACGGGTCAGGGACCTGGGCGGGCGTCTGAGCGACGCGTTCATCGCCGCGACCTCCTCGAAGCGGTGGCGCCCGATGCTCGAGCGCGTTCAACGCAAGATCGGCATCACGCCGATCGGGCTGGTGGGGATCCTGCTGGCCTTCGCGCTGTGGGGCTTCGGCTACCTGGTGGCAGGCAAGACGCTGTACCTGTTCTCGTACGGGGCGCTCCTGCTGATCATCGTGACCTACGTCACCGGGCGCCGTCACCTCCCGCTCAGCGGTGAGCGGTCCGACGTGCGTGCGCGCGCGCACGAGGGCGAAGTGCTCGGCATCGATCTGACCCTGCACGCGAAACGGCGGCTGTCCACGATCGTGCTGGAGGAGGAGATCCCCGAGAGGCTCGGCCGCAACGTCCAGCTCCCGATCGCGACGCTGCACTCGGGCGAGGACATCATCCACTCGTACCGGCTGCACTGTAGGCGCCGTGGGGCCTACAAGCTGGGTCCGCTGGTGGTCCGATGGGGCGACCCGATCGGGCTGACACAGCGCGAGATGGTTCTGGTGCCCGAGTTCGAGGTGCTGATCCACCCCAACATCGAATCGGTCTCGAGCAGGCCGCTGACCCGGCAGTTCGAGGATCCGCCGATCCGCCCACCGGTGTCGAAGCCGTGGCCCTCGGGGCTCGAGTTCTACGGGATGCGCGAATACCAGCCCGGCGACGACCTGCGCCGGATCGTCTGGCGGGCGACCGCCAAGACAGGCGTGATGATGGTCCGTGAGGCCGAGCAGGGCATCACCGATCAGATCACGATCATCCTGGACACCAACCAGCGCTACCACTCGAAGGACGATCCCAGCGAGAGCTTCGAGGCGGGCGTGCGCGTCGCCGCGTCCCTGGGCGTCAAGCACCTGACCGAGGGCTATTCGGTCTCGATCGAGACCAACGAGGGGCCGCTGACCCGCAAGATGCGCGGTGCGGGCTCGTCGATGCAACTGCTCGATGCCACCGCGCGCGTCGAGATGCAGCGCAAGCCGCTGGACGAGGTGCTCAAGCGCATGGTGTTCAACAACCAGCGCGACGCGCACACGGTCCTGATCTCACCGCGGCTCCGCGCCGAGGAGACCGCGCGCCTGAAGATGCTGCTGAACAAGGGCGTCTCGGTGCTGGTGGTCGCGCTGATCTGGGACCAGGACTCCGAGGAGACCATCAACACCGCCACGGCATTGGGCTGCCAGGTCGTCGAGCTCCGTCCCGGCCAGTCGATCGCCGGGGCGTTGTACACCGAGGTGGGTGCCGGCCGGTGAGCACCAAGGTCGAAGACATCGAGGTCGTCGAGCAGCCGGCGGCCGGCGCTCCGCCGGCAACCGAAGCTCCGGGGGCGCCCGAACCGACACCGGCGCCTGAAGGGCCGCGGCGTATCGTCGTCGACGAGCAGGAGGAGCGCCCGCTCACGCGCGAGCAGATCGTCCGTCCCGCGATCGGGGCGATGATGACGGTGCTCGGGGCCGCCTTCATGGTCGGCGGCATGTTCACCGGGGTCACGCCACGGGTCCTGGCCTCCATCGGCGCGATAGCGGGTGTCGGCCTCGCGATATGGGCGGCCGGCGCGCGCAAGCGGGTCGTGCTGGTCCAGATCCTGTCGATGCTCGCCATCTTCGTGGTCGGCCTGTTCGCGATCGCCATCGGTAGCCAGGACGGCTTCGGATCCCTCAGCAAGCTCGGCGAGCTGATGGGCGATGCGGTCGGCAACGCCCGCCTTCGCCGGCCGCCGGCTCCGTTCGAGGATGGGTGGCGCGCGATCCTGCCGGTCACGATCGGCTTCCTGGGCTACGCGGCCGCATGGATCGGCTCGGTCGGGCGCAAGCCGGCCGTCGGCGTCTTGGCGCCGATGCCGATCATCGCGTTCGCGGCGATCGCCCAGCCGGCCGAGCTGCAGATCGCCTCGGGCATCATCGCCTTCGTCACCTTCGTCCTCGGCCTCGCGATCATCTACCGGGCCGACAGGGGCGAGGGTGAGGGCGTCTCGACCGCCTACGAGTTGAAGCGAGCAGCGCGCACGGCACCGCTGGTGATCGTGCTGGTGGTCGCGCTCGCCGGGCTAAGCCAGACGAACCTGCTGTTCCCCGAGCCGCTGTACGACCCAACCGAGCGCGCGCAACTGCCGCGCGCGGTCCCGCTCGAAGGTGTCATAGACCGGGTCCTTTTCACCGCTCAGTCCCAGTTCTTCACCGGACCCTGGCGCGCCGGCGTGCTCGACGTCTACGACGGCGAGAACTGGCGCCTGCCGCCGTTCAGCGCATCGACGCTCGCGCCGGTCCCAACCTCGGGTCTGATCTCGGATCTGCCACGCCAGCAGGTCGTCGACGTCGCGGTCTCCGAGCTGGAGGGCACGGTGCTACCGTTGCCGGGACGCCTTGCTGCGATCGTGGTCGTGGGTCCGACGCTGGTCGTGGACGACCGCACCGAGACCATCCGCGTCGAAACCGGTCAGGTGGACGACAAGCTGACCTATCAGGCGGCGTTCGCGCTGCTCCCCACCGAGGACGAGCTGAAGCAGTCCAACATCCCCCCGAACCCGGATATCCGCGAGGTCTACCTGGACACCGCGAACCAGCCGGCGCCGCCCCAGGTGCGCGAGCTGATCGAGTCGGCGCCCGAGCAAGCCTGGGAGCGCCTGGACTTCCTGCGCGAGACGCTGCTCGACACCGTCACCGCGACCGGGCCGGGCCTGCCGGCCCCGGTGCCGCCTGCCAAGGTCGAGGACATGCTGTTCGGCACCAAGGAGGCCACCCCGTTCGAGATCGTGGCCGCGCAGGCGCTGGTCGCCCGCTGGGCCGGGATCCCCTCGCGCATCGGCTACGGCTTCGATCGCGGCGAGCAGGTCGGCTTGAACGACAAGGGCTACCCGATCTTGGAGTACCGGCCGCTCCACGGCGCGGCTTGGCTCGAGGTGTACTTCCAGGGTGAGGGATGGTTCTCGATCACCGGGTTGCCGAAGAAGGCGAAGGCATCGATCGGGAGCGACGCGCAGACCCTCGACGCCGACATCCTGCCCAGCGACGACATCCAGGTGCAGCTGTTCGTGCCCCTGCGAGTGGTTCCGGCGAACCTACTGTTCAAGCAAGCACAGAAAGCGTTGCTGCTCGCATCACCGTTCATCGTCACGGTGTTGCTGATCTGGCTGCTGTGGCCGGTCGTGTATAAGGCGCGTCGTCGCGCTCGTCGTCGCGCATGGGCGTACCGGAACGGGCGAGCAGCGCGCATCGCCCTCGCCTACACCGACCTGCGCGACATGGCCACCGACCTGGCGGTCGGCGACCCGTACGCCACGCCGCTGGGGTATCTGCGCAAGGTCGTCCACGACGACGAGCACCGGCAGCTTGCATGGCTGGTGTCGCGCGCCCTGTGGGGCGACATGCGCGACTCCCTGACCGACGACGACGTGTTGGCGGCGGAGGAACTGTCTCGCTCGCTGCGCCGTCGGATGTACGAGGCGCAACCGTTCACGATCCGTGCGATCTCGCTCGTGTCCCGACTATCGCTGCGCAATCCCTACGCTCCGGAGCTGCTGTCGCCGCCGGTGACGTGGACGCTCCGGGGATGGCTCAGGTCTGTGTTCCGCAAGGTGTTCCGGATCCCGAAGATCTCGCTGCGCCGCCGCAGGAAGAAGGAGAAGCTCGATGATGCCGTCGAATCTGCCTAGGGTCGGCGCGTTCGCGCTGACGCTCGCGTTCGGGCTGACCGGATGCGGCCTGTTCACGGTCCAGGACGGCGTCGCGGCGAAGGCCGTGAAGGTCGACCTCGTGTTCGGCGCGCCATCGCCGTCACAGCCACCGGAGTTCCAGGATCCGGGCAACCCGTTCGGCGACCAGCTCCCGCCGCCGCCACCCCTGCCGGTCCTTCCTCCGGCGCCGCCGGACCCGGGACTAGACCTGTGCCCGCCGACGACCGCGCAGGGCGCGCGCGACCCGACCGTTTCAACGATCGACCAGTCACAGCAGCCTCAAGAGGACGACTTCTTGACGGCCACCAAGAGCCAGATCGAAGGCCAGCCGCCGACGGCTCGCGTCGAGAAGCGCATCATCAAGGGCGTCGAGCCGGAGCAGAGCTTTTACGACCCGACGAACCCGGACCGGTTCGGCTTCCAGTACTTCGTCGAGGACACGTTCAACGGCGTCGAGATGCAGTTCCTGGTCTATACGGGGGAGGCCGACGAGCAGGTCGAGGAGGGTGGCATCTACCTCAAGTCGATCACGATCCCCACGCACGCAGCCAAGAGGGCAGACAGGCAGGCGATGACCTTCATCACGCCGCAGCCCCACCTGAAGCTGGTGGACTTCGGGATCGCCCAGGGCACAGAACTGACCTCGGAGGCAGGGGATGTCTCAGGGAAGCCACGCACGATCGACGACCCGAGCGGCGAGCCGGTGGTCGAGATACCCGGGCTCGTGCCCTCGCCGAACAGCATCAGCACAACCACTGTCGTCGGCGCGATCGACAACAAAGTGCAGGTCTGCGCCGACCTCGGCGCAGCTTATCGGGTCAGTCTCGATCTGAAGATCACCGGCGAGTTCCAGCACAGGTTGATCGGGACCTTCTGGCTCGCACCCCAGTACGGAGGATGGCCCATCAAGGACGACTACTTCATGTTCGGGGACCTTCTCGAGGGCGTGTTCAGCAACAACATCATGGAGCTGCCTCCCGCCCAGTGCGAGGACAAGCTCGACAACGACGGGGACGGCAAGGTCGACTTCGCCGGCACGAACCCCGACCCCCAGTGCACCAGCCCGAAGGACAACGACGAGTCAAGCTAGGAGAGGGATGCTCGCAGCACTATCCGATGGGCAGAAACGGATCCTGATCGGCGCCGGCGCGATCGGCGCCGGGTTCCTGATCACGCGTCTGCTGAATCACCCCGCCGGCCCCGACATCTTCCTGCTGGGACTCCTCCCCGCGCTCTCGACGGGCTTGGCTGCAGTCGCGCTCATCCTCATCTATCGCACCGTCCGGGTGATCAACTTCGCGCAGATCGCGATGGGCCTGATCGCGGGGCAGGTGTTCTACGAGCTGATCTCGCAGAGTCTGCTGCCCTACCCGTTCGCGCTCGCGGTGGCTGTCCTGGGCGGCCCCCTGATCGGTGCGCTCATCGGGACGATCTTCGCGACACTGTTCTACCGGCACCCGCGGCTCGTGCTGACCGTCGGTACCATCCTCGTCGTGGGGTTGGTCGCCTACATCTCGGGCCAGCTCGACGGCGTCTTCCATCAGGAAGGTGAAGTCCGTACCTTCCCTGCGATCCTCGGGCCGTACCCGGACACCAGCGTCACCATCGGCGTCACGCCGTTCCGGCTGATCCACCTGATCCACTTCCTGCTGCTCGCCGGCACGGCGGTCGGCCTCGTTATCTTCTTCCGCCGCACCCGCGTGGGAACTGCGATCCGCGCCTCGGCCGAGAACGCCGACCGCGCGTCGCTCCTCGGCATCAACGTGAAGGCGCTGCAGGTCGGGGTGTGGACGATCGCAGGGTTGGTCTCGGGCGTCGGGGTGATCGCGGTGCAGCCGGTGGAGGGGTTCAACCCGGCGGTCGCCGGTGACTTCCTCCTGCTCGTGCTGCCATTGGCCGCCTGCGTCGTCGCACGTATGCAGAGCATGCCGGTTGCATTCTTCGCCGGCACGGGCTTAGTGCTCCTGCGCCAGTCCATGAGCTTCTCGCTGAACGATCCCACCTTCCTGGACATCGGGCTGGTCGGTGTGATCCTGATCGGGCTGCTGGTGCAGCGGGGCAAGATCCTGACCCGCGCCGACGAGTCCACGAGCTGGAAGGCGGTCCGCGAGGTCAGAATGACCCCACGCGAGATGCTCGCCCTGCCCGTGATCAACCGCACCCGCCGCGCGCTGATCCTGGTCGGCGCGATCTTCGTACTGCTGTTCCCCTTCTTCGTCAGCGCGCAGACGACCGCGAACTACACGACCGTCTGGACGACGGCGATCATCGCGACCTCGCTGGTCATCCTCACGGGGTGGACCGGCCAGATCAGCCTCGGGCAGTGGTTCTTCGCCGGACTCGGCGCGTTCGCCGGCGGCGTGATGACGTCTCGGATGGGGATCCCCTACTGGTTCGCCGTGCCCGGGGCGGGACTCGTCGGCGCGGTCGCCGCGTTCCTGGTCGGTTTGCCGGCCCTGCGCATCAAGGGATTGTTCCTGGCCGTCTCGACGTTCGCGCTTGCCGCCGTAGGCGCCGTGCTCCTGTTCGATCCTCGCTTCCTGGGAAACTGGGTGCCGCGCGAGGTGGATCCACCCACCCTGCTGTTCCTCGACTTCGAAGACCACAAGTCCATGTACTACCTGATGCTCGCGTTCTTCCTGGTGACCGCCGTCGTCGTGGGTGCTCTCCGTCGCAGCCGCGCGGGACGCATCTTGATCGGGATCCGGGACAACGAGACCGGGATCCAGTCCTTCGGCATCGATATCGTGCGCGCGCGGCTCACCGCGTTCGCGATCTCGGGCTTCATCGCGGCGATGGGCGGCGCGCTGCTCGTCCACAAGGATCTCGGCATGTCCGAGCAGTCCTATGGGGCCTTCGCGAGCCTGCTGATCTTCATCCTCGCGGTGATCGGGGGCATCTCGTCGGTCAGTGGGGTGTTCCTGGGAGCGCTGCTGTTCACCGGCGCGTCGCAGGTGCTCGGACCGCAGGGCCAGCAGTTGCTGCAAAGCGTGCTGGGCATCGGCATGCTGATCTTCATCCCCGGCGGGCTCGCCCAGATCGTCTACGGCTTCCGCGACGCGATCCTGCGCGTGATCGCGATGCGACAACACATCGTGGTGCCCAGCCTGTTCTCCGACTACAGCCCTGAAGCGTGGGAGAAGCAGCTCACGCCCCTGGCGCCAACCGTCCAGTCTCAGGGCATCGCCGCCCTGCGGCCCGATCAGCGCTATGCGCTGCCCACCAAGGTCTTCGGGGAGGCTCCTGCGTCATGAGCGAACGCCGTCACCGCACCAGCCGGCCCCCCATCCAGGGTGCGCAGCTCGATGCACCCCCGAAGGACGAGGACGCCCCCACCACCGAGTTGGGAGCGCTCCGCCGCCCCGCGACGATCAAGGAACCCGCCTCCGATCTTCCCACGACACAGGTGGAGGCCTACATCCCGGGCACGGTCGAGCTGCGCGAGGAGGTCAAGCCCGAAGGCCCCCGCATCCTGCGGCCGGTCAAGCTTCTGCTCGAGGGCTTGAACCCCAAGAACATCCGCAGCGCCTACGGTCGCGCCCCCATCGTGCTGCTGATGGGCATCGGCATGGTGTCGCTGTTCGCGGACACGGCCTTCACGCTCACGCTCCCCGAGATACAGCGCGCGTTCCGGCTGAACCTCACATCGGTCATCAACCTGATCGTGTGGGTCGGCCTGTTGGGGACGCTGCTGGCCGTCCCGCTGGGGTACCTGGGAGACCGATACCGGCGCGTGACCATGACCGGGATCGGGGGCCTGTTCTCCGGCTTCGGGCTGCTCGGCGTCGGCCTGGCGATCGGCAAATGGCCGATGTACGGCGCGCGCATCGGCGAACGCGTCGGAGACCTCGGCGCCGAGGTCGTCCGGTTCGGCCTCATCTCGGACTACGTGCCACCGCAGGAGCGCGGCAAGACCTTCGCCTGGCAGTCCATCGCGCGAGAGGGCGGCTCGATCATGGCGCCGCTGTTCGTCGGCGTCGCGGGAACGGCGCTGGGCTGGCGCGCGCCGTTCATCATCGCCGGCGTGCTCGGCACGATCCTGTCGGTGTGGTTCCTGTTCATGCCCGAGCCGATCCGCGGCTACCACGAGCGCAAGGCGTTCGGCGGGGACGAGGACGTGGCTCGCCGGCAGCAGGAACCGCCGTCGATGGGTGAGGCGTTCCGGGCCGCCTGGGGCGTGCGCACCCTGCGTCGTATCTCCTACTCGCTCCCGTTCCTGCGCCTGGCCAACCGCGGCTTCGCGATCTTCACACCGCTGTACCTGGCGCGCACGCACGAGGTTGACCTGTTCGGCCGGGGGATGATCGGAGGACTGTGGGCGCTGGGCGGGATCATCGGCCTCGCGATCGGCGGGCCGCTGGTGGATCGGATCATCTCGCGGAACCCAGGCCGCGTGGTCATGATCAACGGCGTCGCGAGCATCGTCGTCGCATTCGCCTACGTCGCCCTCGCGCTGGCGCCGAACCTGGCCATCGCGGTGCTGGTAAGCACACTCGCCTTCACCTTCGACGCCATCGTGTATCCGGCCTTCATCTCGGTCGCCTCCACCGTGATCCCCGCCCGGTTGCGCAACCTCGGCCTCGCGACGCTCGCGTACTGGCAGATCCCGATCTTCTTCGCGTTCCCGCTGGTCGCTCAGGTCGGCTCGCGGTACGGTTTTCGCGCGACCATCCTGTCCTTCGTCCCCTTCATGATTCTCGGCGGCCTGATCTGGATGACCGCCGGCCCGTACGTCGAGTTCGATATCCGCTCGGCCACATCGGCGGCAATGGCATCCGAGGAGTGGCGGCGCTCGCGCGACGAGGGCAGCGCGAAGCTGCTCGTGTTGCGCAACGTTGACGTGCATTACGACTCGGTGCAGGTGCTGTTCGGCGTCGATCTGGACATCGGCGAAGGCGAGATCGTCGCGCTGCTCGGCACGAACGGGGCAGGGAAATCGACGTTGCTGCGCGCGATCTCGGGCACGCAGGTTGCGACGGGAGGTGCGATCGTCTTCGACGGCCGCGACGTGACCCACGTGCCGCCACACGAGATCGCCGGACACGGCATCGCCCAGACCCCCGGCGGCCGCGGGATCTTCCCGGGCCTGACCGTGCGCGAGAACCTCCAGCTGGCCGGGTGGCTGTACGGGCAGGACCCGAAGCACAAGCAGGAAGTCGAGCAGATCTTCACGTATTTCCCAGTGCTGCGCGAACGGATCGACCAGATCGCCGGCAACCTCTCGGGCGGCGAACAGCAGATGCTGACGCTGGCGCAGGCGTTCCTGGCCCGGCCGAGCCTGCTGATGATCGACGAGCTATCGCTGGGTCTGGCGCCGGCGATCGTCGAGCAGCTGCTGGGCATCGTGCACGCGATCCACGAGCGCGGCACGACCATCATCATCGTCGAGCAGTCGGTCAACATCGCGCTGACCCTGGCCAAGCGAGCCGTGTTCATGGAGAAAGGTGAGGTGCGCTTCGACGGGCCGACCGAGGAGCTGCTCGGGCGACCGGACATCATGCGCGCGGTGTTCCTGAAGGGCTCGAAGAGCCTGAGCGTCAACCAACCCACGATGGCGGCCGCTCGCCGCGTGCGGGACGAGGACCGGGCGACCATCCTCGAGGTCGAGGGCTTGACCAAGAGCTACGGCGGCGTGAGGGCCGTCGACGGCGTCTCGTTCACCCTCATGGAGAACGAGGTGCTCGGACTGATCGGGCCGAACGGCGCCGGCAAGACCACCGTTCTCGAGATGATCTCGGGGTTCAACCTGCCGGACCAGGGCAGGATCCTGTACGAAGGCCGGGACATCACTCATCTCTCGCCCGATGAACGCGCGAAGCTCGGGATGCTCCGGCGCTTCCAGGACGCGAAGCTGTTCCCGTCACTGACGCTGACCGAAACGATCGCGATCGCGTTCGAGCGGCAGGTCCAGGTGCGCAGCATGGTGATGCAGGGCCTCGGCCTCCCGCAGGCACGTCAGTCAGAGGCGAACATCCGGCGCAAGGTGGACACGCTGATCGAGCTGCTCGGGCTGGAGGCCTACCGGGACAAGTTCGTGGGTGAGGTCTCGACGGGCACGCGCCGCGTCACCGACCTGGCGTGCGTGCTGGCCGCGGAGCCGCGCGTCCTGCTGCTCGACGAGCCGTCGTCGGGCCTGGCGCAGCGCGAGGCGGAGAACATGGCGCCGTTGCTGCATCAGGTGCGCAACGAGACGGGATGTAGCATCATCATCATCGAGCACGACATGCCGCTGATCTCGGCGGTGTCCGACGAGCTGCTCGCGATGGACCTGGGCAAGGTCGTGACGCGGGGCGCGCCCGAAGACGTCCTGGAGGACGAGCGCGTCGTGCGGGCGTACCTGGGGACCACCGAAGAGGTCATCAAGCGATCGGGACAGTTGACCTGAGGATGAAAGGACGGAACACGAACGTGAAGCGCATCACTCTTATCACCGTCGCCCTCAGCTTGGCGCTGACGGCCTGCGCCGGGGGAAAGGCGGTCGGCAGCGGGGACTTGGTCGACATCGAGGAAACCAACCGGACAGAAGCAAGCCCGACGGTGTCGAAGACGGCTTCCGCGAAGGCGGCGCCGACGCGGTCGGCCCCGGAGAGCCAGCCGCCGAAGCAGGATCTCTGCCCGCCCAACGGAGAGTTCACCGTGCGCATCAAGACCCTGGGCGACGGGTTCCAGTGGAAGCAGGAAGGGTCGAAGGACGATTGGGCTCCGACGCCGTTCCGGGTTCTGCAGGGATGCAACGTCACGTTCCGCAACGAGGACCCCGACCGCAAGCACTCCTGGTTCTCGGGCGACAATGGTTCGCCGGACGCCGGCGAGGGTTGGAAGTCGCCGGCGCTGGCGACGGGGAAGACCTGGGTGATGGACACCACCAAGGTCCCGGCCGGCTTCTACTCATGCCACGACGGCGAGGTGCCCTACATCGTCTGCTCGGCCGAGATCGTGCCGAGGCAATGAGCATGCACGCGCTCCGGAGCCTTCGCATCCTGCCGGTCGCACTGGCGATCGCCGGTGTGGCGGCCGCGTGTGGAGGCAGCGCGTCCGCTTCCACTTGCACGGACGACGGGCGCACGATCCCGGTTCCCGACCAGATCGCGGGCTTGCAGGTCCATCCCTCAGAGAAGGCGCGCGCGACGCTTCTGAAGGAGAGAGAAGAGACGCAGACATACCTGTGCGACGTCACCGTCTTCGAGTTGCGCGACGGAGCCAAGGCGGACGACGAGCTGATCGCGGTGCTCCAGGTCATCCGGATGACCGACGACGCCCGCGTCGACGACATCGACTTCCTTCGTGAGATCGCGAATGGAGTGGGCGCCGGCCAGTCGAAGACACCGCCGAAGATCCAAGGCATCTTCGTCTGGCAGACCGAGCAGAACCAGCAGTTCCTGAATCTTTGGTTCCAGGAACGATTCATGCAGGTGTTGATCGTGCGTCAGACCACCCAGCTTGGCGATCCCGTGCCCGCGCCGGCCGTCCTCGAGGAAGTACTGAAGCTGCGTCCGGTGGACGCCTGACCCGCGGGATAGCGTTCCTCTCGACGGGGTGACGGCGTCAGGAGATCCTGCGCGACCCTAGCGGAACTCTTCGGGACGGTACTCGACGCTGATCTTCCCGGTGATCCCCGACTTCTCCTCGCAGCCGCAGTCGATCACGTCGCAATGATCGTAGAAGGTGTAGGTCCGGCCATCCTTGGCCTCGTCCACCCCGACGGTCTTGACCTGCCTGGCAGGGATCTCCTCGTACACCGCGAGATCGTCGACGGCGAACCCACGCCTGCAGTCGGTCTGGTTGTCCACCTGGATCTGGCCGTACGAGTTGTCGGCCTCGATCGTCTCCGGCTCGATGAGGATGGAGCCGTCCTCCTGCTGCTGATAGGTCACGGTGGCCACGAACGGCTCGGAGTCACGAAGGGCGTCACACCCGGTCAGCAGGGCGGCGAGCCCCAGGAGGCCGCCGAGCAACATCATCCTCGTCCGATTCGTCATGTTCGTCACGGTCTCCCAGGGACCCAACATACGGGTGCGGCGCGGGAGCGCCTGAGGTCCGTAAGGGTACCCGCGCCCGAAACGGCTCGCCAGTTCCGCCTAAGGCGGAAAAACCGCTGGTCAGGACCGCGCGGTCCGGCGGGAAAAGTCCGCCGGCAGGGAGGAAGGTGCCAGGCCGCGTCGAAGTCCACAGCACACGGGAAGAGGGTCTCCCACAAGGAGGGATCGATGCGAAAGATCGTCCTTGCGTTGGCTGTGCTCGGTTTGGTGTCGACGTTCGCCATGCCGGCTCAGGCCAACCATCTCAACAGGTGGCACAACCTTGTGTTCACGGCCGGGACGCCGTGCGCCGTCGCGTGTCCGTACTGGCTCGACACCGCCAACACCGATATCGACGGCAATGGGCAGGAGGACATCTTCTTCTCGACCTGCCGCAACCCGACCGGGACCTCAGACATGCTCGAACCCGTCCCGGGCCTGCCCTGGACCGAGGGAACCGTCTACGATCAAGTGACCGTCGGGCCGCGACCCGCAGGCGCCACGGTGCTGATCTTCGAGATCTCACCCCAGATCGACTTCGACAGCTTCATCTGTGGCACCACCGGTGCCGAGCTCGCCGCGGGGGCGAACATCCTCGGCGACAACTGCGACAACCTCATCGGACCGCAGAACCCGGTTCCGGTGGGTTGCCGCGAGCGGGCGGTCACCAACGCCGTCGCGGGAGCGCGCTACATCCTTCGGGTCTACAACTGGTCCGACGCGGCAACCACGCCCGGCCGCTACTGCTTCTCGAGCGCGGGGGCCTGCAGCTAGGCCACCTCACCACAGCGCCACAGGAACGAGCCCTCCGGGGCTCGTTCCCTTCTCCGGCAGGGTTTCCGGTATCGCCGTCGAACCGAGTCGCCAACGGAGGGAAGGAGAACAGGATGGCTCGACGCACACTCGCCCTGACGGCCCTCGCGGCGCTGCTCGCGCCGCTGGCGGCCGTGACCGCATCGCAGGCCGCTTGCTCGGTCGACGTGACCACGGCATCGACCGAGAGCCCGCACGTGACCGACGACACCGGCGACTGGGATGGCGTCGCGACCGGCAACGAGTCCGGCACCGTTCCCGCTGCCGACCTGTATCGCGAAGGCATCGACCTCACCGGCGCGTGGCTCGCGCGCGCCGAGGACGGCACGATGACCGCCAACATCGAGGTGGTCTCGCTGTCCGCGCTGCAGCCCAATGCGATCTTCTACATGCTGTGGCACTACGCCGGCACCGATGCCGCCAAGGAGCATCGCTGGGTCTCCGGCCGGCTGAAGGGGTACGACGTCGCCTTCACGTACGGCTTCCTCGGGATCAACGACGTGACCGGCAACATGGCCTTCTTCACCGAGGGCGAAACCACCGGCGAGGTGGTCGAAGGGAGCCCGGGTCGCATCACGGTCGACATCCCATCGGGCGGTGAAACCCTCAGCGGCGGCAGCAACGACGACTGGGGCGCGCCGCCGGCCGGTGCGACGCTGACGTTCCCGACCGCCGAGAGCAGGTTCCTGCTCGGCACGCCGGAGCCCATGCCGCCCAACGCGACCGGCTTCCGGCATGGATTCGTCTACGTCACCGACGTGGCCGACATCAGCTGCGACGCCACGATCCCTGCATAGGCACCACTCGTGACCGTCGAGGGCGCCCCGAAGGGGCGCCCTCGAACGTCGCGCGGCACGACGCCGTGCCGTCGTAGGCTAGAGGCCCACATCGGCCGAAGGAGACATCCCTGGATCGCACCGCGTTCCGCGCGCTGGTCGCCGAGGGCCCGCTGCTCGGCGACGGCGGGACCGGCACGAGCCTCGTCGCGCGCGGCGCGCGGCCCGACGGCTGCTTCGACGCGCTCAACCTGACCGACCGGGACGGCGTCCGGGCCGTCCACGCCGAGTTCGTCGACGCGGGCGCGTCGGTCATCGAGAGCAACACCTTCGGCGCTAACCGTTACAAGCTCGCCGCGCACGGACAGGCCGACCTGCTGCGCGAGATCAACATCGCGGGCGTTGCGCGCGCCCGCGAAGCGGGCGCGCGCTACGTGGCCGGGTCGGTCGGGCCTCTCGGCGTCCGGCTCGCGCCCTACGGGCGCGTGCCGGCGCACGACGCGCGCGCGGCCTTCGCCGAGCAGATCGCTGCGCTGGCCGAGGGCGGCGCCGACATGCTGATCATCGAAACCCACTCGGATCTCGCAGAGCTCGAGCAAGCCGTCTTGGCCGCGCGCGAGACCACCGATCTTCCGGTGATCGCCACGCTCACGTTCACCCGGGACGACCGCACGCTGCTCGGTGAGACCCCCGAGCAGGCCGCGAGAGCCCTGGTCGCACTGGGCGTCGACGCGCTCGGGGTGAACTGCTCGGAGGGGCCCGAACAGGTACTGCGGATCGCGCAGGTGATGCATGCGCACGCGCCTGGGATCGCGCTGGTCGCGCAGCCCAACGCGGGCGGGCCGCAGCGGCTCGGCGGCAGGATCCTCTACCCGGCGACGCCGGAATACTTGGCCGAGTACGCGGCACGGTTCGTGGCAGCCGGCGCGTGGCTGATCGGTGGATGCTGCGGCACGACGCCGGCACATATCCACGCGATGACGGCGGCGCTGGACGCGCCCCCGCCGATCGAGGTCGAGGTGACCGAGCCCGCCAACGGTGAGGGGGCGGAGATCCTTCCGGCTGCTCCCCCGACCGCGTTGCAGCAGCGCCTGGCCGACGGACGCCTCGTCATCACCGTCGAAATGGACCCACCACGCGGGTTCTCCGCCGCCCGGCTGGTCGCGGGCGCCGACACGTTGCGGCAGGCGGGTGCCGATGCGATCAACGTGTCCGACTCGCCGATGGCGCGCATGCGGATGAGCCCCTGGGCCGCCGCGCACCTGGTGCAACAGGAGGCCGGGATCGAAGCCGTGCTGCACTTCCCGACGCGCGGGCGCAACCTGCTGCGCATCCAGGGAGACCTGCTCGCGGCCTACGCGCTCGGGATCCGCAACATCTTCGCGGTCATGGGCGACTCGACCCGCATCGGCGACTTCCCCGAGGCGGCGGATCTCTCCGACGTCACCCCGTCGGGGTTGATCGCGCTGGTCAAGGGATCGTTCAACGTCGGGATGGATCGCGCCGGCGGCTCGATCGGCGACCCCACGAGCTTCGTCGTCGCGTGCGCGGTCAACATCAACGCCACCGACCTCGAGCGTGAAGTGCGCGTACTCAAGCGCAAGATCGACGCCGGCGCCGACTATGCGCTGTCACAGGCCGTGTTCGACCCGGCGCGGATCGACGCCTTCCGAGCAGCGTACGAGCAGGGCTACGGACCGCTCGAGCTGCCCATCCTGGCGGGGCTGATCCCGCTGTTCAGCGAGCGCCACGCCGAGTTCCTGCACAACGAGGTCCCCGGGATCGACATCCCCGAGGAGGTCCGCAAGCGCATGGCCGCGGCCACCGACCAGCGCGGGGAGGGGCTACGGATCGCGGTGGACATCCACGAGCAGATCGTCGGCCGCTGCGCCGGCCTGTACCTGATCCCGCCGTTCCGGCGGTACGACCTCGCCGCCGAGTTGGTGGAACGGCTCCGGGCAAGGTAGGAAGGGGCGAAGCGCCGGCGATCCCGGCGCTCATCTGATACGCGATCAAGGGGGAACCGGATGAAGCTGGGGATCGGGCTGCCGCTCACACTGGTGCCGGAACTGAATCGGGGGCTCTTCCTCGACTGGTGCCGCACCTCCGACGACGCCGGGTTCCATGTGTTCGGCAGCATCGACCAGCCCGCCTACGACTCGTGGGATCCCCTCGTGTCCCTGGCCGCCGCCGCCGCCGTGACCGAGCGCGTGCGCTTGGCCACGACGATCCTGCAGCTTCCGAACCGCAACGAGATCACCGTCGCCAAGCAGGCGGCCGTGATCGACCGGCTCTCAGGCGGCCGGCTGGATCTGGGCGTAGCCGTCGGGAGCCGCGAGGTCGACTATCAGGTGCTGGGCGCTCGCTCGCGCTTCTCGAAGCGCGGCAAGAGGATCGAGACGCAGATCCGCAAGATCAGGCGGACCTGGCGTGCCGCCAAGCGGGCGAATGCCGACACCGGCGCCGTCGGCCCGGCGCCGATGCAGAAGCCGCTGCCTCCCATCTGGCTGGGCGGGAAGAGCGAACGGGCGATCGCTCGCGCGGTCGATCTGGGAGACGGCTATATCTTCGGGGCGGCCGGCTCCGACGCCATGGTCGAGCGGACCCCGAGGATCCGGCTGATGGCCGAGGAAGCCGGGAAGAAGAAGTTCACCATCGTCGGGTTCGCGTACTGCGCCGTCGGAGACGACCTCGCCGCGGCATTGGAGCGGGGCGCCCATTACGCGCAGCGCTATTACGGTGAGACGCCGTCGCGCGAGCCCGACAAGCTGATCCACCACGGCCCGGTCGACGGGATCGCGGCCGCGGTCAAGGAGTATGAGCAGGCTGGGCTGGACATTCTGATCCTGTATCCCCTGATCCCGGAGATCAAGCAGGTCGAGCTGATCGGCGAGCACGTCTTACCGGCGTACCGCGTGCCGGTTCATTAACGGCATCGCGCACGCACCGGCAAAGGCGGCGGCGTGCACGCACGGGCAAAGGCAGTTCGGTCCGTCGGGCAAAGGGTGGTTCGGTCCGCCGGACACAGGCGGTTCGGTCCGCGCGCTATTCCTCGGTGATCTCGACGCGCTCGAGCACCACGTCCTCGCGAGGCTTATCGCCCGCGTCACGCGGCACGCGCGCGATCGCATTGACCACGTCCATCCCCTCGACGACCTCACCGAAGATCGTGTGCTTGCCGGTGAGCCAGTCGGTCGGGATCTCGGTGATGAAGAACTGCGACCCATTGGTGCTCGGCCCGGCGTTCGCCATCGCCAGGCACCCGGGCTTGTCGAACGACGGGCCGCCGTCGACCTCGTCCTCGAAGCGATACCCCGGCCCACCGCGGCCGGTACCGGCCGGATCGCCGGCCTGGACCATGAACTCGGGGATCACGCGGTGGAAGATCGTCCCGTCATACAGCGGCTCGGTACGCTCCTTGCCGTCCGACGGGTGACGCCACGCGCGCGCGCCGGTCGCGAGCCCGACGAAGTTCTCGACGGTCTTGGGCGCGTGCTCGGGCATCAGGCGCGCGCGGATCATGCCCATGCTGGTGTGGAGCGTGGCGAACGTGGTCAAGGCAGTCCCTCCCCGGATCGCGATCAGATGGTGCCGTCGTATGGTTCGATGCCGAGCACCTCGTAGGAGAACACGCCGCCGGGAGCCTCGTACTTCACGACATCGCCCACTCGCGCGCCATTGATCGCCTTGCCGAGCGGCGAGTTGACGGTGACGGTGCGAACGGTCTTCGCCCTCTCCTCGTTGGTCCCGGCGAGCAGGTAGCGCTCCGGCTCGGACGCATCGTCATCGAGCGGCTTGAGCGCCACGACGGTACCGGCCATGGCGTGGTCGGCGGCGACCGGCGCGTCGACCACCTGCGAGGTCTTGAGCAGATGATCGATGCGACGGATGCGCGCCTCCATGAGGGCCTGCTCGTCCTTCGTCGAGTGATACTCGGCGTTCTCGCTCAGATCGCCAAGCTCGCGCGCGCGCTGCAATCGTTCGGCGACGGCCTTGCGACCGTCGGTCTTCAGCTCCTCGAGCTCCATCAGCAACCGATCGTAGGCGGTCCGGCTCAGCACCTTCTCGTTCTCGGAAGCGTCGCTCACGAAGAACACCCCTCGGAAGACACGAACGCCGGGTGGTAGCCCGACGATGCCGCCAAGTCTACCCCCGCCCCCGCTGCGCGTCAGCAGTCAGATCCAGGCCGAAGAGCACCCCCAAACGGGGGACGGTTTCGCCGGCGTCACGATGCAGGATCCCCGTCATCCCGACGGCCTCGGCGCCCTCGACGTTGACGGCGAAATCGTCGATGAACACGCACGCCGAGGCCTCGGCGCGCGCGACGGCTGCGGCATGCAGGTAGATCTCTGCGTCCGGTTTACGCATCCCGATCGCCCCCGAGATCAGGATGTAGTCGAAGAGCTGCTCGAGCAGCGGCTGCGGGTAATCACGTCCGCCCCATGAGTTCGATACCAGCACCGTCGTCACACCCGTGTCGCGCACGGCGCGGATGGCGGTCGCCATGGCCTCGTCGGGAACCACGCGCGCGAACAGTCGCTGTTTGAGGTCGGCCGCCTCGATCTCGCGGCCGCAGGCGTCGGTGAGCATCCGGGCGACGCGGCGGTCGAACTCGTCCTGCTCGATCTCACCTCGCTCGACGCGCGCGAACGGTGAGTCGGGCGTCCGCGCGGCACCGAGCATCACCTGCTTGAACACTTCCACGTCGATGCCTTCGTCCTCGCAGAACGCGCCGAAGGACGCGAGCACCGAGGTGGTCACGACCCCGCCGTAGTCGACGAGCAGCGCGCGGAACATGCGCGCCAGGATACAGGCCGCGCGCGGGGGCACCACCGCGCACGTTGGGCCGTGAAGGTCAGCGACGCTCGAGGATGCGGATCTCGGTGCCGTCGCCGGTGAACGCGATGATCTCGACCCAGCCGCCATCGCGCAGGGCGCTCAGACTGGTGCGCCCCTCACGCGGGCTGAACTCAGAATCCCACGCGAGCAGCGTGCCGGCAGGGAGCCGGTGAAGTCCCGACGGGTCGGCCGGGAGCGAGCCCGGCTCCCAATCCGTGAACGGGTTGAGGCC
>Ga0214471_10000613_pt1 | contig 29859 bp, 30 predicted proteins | sample RVTome_5_FD_207665 | JGI IMG/M metagenome (GOLD analysis project Ga0214471, IMG submission 207665) | Soil microbial communities from uranium-contaminated site in the Upper Colorado River Basin, Wyoming, United States - RVT142D155 | ecosystem: Environmental > Terrestrial > Soil > Contaminated >... | reverse complement strand
CCGGCGAGCCAGGCCTCGACCACCTCGCGGTAGCGCGTGACGCCGAACAGCAGCGTGACGTTGACGTTGACGCCCGCCGCGATCAGCCGGCGGATCGCCGGCAGCCCGGCGCGCGTGGCCGGAACCTTGATCATCGCGTTGGCGCGGTTGACGCGGCCCCACAGGCGCGTGGCCTCGGCGACCGTGGCCTCGGTATCGTGCGCGAGATGCGGCGACACCTCGAGACTCACGTAGCCGTCACGCCCGCCGCTCGCGTCGTAGACGCCGCGAAACAGGTCGGCGGCGCGGCACACGTCCTCGACGGTCAGAACCTCGGCGATCTCCACCGCGTCGGTGCCGCGACGCGCGAGCGCGGCGATCGCCGCGTCGTAGTCGCGGTGCTCCGCGATTGCCTTCCGGAAGATCGCCGGATTGGAGGTGACGCCGCTCACCCCGTCCGCCTCGATCAATCGCGCGAAGCTGCCGTCGTCGATCCAGCCACGACGGATGTCGTCGAGCCAGATACTCTGTCCCAGGGCCTTGAGTCTCCGCAGCGGATTGGTCTGCATGGTCTTGCTCCTCGTGGTTTCCCGCGCTCCTGTCATGCGTTGGATGTTTACGTTCCCTCCGGCGACGCCCGCCTCCGTCCGGCTAGCCCTGCACGCTCTCGCCGATCTGCTCGCAGTACTGTTGCAGGTCGTCCGGCACGCCGTCCGGACACTTGCCGCACTCGCGGTTGCCCGGCACCGCGTAGTCGATGAACTTCGGATAGGCGAGGTTCAATTCCTTCATGATCTTCACGAACTCCGCCAGCGGCCTGTCGCCGCCGAGACGCGGATTGCGGGTCTTCTCCTGGGCGATGCTGGACACGCGCCGGCCCTTGTAGTCGTGCGCCGGATATACCAGCGTGTCCTCGGGCAGGGCGAACAGCTTCTCGCGCACGCTGCGGTAGAGCGTCGGCGCGTCGCCGTTCTGGAAGTCGGTACGCCCGCAGCCGTCGATCAGCAGCGCGTCACCGGTGAGCACACGCTCGCCGACGCGGTAGGCGTGATGCCCGTCGGTGTGGCCCGGGGTGAACAGCGGGTCGATGTGGATGCTGCCGAGCTCGAACGGCCTGCCCTCCTCCAGCGGCGTGTCGGTGCAACCGAGCTGGTCGAACGCCGGATGCGCGATGCGGCTGCCGGCCTCCCTTTTGAGCTTGCGCGCGGCGGTGATGTGGTCGGCGTGGATATGGCTGTCGAGCGTATAGACGAGCTTCAAGCCGAGCTTGTTGAGCTCCTCGAGGTCGCGCTGCCAGGTCGGCAGCACCGCGTCGATCAGCACCGCCTGGCCGGTCTCCTCGCAGCCGAGCAGATAGGTATAGGTGCTGGAGACCGGTTCGAAGAGTTGCCTGAAGATCATGTCACCTCCTTGGGAGTGCCGGAATGGATCGCGCTCAGCGCTTGCTGAGCAGCAGGTCGAGCGCGCTCGCGCCGCCGTCCGGATCGCGACTGCCGATCACGTGGAGCGTGCCGTAGGCGTACATGCCGGCGATCATGGAGACGAAGAACACCAGCGCGTCCTCGTGCAGGCTCGCGAGCGCGGCGACCGCCGGTCCCGGGCACAGCCCGACCAGACCCCAACCGATCCCGAACATGGCCGCGCCCATCACCAGCGGCGCGTCGATGTCGCGGCGCGTCGGCAGCGCGAACTTGGCGCCCGCGAGCGGCCGGCCACGGCGCAGCACCAGGCGGTGCAGCACGAAGTACACGCCGGCCGAGCTGATCATCACCAGCGCCAGGCTCGGGTCCCAGTCGCCGGCCACGTCGAGGAAGGCCAGCACCTTCTGCGGCAGCGTCATGCCGGCGATGCCGAGACCGATCGCGAACAGCAGCCCGGAGCAGAACGATCCCACCAGAGCGAGCATGGTCAAATCCCCCCGAGCAGGTGGCGCACGACGTAAACCGTGAGCATGGCGGCCGCAACGAACACCGCGCTCTCCACGATCGAGCGCGGCGCCAACCGCCCGACGCCGCACACGCCGTGGCCGCTGGTGCAGCCGCTGCCGATGCGCGTGCCGAGCCCGACCAGCAGGCCGGCCAGGATCACCGCCGGGGTCGAGACGTCGACGCGGATGTCGAGCGCGCCCGGCAGCCACCACAGCGTGACCAGGCCGCCGGTGAGCAGGCCGAAGAAGAACAGCACGCGCCACAGCAGATCGCCGCGCTTGGGCTCGAGGCTGCCGCCCAGGATGCCGCTGATGCCGGCGATGCGGCCGTTGCACAACAGGAGCAGCAGCGCCGCGAGCCCGATCAGCGCGCCGCCGGCGAGCGCGGCCCAGGGCGTGAAACCTTCCATCGATGCCTCCTTGATTATGTCTGACCGTCGTGAGCCGATAGGTTCAGTCTACCGGACTGCGATGGCCGACTCGACTCCCCTGCCGTAGGCGCTGCCGCAAACGCGCGCCGCGTTCGCGGCCTAGTGCGGCCACTGCCACTCGCGCACCTCGGGCATGTCCTGGCCGTGGGCGCGGATGTAGTGGCGGTGCTCGATGCGCTTGTCGCGCACCGCCTGCTTGAGGTAGGCCGCCTTGTAGCCGAGGCTCGGCACGCGGTCGATCACGTCCGCCACCAGGTGATAGCGGTCCAGGTCGTTGAGCACCGTCATGTCGAACGGCGTGGTGGTCGTGCCCTCCTCCTTGTAGCCGCGCACGTGCAGGTTCTTGTGGTTGGTGCGCCGGTAGGTGAGCCGGTGGATCAGCCACGGATAGCCGTGGTAGGCGAAGATGATCGGCTTGTCGGTGGTGAACAGCGTATCGAAGTCGCGGTCGGACAAGCCATGCGGGTGCTCGTCATGGGTTTGCAGCGTCATCAGGTCGACGACGTTGATCACCCGCACCTTGAGATCCGGCAGATGCCGGCGCAGCAGGTCGACCGCCGCGAGCGTCTCGAGCGTCGGCACGTCGCCGGCACAGGCCAGCACCACGTCCGGCTCGCCGCCCGGGTCGCTGCTCGCCCACTCCCAGATGCCGACGCCGGCGGTGCAGTGCTTGATGGCCGCGTCCATCGACAACCACTGGGGCTGCGCCTGCTTGCCGGCGACGATGACGTTGATGAAATTGCGGCTGCGCAGGCACCTGTCGGCGACCACCAGCAGCGAGTTGGCGTCCGGCGGCAGGTAGACGCGGATGATGTCGGACTTCTTGTTCACCACGTGGTCGATGAAGCCCGGGTCCTGGTGGGAGAAGCCGTTGTGGTCCTGGCGCCAGACATGCGAGGTCAGCAGGTAGTTGAGCGAGGCGATCGGCCGCCGCCACGGAATCTCCTTCGACGTCACCTTGAGCCACTTGGCGTGCTGGTTGAACATCGAGTCGACGATGTGGATGAAGGCCTCGTAGCAGGAGAACAGGCCGTGCCGGCCGGTCAGCAGATAGCCTTCGAGCCAGCCCTGGCAGGTGTGCTCGGAGAGGATCTCCATGACGCGCCCGTCGGGCGCGAGATGATCGTCCTCCGGCAGCCGCTCCGCGACCCAGGTGCGGTCGGTGGCCTCGAACAGCGCGTCCAGCCGGTTCGAGGCGGTCTCGTCCGGCCCCATGACGCGGAAGTTGCGGTTGTCGGCGTTGCGCTTCATCACGTCGCGCAGGAAACGGCCCAGGGTCCGCGTCGGCTCGCCCGTCACCTGGCCGGGCCGCGGCACCTCGACGGCGTAGTCGCGGAAGTCCGGCAGCTTGAGGTCCTTGAGCAGCAGACCGCCGTTGGCGTGCGGATTGGCGCCCATGCGCCGCTCGCCGCGCGGCGCCAGCGAGCGCAGCTCCGGCAGCGGCGTGCCCTGCTCGTCGAACAGCTCCTCGGGCTTGTAGCTGCGCAGCCAGCTCTCGAGCAGCTGCAGGTGCTTCGGCTTGCCGGCGACCTCGGCGAACGGCACCTGGTGCGAGCGCCAGGTGCCCTCGGTCTTCTTGCCGTCGACCTCCTTCGGGCCGGTCCAGCCTTTGGGGCTGCGCAGCACGACCATCGGCCAGCGCGGCCGCTCCACCCGGCCGCTGCGCCGCGCCTCGTGCTGGATGGCCTTGATCTCCGTGACCACCGTGTCGAGCGTGGCGGCCATCAGCTGGTGCATGGCCTCCGGCTCGGCGCCTTCCACGAAGTACGGCCGGTAGCCGTAGCCGATGAGCAGGCTCTCTAGCTCCTCGCGGCCGATGCGCGCCAGCACCGACGGGTTGGCGATCTTGTAGCCGTTGAGATGCAGGACCGGCAGCACCGCGCCGTCGGTGGCGGGATTGAGGAACTTGTTGGAATGCCAGGCGGCGGCCAGCGGCCCGGTCTCGGCCTCGCCGTCGCCGATGACACAGCACACCAGCAGGTGCGGATTGTCGAAGGCCGCGCCAAAGGCGTGCGACAGCGCGTAACCCAACTCGCCGCCCTCGTGGATCGACCCGGGCGTCTCCGGCGCCACGTGGCTCGGCACGCCGCCGGGAAAGGAGAACTGCCGGAACAGTTTCTGCATGCCCTCGGCGTTGAGCGGCACGTCCGGATAGACCTCGCTGTAGCTGCCCTCGAGCCAGGTGTTGGCGACCAGGCCGGGTCCGCCGTGGCCCGGGCCGGTCACGTAAATGGCGCTCAGGTCATGGGCCTGGATGACGCGGTTCATATGGACGTAAATGAAATTGAGCCCGGGCGTGGTGCCCCAGTGACCGAGCAACCGCGGCTTGACATGTTCGATCTTCAACGGCTCACGCAGCAGCGGATTGTCCAGCAGATAAATCTGCCCGACCGACAGGTAATTCGCGGCGCGCCAGTAGGCGTGCATGCGGCGCAGCTCGTTGTCCGTCAGCGGGCCCTTGTAGGCCTTGGCACGGCTTTCGATCTCGTTCATCCCACTCTCCTTACCGGGGCTTGCGCCCGCTCAGCAGCGCCGCCGCCTCCTCGGCGAGCAGCGCCGATTCGTCCACCGGAATCACCCACACCGCCACGCGGCTGTCCGGCGCGCTGATGCGTGCCGGAGGCTGCGCGCTGGCGTTGGCCGCCGTATCGACGTGTATGCCGGCCCACTGCATGCCGTCGAGAATGCGCGCGCGCACGGCATGCGCGTTCTCGCCGACACCGCCGCCGAAGGCGATCGCATCCGCCCCGTTCAGCACGGCCAGATAGCCGCCGAGATACTTGCGCGCCCGATAGCAGTACATCTCCACCGCCAGTCGCGCGGCCGGTTCCGGCGAGTCGAGCAGCGCGCGCATGTCGGCGCTGATCCCCGACACGCCGAGCAGCCCGCAGGCCTCGTTCAGCAGCGTTTCCATGTCCGCGGGACCCAAGCCTTCGGCGCGCTGCCAGTACAGCAGCAGGCCCGGATCGACGTCGCCGCTGCGGGTCGCCATCATCAGGCCCTCGAGCGGCGAGAAGCCCATCGAGGTGTCGCGCGGCGCGCCGTCGGCGATCGCCGCGATCGAGCAGCCGGCGCCGAGCTGCAGCGAGATCAGCCGCCCGCGTCCGCCGGACTCCGGTTGCAGCGCGCACCAGCGCCGCCACATCGCGGCATGCGCCAGGCCGTGGAAGCCGAAGCGCCGCAGCCCCAGGCGCTCGGCCGGCGCCCGCGGGATGGCGTAGCGGCGCGCCACCTCCGGCAGTGCGGCGAAAAATGCCGTGTCGAAGACGGCGATTTGCGCGCTGGCCACGAACCGCCCGCGGCAGGCGCGTATCCAGCGCAGCGCCACCGGGTTGTGCAGCGGCGCGAGCGCCGCGAGTCGCTCGATCTCGCGCTCGACCGCTTCGTCCACCGGCATCGGCGCAACCAGCGACGCGCCGCCGTGCACGACGCGGTGCGCGCAGGCATCGACGCCGCCGGCCGGCCGGGTCGCGAAGAAGTCGTCGAGCATCGCCGCCGGCTCGCGGCCGTCATGCTCGTAGCGCGCCCGCATTTCCGTCGTCACGGCGCCATCCGGCCCGATCCGCACCACGTCGAGCCGCGCCGACGAGCTGCCGGTGTTGACCGTCAGCACCCGCCATCCCCTGTCGTGTTCGCGGTCGGACATTGCTGATAGAGACAACGCATCCGTCCCGGGGTTGCCGGGCGGCCGGCATGGCGCAACGGGCACCGCCGCTCGCGCGATCGGGCGACCGCCGGTCCGGGAGACCAAGGAGTGTCCGGCCATTGTCGGCGCGCGCCGCGCGGCGCGCATTGACAGGGATCAAATTCGGCGGCGCGCCGCTCCCACGGCCGGCGGGCGCGCGCTACAATGCGGCGCTGCGAGACACGCCGAGGGCCCGGAGCCATGACGAAACGCTGCGCCTGGGCGGGGACCGACCCGCTGATGATCGCCTATCACGACGCCGAGTGGGGCGTGCCGGTGCGCGACGACCTCCGGCTCTTCGAGTTCCTGGTGCTGGAATCGGCGCAGGCGGGCCTGAGCTGGATGACGGTGCTGCGCAAGCGCGAGAACTACCGGCGCGCCTTCAGCGGCTTCGATCCGCGCAAGATCGCGCGCTACGACGCCCGCAAGGTCGAGCGCCTGATGAACGACGCCGGCATCATCCGCAACCGCATGAAGATCGAGGCCACGATCAACAACGCGCGCGCCTTCCTGCGCGTGCAAAAGGAGTTCGGCAGCTTCACCGACTACAGCTGGGCCTTCGTCGACGGCCGGCCGGTCGTCAACCGCTGGCGGCGCATGAAGCAACTGCCCGCCACCACGCCGGTCTCCGACGCCTTCAGCCGCGATCTCAAGCAGCGCGGCTTCAGGTTCCTCGGCCCGACCGTGGTCTACGCCCACATGCAGGCGGTGGGCATGGTCAACGACCATACCGTCGATTGCTTCCGCCACCACGCGGTGTCCGGGCGTACGCGGCGCGCTTGACCGCCGGCGTCGCCAGGCCGCCGCCGAGCATCGCCACCCAGACCGGCAGCGCGAGCGGCGCGAATGCCGCGACCGCCGGGAGAACGACCGATCGGCGCAGCTTGCGCCGCTCAATGGGCGTGCGCCGGCGCCGGGGTGGCGCGGAATCCGCTCAGCGTGTGGGTCGCATAACGGCTGTGGCAACTCATGCAGCCTTCCAGCATCTTCGTGTAGTGGAACACCGCCAGATCCGCGTCGCGCGCGCGCGCCGCCTGCGCGAGGCCGCCGGCGTGGCGGTGGAAACGGCCGTCGAGCGCGACGAAGTCGGCCGGCAGCGCGTGCACCAGCTCCTCGCGCTCGGCCGGCGACAGCTTCTGCTTCATGATGTAGCTGTCGCGCACCCGCTCGGCACGCACCGCGGCGGCCTCCCACTCGCCGGTCGCGAGCAGCGCCGCCAGCTCGCCCGCGCCCTGCTTGAGCCCGACCATCTCCGCGACCAGCGCGGCGCGCAGCTTGGGCGACAGGTGGAGCAACGGCCGGTCGGCCGCCGCCGTGGCGGTCGCCGACGGTGTGGGTGTGGGCGCATGCTCGCGCGGCTCGGCGGCGTGGACGGCACCGACCGCAATCAGGCACAGGCCGGACAACATCACTGACCACGGGCTGGGCATTGGCAACCTCCTCGTTTGGGCGCATACAGCGCTCCATTGAACCATACCATCAATGCAATGCAGTAGGCGCCCGCCGGTTCTGCCGGTTCTGCCACAACCGCCGCGTGTGACAACCCTGTCACATCTGGCAGGTCCGGATGGAAGGCACATCGGCGCCTGCCGCCCCGTACCCTCGACCGGCGCTTCGCCTATGCGGGTCTCAAGGGCGGCTTCGGCACCGCGCTGTTCGGCACGGCGTCCTCGCCCTACAAGATGGCGGGGTTGAAGCTCGATCCGTTCTACGACACCTCGGCCGGCGCCGGCTTCAGCGGCGCGAGCTTCGGCCTGTCGCCCTACACCAACGGCTTCTTCGACAACGTCATCGGCTATACGACTCCGAGCTTCGGCGGATTCGGCGCCAATGCCATGACGGTGCCGGACGATACCTCGGACGATCAGAATCACCACTACAATGTCGGCGCCGCTTTCGATAAGGCCGGCTGCCATGTATCGATTCCAATCTTCTGATCCATGGGATCTCCCGCCGTTGACCACGGGCCAGGGTCGCATCACACAGCGATATCTGTTATCCTCCTGATACTCTCGGTAATCGGAATACGCGCGCGTCCCACAGAGCGCGGCGTTGTTTATCGTCGCTTTTTCAAAATACTCAGTCAAAATACTCAGGGGGGGGACACCTATGACCCGGCTTGCAAACGATACCGTCTGGCGTCGGCGTATGGACAAAATCGACAATCGCATCCAGGACATTCGCCTGCCGACGATGAATTCACACGGCCTGGACCTCGATCAGGACGAGGAGTGGTGCGAGGTGGTCGTGGAAAATGAGAAACATCGCATCCGATTTCATGACTACGATCGGGTGTTCGAGATTCCCGGGCTTTACGAAGAGTTGTTTTATAACAAGCTGGAATGCTGCTCCCCCAGCTACGTGGTCAACCTGCTGGAAGACGTGGCCGAGGAAAGGGGGGTCGATCCGTGCCATCTCAAGGTTCTGGACGTCGGTGCGGGCAACGGCATGGTCGGCGACGAGCTGAAACACCACGGCATCAAGAAGATCGTGGGTGTCGATATTCTGGAAGAAGCCAAAGAAGCCGCCCAGCGCGACCGTCCCCGGGTGTATGAGGATTACCGGGTAGCCGATCTGACCGCGCTTCCCAAACACGACGAAGAGGCGATCAAAAAACACGGCCTGAACTGCCTGACGACGGTCGCCGCACTGGGTTACGGGGACATTCCGCCCGCGGCGTTTCTCAAAGCGCTCGAACTGATCGCCACGCCCGCCTGGCTGGCGTTCAACATCAAGGAGGACTTCCTGCGCGAACAGGACGGCAGCGGCTTCAGTCGCCTGATCCAGCGGCTGATCAACGAAGGCTATATTCAGCCGCAGTGCTATCGGCGCTATCGCCATCGCCTGTCGATCGCAGGCGAGCCGCTGTATTACGTCGCCATGATCGCCAAGAAGCTACAGGCAGTGCCGGCCTCCCTGTTGGCCGCGCAATCCAACTGACCGGCGAGCCTCAGTCAGTACGCCAGCGGCCGGCATGGGCCAGCACCGCCTCCCGGTGTTCGAATTGGTTGACCAGTAACCGGGTGATACAGGCGTTCCCCGGCTGTGCGCAGCCGGCCCCGCTTCTGACGCCGCCTGCTCCGGCACCGCGGGTATCAGATCAACCATGCCGCTGCCCTCGTCGAACTGTTCCTTGTCGCGCCAAAGTATGCCGGGTGGCAACAGGTCCTCGAGCGTCTTGCGCAGAATCCTGTTCTCATCGACACTGCCCCCATGCTGGAGCTGAAAGGCGTCTCTAAGCGCTACAATCATGTCGAGGCACTTGCGCCCACGGATCTTTCCATCGCCGCGGCCGAGACCACCGTGCTCATCGGCCCGAGCGGCTGCGGAAAATCCACCCTGCTGCGCTTGATTGCAGGACTCATCCGCCCCGATTCCGGCAGTATCGTCGTCGAAGACACTCGGCTCGCACCCGATAACGTCATGACCCTGCGCCATCGCATGGGCTACGTCATCCAGGAAGGCGGCCTGTTTCCGCATTTCAATGTGCGGCGAAACGTTGCTCTCATGGCGCATCATCTCGGCTGGGATGCGGCGCGGATCAAGGCCCGGCTGCATGAGCTCGCGGAACTGGTGCGATTGCCGCCGGCGCTGCTCGACCGCTACCCCGCCGAGCTTTCGGGCGGACAGCGTCAGCGAGTGAGCCTGATGCGAGCGCTCATGCTGGACCCGCGCCTGTTGTTGCTGGATGAACCGCTGGGCGCCCTGGATCCCATGATCCGGTATGAACTGCAACTGGAGTTGAGAGCGATCTTCGAGAAGCTGGCCAAGACCGTGGTCATGGTCACGCACGACATCGCCGAGGCGGCCTTCTTCGGCCATACCCTGGTCCTCATGCGCGAGGGACGCATCGTCCAGCAGGGCAGCGTCCGGCAGCTCGCCCGGTCGCCGGCGGAACCCTTTGTCGAACAGTTCATCGGCGCCCAGCGCGGTCCCATGCAACAGCTCAACGAGGCGTTGTCGTGAAAGTGCAAATGGCGTTGTTTGCCGTTGTGCTGCTGGTGTTGATCTGTCCGGTCGCCGCCGCGGAATCCGGGGGGCCCGTTACGCTCCGGATTGGCTCCAAGACCTTCACCGAATCCGTCATCCTCGGGGAGATGATCAAACACCTGGCGGCCTCGACCGGTCACCGCGCCGACCATCGGCGCGAGCTGGGCGGCACCCGCGTCCTATGGAGCGCCCTGCTTGCCGGTGAAATCGATGCCTACCCCGAGTACACCGGCACGCTGATGCAGGAGATCCTGGTCCGCGAAGGCCTGCGTACCGAAGCGGCGTTGCGGCGCGCCCTGGCCGAACGGGGGCTGCGGATGACGCAACCCTTGGGCTTCAACAACACCTACGCCATCGGTGTCACAGAAGAGCTCGCCGAGCGGCTGGGGCTACGGACCATCTCCGATCTCAAAAATCATCCCGATCTGGTCCTCGGCTTCAGCAATGAGTTCATGGACCGCGCCGACGGTTGGCCGGGCCTTCGTCACCGTTACCGGCTGCCGCACCGGAATGTACGGGGGCTGGACCACGATCTCGCCTACCGCGGCATCGAGTCGGGGACACTGCAGGTCACCGATCTCTATGCCACGGACGCCGAAATCGCCTATTACAAACTGCGGGCGCTGGAAGACGATCTGCGTTATTTCCCCGTGTACAACGCCGTCATCCTCTATCGCGCGGAACTCGAAGAACACGCGCCCGAAGCCATCGCCCTCTTCAGGCGCCTGGCCGGGCGTATCGATGCCCCGGCGATGAGCGCCCTGAACGCCCGGGTGAAACTCGGCGGCGAGGCGGAGGCGACCGTGGCGACCGATTTTCTGGAGAGAAATCTGGGAATCGAGACCGAACTGAGGATCCACACCGCCGGGGAGCGATTCTGGCGCCACACACGCGACCACCTCCTGCTGGTTGTCCTATCGCTGTCGGCCGCCATCGTGGTCGCCATTCCACTGGGCATTGCGGCGGCACGACACCCGCGCTACGGCCAATTGATACTTGGCGTTACCGGAATCATTCAGACCATTCCGTCGCTGGCGTTGTTCGTGTTCATGATCCCGCTGCTCGGCATCGGCGGACCGCCGGCGATAGTGGCGCTGTTCCTGTACAGCCTGCTGCCTATCGTGCGCAACACCCACGCGGGATTGAACGATATCCCGGTGGCGATCCGCGAATCGGCCGAGGCCCTGGGTCTGCCGCGGGGCGCGCAGCTGCGGCTGATCGAGCTGCCCTTGAGCACCCGTGCCATCCTCGCCGGCATCAAGACCTCGGCGGTCATCAACGTGGGGACCGCCACCCTGGCGGCGCTCATCGGCGCGGGCGGCTACGGTCAACCCATTCTCACCGGCATCCGCCTCGATGACCTCGGCCTCATCCTGCAGGGCGCGATCCCCGCGGCGGTGCTGGCGCTGCTGGTACAGGGTCTGTTCGAGCTGGTGGAACGCGGCCTGCTGCCGAAGGGGCTTCGGCTGGGTGCCGAATCAAACTCTTGATCTGCGCGCACGCAGGCCGCCGCCGGCAGCGCAAGGCCGGCGGCGGCCCGTTGGACGGTTTTCCCGATTGCGGCGAGCCCCTGATGGGACTAGAACGGCCGCAGGACTAAAGGGGCGGGTTCCAGTCGTAGATCACGCCGAGGCCCCCGCCCAGCATGTTCAAGGAAGCGTCCCCGGAAACGCCGGTCGCGCGGTTCGTGCGGCTGTAGTCCAGGGTCTCGAAGCGCACGCCCGGGATGAACTGCCACGGGCCCATGCGGATCCGGTCCTGCACGAAGGCGGCCAGCGCCTTCACCGCCTCGACGCGGTTGTCCTGCGAGCCCGGGGCGCCGGGCGTGAAGCCGGTAATCGTCCCGTTGGCGGTCTGATTGTAAAGGTCGTCGTTCTGGAAGCGGTCCTCCTCGTCGCGGTGGTAACGGAGCCCGACGCTGACCTCATGATCGGCGCCGCCGGTATCGAAGCGGACGTCGGCGAGCTGCTCCACGCCCTGCCCGTAATAACTCCGGTTGTTGTTGCGCACCCGCAGGTCGTAGGCGGACTCGCCCTTCAGGCAGGTCAACCCGGCGCCGCCGCCGGCCCCGGCCAGCGCCGCCGACAGGCTCAGGTTGCCGACCAGCAGGATGTTGCGCAGGTCGTTGAGCTTGTACCAGGAGCGCTCGAAGCTGTTGTGGTAGACGGTGGTCGTGAGGTCGACGGCGTCGGTGAGCGCGACGAAGTAGCGCAGATACGATGGATCGACCGCACCGCAGTTCGTTGAAAAACGCGTTTTTCAACGAACTGCCAGGCCGGTCCCCACGCGACGCGGCGGGGGCGGCCCGCGGGCGGGGGCGAACAGCATTACTTTCCTTGTGGGAAAACGGCAGCGCGCGGACAGGGCACGCCCGCCCTCTCCATACCTGTCGGCAACCGGGCGCCAAGGATTCCGGCCGGCAACGCGACAGGACAGTCACACCCACGTTTGGCCTGTTCCGCATTTTTGATATGATCGCGACATGCATCGCCTCATGCCGGCGTCCGGGTCCCTGTCTGGCGCCCGGGTAACCCCGCTGGCGCCGTTCGACAAGGTGCTGGCTAACATTCGAGGGCAACCCAATATTCACCAGCAATCCGTTTGCAGAGCTCACGGCCTTCCTCGCGCCGCTGTTCATGCAGGTCTACATCGTCCTGATGATCATCGCGGTCGCCGTGGGAACGCTCGTCGACAGGCTGCATCAGGGCAGCACGAAAATTCAATCGTATACCGTTAAGAGGATATTCTAAATGTTCATGAGCAATCCCTTCGCCGAACTTTCGACACAAATACCCGTTGCCGTCATGCAAGGGTATATCGTTTTGATGGTCCTGCTGGTGGTGGGCGGAACCATCCTCGACATGATGCACAAGAAGAGCGCGAAATATTTTTTTCTGAATGCGGAAAAAGAGAAACAGAACGCAAAACGTGAAGTTGGTTTCGGAGAGAAGGCTGTCATCGCGGTAAAGGTGCTGGTGAACGAAGTGGCGACGTCCGGTGAATTCTGCAATGTGAGACGCAGACTTTCCCATCTGCTGACCATGTGGGGCTTCGTGATTTTCGTCGCGACGACCGCGATCCTGATTTTCGGTTATCCCACCGCCGCCACGCCGGCGCCGACCATCCTGCCGCAACTCTGGCACATCGGCGCGCTGATGCTCGCCGTGGGCGGGTACTGGTTCTGGTTCTTCATTCGGGTGGACGTCTCCGCGGAAGGTCTGACCTGGTGGCGCCTCGAACGAGCGGATCTTTTCATCCTCTCCCTGCTCGCGACCTCGACCTTTGCGCTGCTCTGGTCCTTCACCCAGTCCTCGGACATGGCCGGCTGGTCGACCCTGTTCCTGGTTCTGTTCGCCGCATCCGGCGTCGTGCTGTTCGGTGGCGTGTATTGGTCAAAGTTTGCGCACATGTTCTTCAAGCCGGCCGCCGCTTTTCAAAAGCGCATGACCCGCGCCGATGGCTCGATGGAAGATTTGCCCGCGGAATATGATCCGGCGGATCCCGAAGTGCAGAAGAAGTTTCCGGATGTTGCGGAATACCTGGGTAAAAACCCGCCCTATATGGGACGTGGTATCCGGCGCGAAGGGACGAGCCACTACTAACGATTATTCAACTATTGCCATAAGAGCGAGACTATCATGCCAACCTTTGTATACATGACCCGTTGTGATGGTTGCGGACAGTGCGTTGATATCTGCCCGTCCGACATCATGCACATCGATAAAACGCTTCGACGCGCCTACAACATCGAGCCCAACATGTGCTGGGAGTGTTACTCCTGCGTGAAGGCCTGCCCGCACCACGCGATCGACGTTCGCGGCTATGCGGATTTCGCGCCGCTCGGTCACTCGGTACGCGTGGACCGCGACGAAGAAAAGGGAATCATTTCCTGGCGCATCAAGTTCCGTAACGGCAAGAAGGATATGGACCTCGTGGCGCCGATCACCACCAAGCCGTGGGGCACGGGGTTCCCGAATCTGACCGAAGAGCCCGCACCTAGCAAGGAAATGCGCTCGAGCCAACTCCTTTATAAGGAACCCAAATACATCCGCATGGATGACGGGGATATCCGTACGCTGAAATCAGCCGGGCTGAAACTCAAAGCAGGGGTGTACTACTAATGGGCCACAAGACAATCATTGAAGACGACATCGATATTCTGGTCGTAGGCGCGGGTCTCGGCGGTACCGGTGCCGCGTTTGAAGCGCGGTATTGGGGCCGTGACAAGAAGATCGTTATTGCCGAAAAGGCCAATATCGACCGTTCCGGCGCGGTGGCCCAGGGCCTGTACGCGATCAACTGCTACATGGGCGCCCGCTTCGGTGAGAACAACCCCGAAGATCACGTCCGGTATGCGCGCATCGACCTGATGGGCATGGTGCGTGAAGACCTGGCGTTCGATATGGCGCGCCACGTGGACTCCGCGGTGCACCAGTTCGAGGATTGGGGTCTGCCGATCATGCGGAACAAGAAGAAGGGTTCCTATCAGCGTGAAGGTCGCTGGCAGATCATGATCCACGGCGAGTCCTACAAGCCCATCGTGGCCGAGGCGGCGAAGCGGTCCGCGGACAAGGTGTACAACCGTATTTGCGTGACACACCTGCTGCTCGACGAGGCGAAGGAGAACCGCATTGCCGGCGCCGTGGGTTTCAACGTGCGTACCGGCAACTATCACGTATTCAAATCCAAGACCGTCATCTGCGGCGCCGGCGGCGCCTCCAACATCTTCAAGCCGCGTTCCGTGGGCGAGGGCGCCGGGCGTGTGTGGTACGCGCCGTGGTCGTCCGGTTCGGCCTACGGTCTCATGATCGATGCCGGCGCGAAAATGACCCAGATGGAAAACCGCATCGTGCTGGCCCGATTCAAGGACGGTTACGGTCCGGTGGGCGCCTACTTCCTGCACCTCAAGACCTATACCCAGAACGGGTTGGGCGAAAAGTACGAAGAGAAATGGTGGCCGCAACTGCAGGAGATAGTCGGCAAGGAATATCTGGATCCGGAAGCCTCGCACCTCACGCACCGGCCGATCCCGACCTGCTTGCGCAACCATGCGCTGATCAGCGAGGTCAACGCCGGCCGCGGTCCGATCCACATGGTGACCATGGAAGCCTTCCAGGATCCGCATCTGGAGGAGATCGGCTGGCACAACTTCCTGGGCATGACCGTGGGTCAGGCGGTGCTTTGGGCCGCGACCGATGTGGATCCGAAGTACGAAAACCCAGAACTGACGACCTCCGAGCCTTATGTCATGGGATCGCACGCCACCGGTTGCGGCGGCTGGGCCTCGGGTCCGGAAGACCTGTCGCCGCCGGAGTATTTCTGGGGCTACAACCGCATGATGACCGTCGAAGGCCTGTTCGGCGCCGGTGACGCGATCGGTGGCACGCCGCACGCGTTCTCGTCCGGTTCCTTCACCGAGGGTCGTCTGGCCGCCAAGGCCGCGTGCAAGTACATCGACGACGGCAAGGCCGAAGGCATCAGAGTCTCGGACAAGCAGATCAACGACTTGAAAGAGAAGATCTACAAGCCGCTCGAGACCTACCGGGTGTACAGCAACGAAGTGGTGGCCGGCACCGTCAACCCCAACTTCATCAACCCGAGACAGGGTCTGGACCGTCTGCAGAAGCTGATGGACGAGTACTGCGGTGGGTTTGGCGTCAACTACATGACCAACGGAAATCTCCTCAAGATCGGCCTGAAAAAGCTGAAATGGCTCGAGGAGGATTTCGAGAAAATCGCCGCCTCAGACATCCACGAGCTGCTGCGTGCCTGGGAGCTGTACCATCGTATTCGGACCTCCGAGTGCGTGTTCCAGCACACGCTGTTCCGTGAAGAAACTCGCTGGCCGGGTTATTACTACCGCGGCGACTTCATGAAACTGGATGATAAAAACTGGCACTGCCTGACGGTTTCCCGCCGCGATCGCAAGACGGGCGAGTACACGATGGAAAAAGCGCCGCTCTATCACCTGGTGGACGAGAAGGAAAAAGCCGCTTAAGCCAGCTTAAGCCACAACGGCGTTTGGCCTGAACGAAGGTTCAGGCCAAACAGCTTTTTTTGGAAAAGCCAGCAAATAAATTTGGTGGCTTTTTTTATTCTTTTCGTTTCGGTATTGAGTATGAAGAAAATTTTTGAAATGACCGATGAGGAGCTGTTCGAGGTCGCCAATCCCATGTGGCGCGACCTCGTGAAGTACTCCAATGAGGAGAGTTACGGCGCCTTTACCCGCAATTTTTCATCCTCGTTCATACAAGGCGCCAACGAAATGGAGCTGGGCAAACAGTTCGCCCGCGCCAAGCTGACCAAGAACCTGTCCGAGGAAGTCATCAATCTCGGCACGATCCGTCGAGGTGAATACATCACGGTGCTGTACAAACAAAAGAACCAGAAGCTCGAAGGCGAATGGCTGGGTCGGCTGGTACTGGGTTACGAAAACGGTAAGCTGAAAATCTTCGGCGCCACACTTTTTTGAGTGCTTATGTCCGATACTATAGAAGATTACAAGTTCGTCGAGCTGAACTACCGCGTCGTCGATGTCAAAACCGGCCATATTCTACGGACGGTGGAATATCCCCTGGCCTATGTGCACGGCGCCAATGACGTCCTGTCCGATCAGGTTCAGGCGGAACTAAAGGGAAAAAGGGTCGGCGACACCATCGATATCCCCATTGACGTGGACAAGGTATACGGGCCGCGAGACGAATCGCTGGTGTTTATTGATCATATCGACAATGTCCCGGAGGAATACCGGGAAGTTGGCCTGACCATCACCATGGAAAACGAAAGAGGCGAGGCCCGAAACTTCATCGTGACCCGCGTGGACGACAAGACCGTGACTGTGGACGGCAACAACCCGCTCAGCGGTCGTGACGTGATGTTTACCATTGAAGTGCTGTCGGTACGTGATGCCACGCAGGAAGAAATCGACTGCGGCGGCGCCGTCGGTGCCGATCCGGACATCAATGAAATACTCAAATAGTTATGTGTTCTTTCCAGACAACAAGGCGCTGGAAAAGGCACTGCAGCACTTCGTCGGCAAGCTGATCGACCCCGATCCTCAGCACATCTGGCCCGATACCCGGGTCACCGAGCTCGATAACTTCATTCACACCCGGGGGAACTTCGAGCAGCACCGCTATCGCGGCTCCCTGCTCGATCCGGCGCGCGAGGTATTCGAACAGGAGCTGGCCGAAGACCACCGGCGGCAGGCGCCCGTGGAATGGGCGCGGACACAGAACGACCTCGGCAATGTTCTTGCCGCCCAGGCACAGCAATTCCGGGACGAGGCAATGTACCGCAAGGCGATGGCGGCCTTTGGCCTTGCGCTGGAAGTGCTGAGCAAGGAAAAGACGCCCATCGACTGGGCCACGACCCAATCCAACCTGGGCACGGCCGCCCAAGCCGTGGGACGCCAGCAGAATGATCCGAAATTATTGAAACAGGCCGTTGACGCCTATACCAGTGCCCTGCTCGTCTGGAACCGGGAACAAACACCCGAGGAATGGGCCCGCACGATGCATCAGTTGGGCGACACGTTCCACGCCCACGGCCTTCTGCTGAAAGGCAATACAACCTTGCAAAAATCGGTGGTCGCTTACAAAAACGCGTTGAGGGTATTCAATGCCGATGACCATACGCTGGAACTGGCGGCGACGCATATGAATTGCGGGGCGGTGCTGCATCACCTGGCTGAGTCCGAGCAAAATGCCGATCGTCTGGCAGAAGCGATAAAATCCTATGAGACCGGGCTGCTGGTATGCATGGAGCAGCAATTGCCCATCCACCTCGCGGTTCTGGGCAGGGTCAACATCGCTACGGCGAAAGGCAAACTCGCGGAGTTGAAGAAAGATGCGCGAATGGCCGATGAGACGGCGGATGAATTTGAAGTGATCCTTGAGGCTTTTCGCGGTTCTTTCCAGCCGCTGTGTCTCAAGCACTGCGAGTCACAACGGGACCAGATGCGGTCCCTGGCGGAAACACTCGGCACGAAAGCTTAGACGCGCTTCGAAAGCCGGTAGTCGATATTTATAAAGGCGCCGATTTCGGACAGAAACCGGATCGTTCGTGCGCCGAAACCGACATCGGGTACGGTTTCATTCTTATCCACCGACAGCACCAGAACCACGCCGATCCGCGGCGACAGGTTGTGGCTCTTGCAGATTTCCACGATCTTGTCCTGCACCGGCTCGAGTTTCTTGATCAAATCCTCCGTCAGCTTGTACACGTCGATATTGCCGGTCACCGTATCGGTCGACAGCTCCCAGGAACTAAGAACCGGTTTGTCCAGAGAACTTTGGGCGCCGGAAGCATCGACTGAGGTCGGTTGTAACCCGAGATGTTGGGTGATGTGGTCGGGGTTGAAATGATAGCCCATCAATGAGAAGTGGGCCCGTGCTTCATTGATCGTCAAGATTGCGCCCTCAGTGACTATGGATGCCTGGTTTCTGTGTCTTTCCATACCAATAAACTAAACAAACAACAAGGCCCCGCACGAGGCGGGGCCTTGTTGTTTGACTTCATAGACTAAAGGGGTCGGAGTCTGAGGTCTCCCCACATCTTCCCTTGATCGGTCAATGAGTTAAAGCGTAATCTTCTGCCAAAACGGCGTGCACGACGAGGTTTTTTCTTCCCCGTGGCTACCAACCGCGAGGAAACCCCGCCATGCACACGTCGAAAGTATTGCAGAAGCTTCTCAGCCCTGTCACCGCCCGCCTCGATGTGCGCAATGCCCGCAATCTCCTGCTGGCCGTGGAGGCGCTACTCGTGGGGCGGCGGCTGACGCTCACCGAACTCGCCCGGCACTTTCCCGGTGCCGAGCGCATCGCAGCGCCCCTGAAGCGCTTCGACCGGCTGCTCGGCAATGGCGCGGTCCAGGCGCTGCGCACCTCGTGTTATCAGGCCGCACTCCTGTGGGTGCTGCGCATGCCGCGCCCGGTGCTCGTTGTCGACTGGAGCGAGGTGAAGTCCGATGGGCGCTGGCAACTGCTGCGCGCGGCGGTGGTGGCGCGGGGCCGTACGCTCACCGTGTATGACGAGGTGCACCCGACGGCCGAACTGGGCTCTCCCCGGGTCGAGGCGGCGTTTCTCAGACGGCTCCAAGCACTGTTTGCCCGCGGGGAGTCGTCCGGTCCTCGTCACGGATGCCGGCTTTCGGGTGCCGTGGTTTCGTGCCGTCGAGGCGTGCGGCTGGCACTTTGTCGGACGGGTGCGGCATCGCGCTCACGTGAAATTCCTCAATGCCCCGCAGGAAACCGGCTGGATTGCGGCCAAGGCACTCTACCCCCGCGCCACTGCGCGCGCCGTATCGCTCGGCGAGGTGGCGCTGACCAAAACCAAGCGGCTCGTCTGTCGGCTGGCGCTCGTGCGCCGGCGAGCGCGCGGACGCCGAGATCTTACGCGCGACGGCCAGCGTGCCCGCAGCGCGTATTCGCGCAAGCATGCCCGACGCGAGGCCGAACCCTGGTTGCTCGCCGCGTCGGCGTCGCTGGGCGGCCTGTCGGGCGCCGAGATCGTGGCCCTCTACGCCAAACGCATGCAGATCGAACAGTCCTTCCGCGATCTGAAATCCCATCGCTACGGCGCCGCCTTCAAAGATACCTTGACGCGCGACCCGCGGCGTCTGGAGATGCTGCTGCTGATCCACATGCTCGCCACGCTCGCCGCCTGGCTCGAAGGACTTGCGATCGTCCCCGCGGCGCTCCTCGCCCAACCGGCGCTTGCCACCCGGCGAATTCGACACTCCGCGGTTTGGCTGGGGTGGGATTCTTTGCGACGCCACGGGACACGACTGTCCGAGTCGCCGGTGCAAGCCTGTGTGCGGCTGCGTGCAATGCTTGCGCAGGCGGTGTGAGGCGGGGGGAGATGTGGGGAGACCTCAGGGTCGGAGTGATTTAACTTTATAATCTCCGACCCCTTTCCTTCGCCGCAGATAGCGGCCAGTTGTCTCGCTCTCGGGCCAGCGTGAGCGACACGATGGACCCGAACGCTCCCAGGGGCGGAAGTCAGCGTTGCTTTACGCCGTCGAGAACCTTCTGTCGCAGCGTCGGGTCAGAATCCATCAGGGCGGCGATCTGGTTGTACTCGGGTACGCTGAGACCGGCTTCCTGCACCGCCTCGATCATTTCGGACTGGGCCTTCTGCTGCAGTGCCTGGACCCTCGAGCGATCCTGCACGCCTTGGACCTTGGCGGAGAAATCCTCGCGGATGGTCTGCACGTCGGAATACGCGCCGATAAACTGGTTCAGCTTCTTGTCGCTCAACTGTGTGCTCGGCGGCTGTCCGGCGGCACCGTCTTGAGCAGGATTTCCGTACTCTTGTGCCGCCGTGAATGCACCCGGAGCAAGTAGCAGTCCCCATGCACTGGCGACGGCAATAAAGAGTTTGACACGCAATTTCATATGTATGGCTTCCTTTTGGTTTGGGGTGGATGCGTTACTTGAGTGCAAACGACATGCCAGCCGGGCACCACAATGCGGCGCACCGTCCGAACGTCTGATTCGAAGGGAGTTACAGGAAGGCCGACGTGCCGGGTGTCACCGCAGACCACCTGCTGCATGTGTCAGAATGACACATGCGCCGTATCGTCACGAAGTCGAATCTGCTGTCGACTCTTCCTCACCGAGCTTCCGATAGAGGGTGCGCCGGCCGATACCGAGTATCTCCGCGGCACGACGCTTATTGCCGCCGACCCGCTCAAGCACGACCTCGATGTAGCGCCGTTCGACTTCCTCCAGGCGCGGCATCTCGTCCTGCCCGATCACATCGGGCGGCAATGGGCCTGCGGAGCCGGCGAAGTTGGTGTCGCGCAATCGCTCCGGCAGATGCGGCAGATCGATCTCGCGCTCCTGGCAAAAGGTCACCGCCCGCTCGATCACATTGGCGAGCTCGCGTACATTGCCGGGAAATGGATAACGCTTGAGCCGCTGCAATGCCACTTCCGTGATGCCGGAGATATCGTGCCCAATCCGTGAGCTAAACCGTTCGACGAAATGAGCAGTGAGCAGCTCCAGGTCCTCCCCCCGCGCCCGTAGCGGCGGTACGTACAGCACGAAGGTCTCCAGGCGGTAGAACAGGTCTTCCCGGAAGCGCTGCGCGGCCACCTCGCCCTGCAGATCGCGGTTGGTGGCCGCGACGACGCGCACGTCAATCAGCTCCTCACGGTTAGCCCCGACCGGGCGCACGTGTCCGTCCTGCAAGACGCGCAGCAGCTTGGCCTGCATCGGGACGGGCATCTCGCCGATCTCGTCGAGCAGCAGAGTGCCGCCGGCGGCCGCCGCGAACAACCCGTGGCGCGCTCGCACCGCGCCCGTGAACGCGCCCGCCGTGTGTCCGAACAGTTCGCTCTCCAGCAACTCGGCGGGAATCCCCGCACAGTTGACCGCCACGAACGGCCCGTCGGCCCGCTCGCTCTCGCGATGCACTGCACGCGCCACCAGCTCCTTACCCACGCCACTATCGCCGGTGATGAGCACCGGCCCCGCGGCACGGGCAATCCGGTGGATGTTGGTGAACAGCCGCTGCATCGGTGCGCTGCGCCCAATCATGCCGTGGAAGTCCGCCCTCCCCAATAACCGGCGGTAGGCGTCCAGTTCCTGTCGCAGACGCCGAGTCTCGCCGACACGCCGCACGCACAACAGCAGGTGCTCTAAATCGACAGGCTTGGTGAGGAAGTCATCGGCCCCTTGCTTGAGCGCCTCGACCGCCTGCGTCACGGTGCCGAATGCGGTAATGATAATGAAGCCCGGGGGCACCGGCAGTTGTTGTGCCCGACGCAACAGCGTCATGCCGTCGAACCCCGGCAAACGCAAGTCGCTGACAACAATGGCCGGCTCCCCGTCGCGCAGCGCGTGCCAGGCGGACTGGGCATTCGTCACCGCCTGGACGGTGTAGCCGGCCTCGCCCAGCTCTTCTTCCAGCAACTGGCGCAACGAGGCGTCGTCCTCGACCACTAGCACCTTTTGAGCCGCGTGCTCGTTCAGGACCCCGGACATGGATGCTCCTTGTCGCCGTCCTGTACCGGCAATACCACGCGAAACCGGGCCCCGCCCAGGGGGCTGCGCTCCACGTGTATCGTCCCGCCATGATCCTGCACGGCGGCATGCGCCACCGCAAGGCCAAGCCCGGTGCCTTCGTTTACCTGCTTCGTGGTATAAAACGGCTCAAAGAGCCGATCGCGGCGGTCGGCCTGAACGCCGGGGCCGTCGTCGTCCACCAGAAAGCCCACGGTACCTGGTGTCTCAAACCACGCGATGCGCACCCGGCACGCCGCGGCCTGCAGCGCATTGCGTACAAGGTTGGTCAGGGCCTGTTCGATCCGCACGCGATCCACCCATACTCCCGGCCCTCGCCCGAGGAAGTCAACGTCCAAGTGGATCTTGCGCTGGGCCACCATCTCCCCGAGCTGCGCACATGCCTCCTGTAGCAGGCGGTCCACTCGTTCTCTTGAGCGCCGCAGCGAATTGCGTCGTCCGAAATCCATGAGCTGACGCACAATACCGCTCGTGCGCCGCACCTCCCGTCGAATCTCATGCAGGGCGGACACCACCTGTGCGGGCAGGCCGGGCACACGCAAGGCGCGCTGCGCCTTGCCGTCCACCACGTTGAGCGGTGTACCAAGCTCATGGGCTACGCCCGCGGCGAGCTGACCGATCACGGCCATCTTTTCGGATTGACGCAGCCGCTGCTCCAGCTCAACTTGATCGGCGCGCTGCTGCGTCAGCATCTGTTCCTGATGCGACAGGCTGTCCAGCATTGCGTTCATCTCCCGGCTGAGCTCGTACACCTCGCGCGGGCCCTGCACGGGTACCCGGTGGCCGCGATCGCCAGCGCCGACGCGCGTCATCCCGTTCAGCAGGTCCCCAAAATGGCTGCCGATCGCGCGATGATGACCGTAGAGGATAACGGTTGCCAGCAGCACGCCCGCGACCAGAAGCAGCCACAGCGCCTGTTGGCGGACTCGCACGACATAGTCCCGGAAGTCACTGCCGTGACGAGCCACCTGCAGTAAGCCGTTGATGCGCCCGCCGGAGTCGGTGAGCGGCACAAAGTAAGAGAATACCTCCTCGTCGCCCACCTGTTCGTATTCTCCTTGGCGATCCCCCGTGGAAGCGAGTTGCGCCGCTTTGCGGCTGCCCGTGCTGGAGCTGCGTGGGCCACTGGCGGCGATCCGTTCTCCGGCGGCGTCGTAGACATAAGCGCCATACACGCGTCCAATGCGAAGTGCCGAGTGCAAAGTCTGGGTCAGACTGTCCGCCGACCCCTGTTCCATGGCGTGGCTCAGCGGCAGGCGGATCGCGCGCGCGATCAACTCGATGTCTTCCTGCATGCGGGCCTCAATCTGGCGCTCCAGGTTATGCAAACTGTACGCGCCGGCGACGGCCACCAGCGCCAGTAGCGGCAGCAGCACGAAAACAAACAATGCGGTTCGCAGACTGTAGTGCGGATATCTCATGTGATGTCCTCACTTGATGCCATATCCAGTGCCATTTTGACCCATGTATCCATTTGAACCAACCCGCTGTATTTTATTCAACCTGCCGATGCTTGAAATATGAATAGACTAGTGGCAACAAATCAAGCGTTTAGTGGCAGTTTACGGGTTCAACGGACATTGGCACACAGCTTGCTCCAGTTCGCACATGGCCTGCCGACCGCACCCCTGCTTCGTCGTGCAAACAGCCTGGCGTGATCGTGCATGAAATTCTTCACGAGGATACTGACAATGTTGCTGGGCATCTCCCCCGGCGCCTTCGCGGCGGCAGAGTGCCTCACCGTAGTAGACCACGATGTGCGGTCGCAGGAAATCGATGAGTTCGGCATTACGCAGATAAAATGGCAGGCGATGGTGAAGAATCGCTGCGACACCATATACAACGGCGACGTGACGATTAAGTTCCTTACCGAAAAAGGCAACGAAGTGTACCGGGGGCTGGCGATAGTGGCTGTGGATCCCAAGCAGAATACCGAGGTCATCGAGCGGATTTCGGTTCCGACACGCCTCGTCGAACAAGCCGCGGAGATCCGGGTTGAGGTCAGCGAGGAGCGGGAGAGCCCGATCTAACGGACCCGTCAGCTCATCATCGGTTGCCCATGCATTTCTTCCGCATTTTTCAAGCGCACTCCGGAGCTGCCCAAAACCAGGCAGGCGGGTCAAGGCAGGAGGAGACAGGCGGTGAGTCAAGTCGGAAAGGCATTGGCGTCGCCAAGAGGATTCGGTACATCCATGTACCTCGCCCTTTCGGGGGCCGTTGCCGCTTCGCAGCAACGTTCCACGCGCAGTTCTAAGCGCTGCTGTCCCTGCCGCGCCAAGAACTCCAGGGCTTGCCATCCCTGGCAAGCCCGTTCGGCGCACCGCGATTCATGAATCGCAAGCAGTTCGCCTCGCCGCGCGCGCGCCGGTCGACAATGTCGTCGGGAACAAAATTGGGCGCGCTTTAGCGCGCCCGGAGAGCGGACATCAGGGATAGCGTCCGTCAACCCGAGGGTTCAAATCCCGTCGCGTCTGCTATCGGATACCGGTTGACCGTACCCGAGATATGGCGTCCCCAAGGGGATTCGAACCCCTGTCGCCGCCGTGAAAGGGCGGTGTCCTAGGCCTCTAGACGATGGGGACCTAAGAAATAAGAATGGTTTGGGGACAGAATTAATTCTGTCCCCAATCGATTAAGAAAGATGGTGGAGCCAGCCGGGATCGAACCGGCGACCTCCTGCATGCCATGCAGGCGCTCTCCCAGCTGAGCTATGGCCCCATGAAGGGGCGGTACTTTACGTGGCGCGGGGTGTCCGGTCAAGCCGCACCGCCGCGCGCGCGCAGGAAATTCAGCCCCTGGTCCAGGCGGCGCAAACTGCGCTCCCGGCCCACCAGGGCCAGGGTCTGGTCGATGGGCGGCGATACCGCCCGGCCGGTCAGGATCACCCGCAGCGGCTGGGCGAGCTTACCCAGATCCAGGCCGTGGGCGCCCGCGGTCTCCTCGACCGCGGCGTGCAGGCCGGCCGGGTCCCAGGGGTCGACGATCTCCAGGCGCGCGCGCAGGGCCGTGAGCGGCGCCAGGATGGCGGGTTTCAGGTGCTTGGCGGCGGCCTTCTCGTCATAGCCTTCCGGCTCGCGATAGAAGAACACGCTGTTCTCGGCCATCTCCTTGAGGGTCTTGGCGCGCTCGCGCTGGGCCTTCACCACCTCGGTGAGCTCCGGACCCTGGGTCGGGTCGATGCCGAGCCGGCCGAGCTGCCAGGACAGGTGGTGGGCGACATGCTCGGGGTCGCCGGTCTTTATATAGTGCTGGTTCAGCCACAGCAGCTTGTCGGGGTTGAAGGCGGCGGCCGAGGTGTGCACCGCCTTGAGGTCGAATAGTTTTATCAGCTCGTCGAGCGCGAAGATCTCCTGGTCGCCATGCGACCAGCCGAGCCGCACCAGATAATTCAGCAGCGCCTCGGGCAGGAAGCCCTCCTCGCGATACTGCATGACGCTCACCGCGCCGTGGCGCTTGGACAGGCGCGCGCCGTCCGGCCCCAGGATCATCGGCACATGGGCATAGACCGGCGGGGCGAAACCCAGCGCCGTCAGCATGTTGATCTGGCGCGGGGTGTTGTTCAGGTGATCGTCGCCGCGGATGACATGGGTGATGCCCATGTCCATGTCGTCGACCACCACCGTGAAGTTGTAGGTCGGTGTGCCGTCGGAGCGCGCGATGATCAGGTCATCGAGTTCGCGGTTCTGGAACACCACGCGGCCGCGGATCACGTCCTCGACCACCACCGCGCCGTCCTGCGGGTTCTTGAAGCGCACCACCGGCGCCACGCCGGGCGGCGGCTCCTCGCCCCAGTGCCGGCAGCGGCCGTCGTAGCGCGGCTTCTCCTTGCGCGCCATCTGCTCGGCGCGCAAGGTCTCGAGCCGTTCCTTGGAGCAGTAGCAGTGATAGGCCTTGCCCTCGGCGATCATCTGCTGCATGACCGCCCGGTAGCGGTCGAAGCGCTGGGTCTGGTAGAACGGGCCCTCGTCGTATTCCAGGCCCAGCCAGGTCATGCCCTCGAGGATCGCGTTGACCGACTCGGCGGTCGAGCGCTCGAGGTCGGTGTCCTCGATGCGCAGGACGAAACTGCCGCCGTGCTTGCGCGCGTACAGCCAGGAGAACAGCGCGGTGCGGGCGCCGCCGACGTGCAGATAGCCGGTGGGGCTGGGGGCGAAGCGGGTGCGAATGCTCATGGAAGGCGCCGGCCGGAGAATCCTAAGGGTCGCTATGGTAATGAAATTCCGCGCAAATTGCAGCCGGGCGCGACAAGCCTTGAAGCCGGCGCGGGCCACGGCCGATAATGGCGGACCCACACCGCCGCAAGAACCCGGGAGGAGGCAGCGATGGTACGACGCCTGATGCGTTTACTGGCCCTGTGCGCCGGACTGATGGTCGCCCCGGCCGGGAGCGCGCTCGCCGCCGGCGATCACATCGGGCTGTTCCCGGCCGAGATCGACGGCAAGTACGGCTACATCGACAGGACCGGCACGGTCGTGATCGCGCCGCAATTCGACGAGGCGCGCAACTTCGCCGAAGGACTGGCGCTGGTCGCGGTGAACGCCAGGAAGGGCTACATCGACGCCAAGGGCAAGATCGTCATCGCGCCGCAGTACTCCATCGCCTGGTCGTTCTCCGAAGGCCTGGCCGCGGCGCTTATCGACGGCAAGTTCGGCTACATCGACCGGACCGGCAAGGTAGTGATCGCCCCGCAATTCGACGAGGCGCGCTACTTCACCGAGGGGCTGGCCCAGATGCGCCAGGGGCGCAAGTGGGGTTACGTGAACAAAAAAGGGGAAATCGTGGTCGCGCCGCGCTACGACGACAGCGAGCCCTTTGCCGGGGGCCTGGGGGCGGTGAGCGACGACGGCCGCTGGGGCTATGTCGACCGCAGCGGCAAGCCGGTCTGGCCACCGCGCCGTTGACACGGCATTTGACCGGCCCGGCGCCGAACCGGTAAACTCGGCAGCCTCGATTCCGGGCGATTAGCTCAGCGGTAGAGCACTGCCTTCACACGGCAGGTGTCGCAGGTTCGATCCCTGCATCGCCCACCATCCTTTCCGTTTTATGGTATGGGGCACGGTCTGGAGCCTCACCCAATTCATGGCGCCGTGGTAAAGCTCCATACCCCGTCGTTTGCCAGCGCATTGCCTGCCATATCCCGGGCTCCGGTCGTGAGCGTGGCGGTATACGTCGTATTGGGCTCGAAATTGCTCACCGGCGTGACATGGAAATCAACGGGCGTGGTGAGGTGATGGTGCCGAGTAAAGGTCGCGGTATTGTTGCTCGTATTGAAGGCCACGATTCCGATCTCGCGGGCACCGCCAGGTCCAGTCACCCGGAAGTTTGCCGTGTTAATGGTGGCCGGATCCATCGGCTCGTTAAAACTGGCAGTGATCGTTGTTCCGATCGCGACGCCCGCCGCACCGTCAGCAGGGCCGATGTTGGCAATGACCGGCGCGGCGACATCCGCGTTTGCGTCTGTCGTAAAATTCCACGTTGCATTTCCTGGCAACGCATTGCCTGCCAGGTCCTTAACCCCGGTCGTGACGGTCGCGGTATACGTCGTACTCGGTGCGAAATTGCTATTCGGTGCAAAAACCGCCGTCCTGTCATGGTACCTCACCGTACCGGACACCGGTGTGGTGCCGGGCCCGGTCACCGTAAAGTTTGCCGGTATCAGCGTCAACGAATTCATATCCTCGCCGAAGGTAACGCTGATCTTTCGATTGATCGGCACACCCGTGGCGGTCGTGGCCGTTATGGTAGGCCCGGTGACATCCGCCGTGCCCCCTGTTGAAAAACACCATGCGAAGTCGATTGTTAGGGGATTGCCTCCGAGATCCTTAACCCCGGTGACCATGGTGGCGGTATATCTGGTGCCGGATGCGAGGCCGCCGCTGGGCGTAAACACGGCAATATTGTTGACGGAGTCGTAGCTCACTGTTCCGGGTATCGGATTCGAGCCGTCCGTGAGCCTGAAGAAATCGGTATTGATGCCGGCCGGCGCCATTGCTTCGCTGAAGGTCGCCGTGAGTCGGACGTTGGTCGCTATTCCTGTCGTGTCTTCGTCCGGGGTCATCGTGGCCACGGTGGGTGCCGTGGTATCCGGTGGACCGGTACTTGCTCCGTCTGGTCCACTTCCACCACCCCCGCCTCCACTCCCGCATCCACTCACAATAACGGGCAGGATCAACGCTGCAAGCAACAGCGCCTGAACCGTCTTGGAAAAACCCTGATAAACGCTCATCGCCACCCACTCCCCAGCAGAATGTCAATATCTATGCCACGCGTCCACGCGCACGTTTCCACGTAGACGCACGCAACGCCGATGGCCGGCGTCCATGTCCGGATTTCAATTTGACTTCTCCGGGCTGAGCGCCCTCCATCGTCACCGAAATTGTTTCACAACCGCCACGCAAACCTCTGTACGGCATCGAACATAGGGCGATCAATTTCCCCAAGTCCGGGGATAACGCTTGAAAAGTCCTATTGGCAATTGGTCCTGACTCTCTCCAAACCTGCTGCGCACTGGCGCGTAGTCAAAAAAATGCCCTGCATTGCAGGGCCTAAAGGGAGAGGATACTTTGATGCCGCAAAATCACGCGGCGTGTCCCATTTCACATGCTTCCGGCGCTTTAAAAATCTGCCCTACTTTTTTTTGAGGCTCATCTTGTTCTCGACCCTCGAGACGCCGACCACAGAACGCGCAATTTCGATCGCGCGATCCATCTGTGTCTGACTCTCGACAAAACCGCTGAGCTGCACGATACCGTTGTGCGTCTCGACATTCGGATCCAAGCCCTTCACCACCGGGTCCGCGAGGAGTCCCGATTTGATTTTCGTGGTGATGATACTGTCGTCAATCGTCGTACCCACGGTCGTGCCAGGTGCCGAAGCGGCCGTCGTCTCCCGGCGACTGTCGCAGCCGACGACAACAAACGCCGCGGCACTCAAGATCGAGATGCTCAGCAAAACCAGTTTGCGGTGAATTTCCATGCTGGTATTCCTCCATGCACCAACGCAGTACATCCAGACCGTTCATAGCCGTCCATGAACTTCGACATTGTTCCTGAATTCGTTTATTCCGGTCCGTACGTCAACGTACATACCGGGATCAACATTCCCTATACTGTCTGCCGGCGTCCATCACGCGCATTTCATCCAACATCCAACACCCACTCACTTCAAAAAGGAATAACATGAGCAAATACACTTCCACCGCAATGGCGGTTTCGATCGGCCTCACGTTTAGCGTCGGCGCGATGGCAGATACCATGTCAAAGGCCGACTACACGGCCGGCATGGACAGCATTGCGGCCGAGTACCAAGCCGACAAGTCCGGCTGCGAATCGCTGTCCGGCAATGCCAACGACGTGTGCATGGCCGAGGCCAAAGGCAAGGAAAAGGTCGCAAAGGCCGATCTGGAGTCCCGCAACAAGAACACCAAAGAGGCTCGTTATGATGCGCTCGTCGCCAAGGCGGAGGCCGACTATTCGGTCGCCAAGGAAAAGTGTGATGACCGGGCTGGCAACGCCAAGGACGTCTGTCTGAAGGAAGCACAGGCCGCGGAGATTGCGGCCGAGGCCGATGCCAAATCGCAGCTGAAGATATCAAGGGCGAACAAGACAGCCAACGAGGAGTCCGCCGAAGTGCGCAAGGATGCGCGGAAAACATCCGCCGACGCGCGCCAGGATGCCGCCGTGGCCAAACGCGACGCCGATTACTCGGTAGCGAAGGAGAAGTGTGATGCCCTCGCGGGCGGCGCCCAGGACAACTGCATGAACGAGGCGAAGCGTCGCTACGGCAAGATGTAAATACCTTGATCCGGCGGGCGCCAGG
>Ga0214471_10000612_pt1 | contig 29868 bp, 29 predicted proteins | sample RVTome_5_FD_207665 | JGI IMG/M metagenome (GOLD analysis project Ga0214471, IMG submission 207665) | Soil microbial communities from uranium-contaminated site in the Upper Colorado River Basin, Wyoming, United States - RVT142D155 | ecosystem: Environmental > Terrestrial > Soil > Contaminated >... | reverse complement strand
CTATGGCGGCCTCAGATGGGCTGAGTGCATCGGCCTCCGGCTGCGCAACGTCAACCTGCTGCGACGTCGGATCGAGGTGGTGGAAACGCTCTCAGAGGTGCGGGGGCGGCTGCACGCTGTGCCGCCGAAGACATGGGAGAGCCGAACGGTGGCCATCCCGCCGTTCCTAGCGGACATGCTCGGGAACCACATCGGTCGCTTCACAGATGGCGATCCCGAAAGCCTGGTCTTCACCACGGACCACGGCACTCCCCTGCTTTCATCAAACTTCCGCCGCTGGGTCTGGTCGCCCGCGATGACCCAGCTAGGCGAGCAGGGCCTGCGAATTCATGACCTACGCCACACCTGTGCCTCGCTGCTCATCGACGCCGGCGCGCACGTCGGCCATGTTCGAGAACACCTCGGTCACTCGTCGATCCGGGTGACGATCGACGTCTACGGCCACCTGTACGAGGACACGAGGGACGAAATCGCCGCACGGCTCGAGCAGCAGCGACAGGGTCGCTGAGAGCTCCGGTCTCGACGGCCCTCGACGGCTGACCGGCATCAGCGAGCCGATCTGACGGCGACTACAAGGACCTCGTCGTGTGAGTTCCGCGCCCTCTCCGCGCCCTGAGCGCGCCCCGGCGTCGCGGGGAGCCAGCGGATCACGCCCGAAACCCCTTGAGCCCCAAGGGATTGTGTTGGCTCCGGGGGTGGGACTCGAACCCACAACCTACGGATTAACAGTCCGACGCTCTGCCAATTGAGCTACCCCGGAGTGGTGCCCCGACTGGAGCGGGGCGATGGTACTACAGGTCGGCTGGGGCCTCACCTGGGCAGGCAGCCCGTGGGCGGTGGCAGAATGGCGCCATGAAGCTTCGTACCGCTCTCATCGTCGGGCTCGCCGCCGGCTACGTGCTCGGAGCCAAGGCCGGTCGGGAACGCTACGAGCAGATCCGCAAGGTCGCCAGGGTCGTGGCCGACAACCCGCCGGTCCGCCAACTCATCGACGAGACGAGCGCCCTCGTCACCGCGGGCACCACCAAGGCGCGTGAGGCTATCAGCGAAGGCCTCCACGGCGTCGGCGAGAGCATCCGGGAAGCGACCGACTAGCGGGTTCGCCGCCACACTGCCGGCGGATTGCGACCCCTCCGCTCGCGGGGAAGGCCACGAACGGCTCAGCTCTCCTGAAGGTAGCCCTCGAGGCGCTTGGCCCTGGCAGGTTGGCGCAGCTTGGCGAGCGCCTTGGTCTCGATCTGACGGATGCGCTCCCGGGTGACCTCGAAGTGGTCTCCCACCTGCTCGAGGGTGCGCACCTTGCCGTCTGCCAGCCCGAAGCGCATGATCAGCACCTGGCGCTCGCGCTCGCTCAAACCCTCCAGCGCCAGGCTGAGGTACTCCTGGAGCAGTTTGAACGACGCCGTCTCCACCGGCACCTCGGCGTCGGTGTCCTCGACGAAGTCGCCGAGCGTCGAGTCGTCCTCCTCACCGAGCGGGGTCTCGAGGGACACCGGGTCGAGCGCGATGCGGCGCAACTCCGACACCCGATCCGGCTCCATCTCCAACTCGATGGCGATCTCCTCGATCGTCGGTTCGCGGCCCAGATCCTGCATCAGGGTGCGCTGCGCCCGCGACAGCTTGTTGATCGTCTCCACCATGTGCACCGGCACCCGGATGGTGCGTGCCTGGTCGGCGAGTGCCCGGGTCACCGCCTGGCGGATCCACCACGTGGCGTAGGTCGAGAACTTGAATCCCTTGCGGTAGTCGAACTTCTCCACCGCCCGTATGAGGCCCAGGTTGCCCTCCTGGATGAGGTCGAGCAGCGACAGCCCGCGGCCGACATACTTCTTGGCGATCGACACCACGAGCCGCAGGTTGGCCTCGACCAGGCGCTTGCGGGCCCGATCGGCCGAGCGGCTAGAACGCTCCAGGATCACCTTCTCGGTGGTGGCGAGGGCGTCGCCCGGCACCGCCAGCTTCTCGTCGGCGCGCAGCCCGGTCTCCATCTGCATCGCCAACTCGACCTCCTGCTGAGGAGTGAGCAGCGGGTAGCGGCCGATCTCCTGGAGGTACATCCGCACCGGGTCCGAGACGTGCACCAACTCGTCGTTGCTGAGCGCGGTGGCAGCCAGCGCGTCGTTGGAGTCCTCCCTGATGACGATGCCACAATCGCGCAACGCCACGAGCACGTCGTCGAACGCCTCCTCGGGCGCGGCGGCGTCCTCCAACTCCTGCTGCACCTCGGTCATGATGAGAAAGCCGCGCTGCCTGCCGCGCTGCGTCAACTCATCGAGAACCCTGACCGCCAACTCGTTCACATCTGGCTCCGCAACTCCCGCCGTGTGCGCTCCAACGCTATCAACTCTGCGAAGGTGTCTGAATACGCCTGAGACTCGGAGTCGGGGTCCTTTGTCTCGAGGTCGGCGCGCACTCCTTCGATTCGGCGCTCTACCACCCCCACCTTGAGGCGAACGATCAACTCGGCCGCATTCGCCAGCGGCCGCTCCTCGAGCGCCAAGCGCCGCAACGCCCGGCTCTCGGCGTCCTGCTCGTCACCGAGGAGGCGACCGAGGTTCGGTGGATCGCCCGGCTCCAGGGCGGCGATCGTCGGCCACAGCCGCTCGAACGCGGCCCGGTGCGCCAGATCCGAGAACACGTCGGCGGCGATGTCGACCTTCCGCAGACCAGGGTCGTTGGCGAGTACCAGCCGGAGCAGTTCCTGCTCGGCCTTTTCCGCGCCGGTGAGTCGCCGCTCCGCCTCGGCGACCGGTGCCGCCCCGGTGGCCGCTCGACGCACCACCCTGGCGATCGCTGCCTCCACCACCGGCAGGTCGACGCCGGTGCGGCGCGACAGCAGCACCGCATACTCGTGGCGCACCACCGGATCTGGGTGGCGAGCCACCAATTCGGCCGATGCCCCGACGGCGCGACCCCTGGCCTCGGCCTCTGAGAGGTCGAAACGGGCCAGTTCGCGCTCGATGCGGAACTGGAGTAGCGGCACCGACTCGGAGGTGGCCTTGCGCAACGCCTCGACCTCACCGTCGTACACCAGGTCGGCCGGGTCCCGCCCGGCCGGCAGGTTGGCCACCCGCAGGTCGAGATCTCCCGGCACCGATTTCTCGAAGCCGCGCAGGGCAGCGCCGGTCCCGGCCTCGTCGGCGTCGAACGCGAGGACGACCCGCTCCGTGAACCTCCGCAGCAGGTCGAGGTGCTCCTCGCCCAGTGCCGTCCCGCAGGTGGCCACGGCCACCGGCATCCCCGCCACCGCGTAGCCGATGACGTCGGTGTAGCCCTCGACGACCACGGCTTCGCCGGTACGGACGATCTCGCCCTTGGCCCGGTTGAGCCCGTAGAGGAGGCGCGATTTGTGGTAGATCGGGGTCTCGGGCGAGTTGAGGTACTTGGGCCCGTCACCGTCCAGCCTGCGGGCGCCGAAACCGACAGGGTCACCCCTCAGGTCGTGGATGGGAAAAATGACCCGGCCGCGGAAACGGTCGACCAATCTGCCCTGGCCCGTCCTGGAGGCGAGGCCTGCCGCCACCAGTACGTCCTCCGAAAACCCGGTCGCAGCGAGGTGCCGCACCAACTCGTCCCATCCTGCCGGCGAATAACCGATCTCGAACCGGCCGACGATGTCGGCGTCGTAGTTGCGGCTCCGCAGGTAACGGCGGGCGGCGTTGGCATCCTCGCCGCTCTTGAGGCGCTGGTGGTAGAAGGCGGTTGCAGCCGCGGTGACGGTCACCAACTCCTCGCGCCGGCCGCGGCGGCGCTCGGCGCCCGGCTCCTCGGTGAGGACAACGCCGGCGCGGCGGGCCAGGAACTCGACCGCTTCGGGGAAGTCGAGGCCGTTGGTCTCCTGCACCCAACGGAACACGTCGCCCGACTTACCGCATCCGAAGCAGTTGTAGAGGCCGCGGGGACCGTCGATCGACAAGGACGGGGTCTTCTCGTCGTGGAACGGGCACACCGCCATCACCGAACGGCCCGATCGTTTGACCTTGGTCACCTCGGATGCCAGCTCGACGAGGTCGGTCCGCTCGCGCACCTGGTCGATCTGATCCCGGGGGTACGCCACCCGGCGAGTGTACCGACCGCACGGCGCCACCACCCCGGTGCTCCTGGCAGGCGGCGCGTGAGGAAAGCGGCGTCGGAGGCCGGCACGCGCCTCCACCGCCGGCGCGACCACGCTGCAAACCCTCCCCACCCCCGCAAAGCCGGGGGCCACCCCTCCCCGGTACCTGGATCGCGGCTCCTCGGCGACAGATCCGCTGTCGAGTCTGCGGTGGCGGGGAGAACCCGGGTTCGGGGTGGTCACTGCACGGGTGCAAAACGCCCTCCCCCGCCGAAGGTGGGGGAGGTGGCTGACGGCTGCCGTCTGCGGCAGCCGTCAGACGGAGGGGGGCATCCCGGCGGGATCGGCCCTGGTAGCGGTTGGGTTGTGGTGTCGGCGCCGTGGGCTCGGTGGTGTTCGGGTGGTGCCCCCTCCGCCGCCTACCCCGCTACGAGACGGGGGACGCCAAGCGCTCCGCCAGGTATTCCGCCACCTGATCGATGCCGACTCTGTCTTGGACCATCGTGTCGCGGTCTCGGACGGTCACGGCTTGGTCCTGCAGGGTGTCGAAGTCGACGGTGACGCACAACGGCGTGCCGATCTCATCCTGGCGGCGGTAGCGCCGGCCGATGCTCTGGGTCGTGTCGTGCTCGACGGCCCACCTTGGACGCAGGTCGTCCGCCAGCTTCGACGACACCTCCATCAACTCCGGCTTCTTCGACAGCGGAAGCACGGCGACCTTGATCGGCGCCAGCCGGCGGTCGAGGCGCAGCACCACCCGGGTCTCACCGCGCACCTGCTCCTCCTGGTAGGCGTCGATGAGGAAGGCGAACGTGGTGCGGGTGGCGCCCGCCGCCGGCTCGATCACATATGGGACGAAGCGCTCGCCGCTGTCCTGGTCGAAGTAGGTCAGGTCGGCGCCCGACTGCTTCATGTGGGCATTGAGGTCGAAATCGGTGCGGTTGGCGATGCCCTCCAACTCGTCCCATCCCCACGGGAACTGGTACTCGACGTCGAGGGTGCCCGCCGAGTAGTGCGACAACTCGTCGTCGGCGTGGGGGCGCAGTCGCAGGTGTTCCTCGTGCATGCCGAGCTCCATGTACCAGTTGTGGCGCTCCTGCACCCAGTAGCGGAACCACTCGTCGGCCTCCTCAGGCCGGCAGAAGAACTCCATCTCCATCTGCTCGAACTCCCGGGTGCGGAACACGAACTGGCCGGGGGTGATCTCGTTGCGGAACGACTTACCGATCTGGGCGATTCCGAACGGCAGACGCAGCCGAGAGGTGCGGCGCACGTTCTCGAAGTTGATGAAAATCCCCTGTGCCGTCTCCGGGCGGAGGTAGACGACGTTCTCCTCCGTCTCGACCGGTCCCATGTGGGTCTTGAACATGAGGTGGAACTGGCGCGGCTCGGTGAAGGTGCCGCGCATCCCGCAGGCAGGGCACTGGTCGGGGTCGTCCAACTTGTCCTCGCGGAAGCGGTTGTGGCAGTTGGTGCATTCGACGAGAGGGTCGGTGAACGACTCCAGGTGGCCCGACGCCTCCCACACCTGAGGTGCCTGGATGATCGCCGAGTCGATCCCGACGACGTCGTCGCGTGTGCGCACCATCGCCTGCCACCACTGGTCCTTGACGTTGCGCAGCAACTCGACACCGAGCGGTCCGTAGTCGTATGCCGAGCGGATCCCTCCGTAGATCTCCGAGGACTGGAACACGAAACCGCGCGTCTTGGACAGGTTGACGATGGTGTCGAAGTCGACGGGCATGGAGAGCCTCACTGGCTGCGGGGAACCAGCGATGGTAGCGGGGCTCCCGGGTGGCGAATGGTCGCCGGCGACTCGTCGTGCGGGGTCGCCGAAACGGATGGGAGTCGCCGGCGGGCAGCGACTCACCGCTACCCGCCAGCCGAACTCCCTTGGCCCGCATCGCGCCGGGCCTGCAGGCGCGCGGCGCCGCACGAGGGGTCAGCGACGCCACGCGTCCACGGTGTGGAAGCGGTCTTGGACGCGGCGCCGGCCACGCCCAAGACCGATCCTCTCCTCCAGCAGCCTCCTCGGCGAGGGTCACAGACACCGTGCCGGGGCGATACGGCCGAAGGTCCCTATTCGACGTCGCAGGAGGCGACGTCGGAGTGGTCCTCGGCACCGCCGTAACGCCGATCCCTCGCCTGGAACTCGGCAATGCACCCGGCCAGCGTGGTGCGGTCGAAGTCGGGCCACAGCACGGGCGAGAACACGTACTCGGCATAGGCCGACTCCCACAGCAGGAAGTTGCTGGTGCGCTGCTCGCCGCTGGTGCGGATGACCAGGTCGGGGTCGGGCATCTCGGGGAGGTAGAGCCGAGACGCGATCGTCGCCACGTCGACGGTCCCAGGGTCGAGGCTGCCGGCAGCGGCCTCCTCGGCGATGCGACGGGCCGCCTCCGCCAACTCGACGCGCCCGCCGTAGTTGAAGGCGAACACGAGCCGCAACCGGTCGTTGCCTGCGGTGAGCGCCTCGGCGGCGGCGATCTCGGCCCGCAACTCGTCGGGCACCCTGGGATCGTCGCGCTCGCCGATGAAGTGGATCCGCACCCCCTTCTGGTTCATCTCGTCGCGGCGCCTGCGCAGCAGGTCGATGTTGAACTGCATGAGGAACATCACCTCGTCCTCCGCCCTCGCCCAGTTCTCGGTGGAGAACACGTAGGCCGTCAACCAGCGCACCCCGAGGTCGAGCGCCCCTTCGATGACGTCGAAGAGCGCCGGTTCTCCGGCGGCGTGCCCGGCGGTGCGGTGGAGGCCGCGAGCGTTGGCCCAGCGGCCGTTGCCGTCGAGGATGATCGCGACATGGCGCGGCACCCTGGCGAGGTCGAAGTCGGCCACCGCGTCAGGCCTCGATGACGGCCAGGCTCTCCAGCCGCCTCTCCAAGTGGTATTCGACGAAGCGCCGGGCCACACCCATCGCCTCGCCACTGAACGACGGGTCCGACTCCGGCAGGTCGCCCATGTCCGCCGCCGCCACCCTGGCGAGGTAGCCGGTGAGTCCGGCGCGCAACGCATACGCCCCGGGCGTGCGGCACCGCTCGCACAGCGCCCCTCCTTCGGCGAAGGAGAACCGCGTGAGATCGTCGGGGCGACCGCATCCGGCGCAGGCGTCGAGGGCCACTGCCACGCCGACGACGTCGGTTGCCCGCAGCAGAAAGGCCGTGACCAGGTCGGGATGTACCGGGCCGGCGTCGAGCGCCTGCAGGCCGCGCTTCAACAGCAGGAAGAGCCGCACCGCCGACTCGTGCTCCTGAGCCACGGCGTCGGCCACCTCCACCATGGTGGCGGCGGCCACGACCTTGTCGAGGTCGTCGCGGATCCGCGAGAACGGATCGATCAGCGCCACCTGGGTGATCATGTCGAGGTTGCGCCCCTCGAACAGGATCAGGTCCACGTGGGAGAAGGTCTCCAGGCGCCCCCCGAAGCGACTCTTCGTCTTGCGCACCCCTTTGGCGACGGTGCGCAGCTTGCCGTGGTTGGGGCTGAGCAGCACCACGACCCGGTCCGCCTCCCCGAACGGGTAGCTGCGGAGCACGATCCCCTGGTCGTGACGGAGTGCCATGACGCCGAGGGTACCTCTGCCGGGGCCGCATACGAGGCATCGCCGCCGGCGGACCCGCCGGCTACGAGGCTGCGGTGAGGGCCACCAACTCGTCCAGGGCCTCGTCCAGCGCGAGGGGGATCTCGGCTGAGTCCGGGCTGAGCTGCGGGCACGCGAGCACGCCGACGTCGAGTTGGTCGAGGTAGCTCATCGCAGTGATGTTGAGCCCGGTTCCGTCGTAGATCGGGCCCATCGGGTAGTTGGCCACCATGACTGCGCCGCCGAGGAACAACGGTGTCGGCGGCGCGGCCAAGGTCGAGACGGTGAGGTTGAACCAGGGGACGACCAGTTCGGTGAGGTGGTGGGCGGCGACGAAACGGAACAGGTGGGCGGTGAGCGTCGCAGGTGCCAGCTCGCCCAGCTCGCGCACTGGATCGCCCTCGCCGCCGCGCAGCTGGGCCTTGCCGCTCGCCGTCTGGTCCGCGATCGACCGGAGCCGTTCCAGTGGGCCGCCGAGCTCGGTCCCGAGCCGGACGAACATGTTCATCAGCTTGTTGGCATCGCCCGCCGCCGCGGCGTCGCCGCGCACCGACATCGGCACCATCGCCACCAGCGGGCCGTTGGGTTGTTCACCGCGCCGCGCCAGGTACCTGGCGAGCCCGCTGCCGCAGATTGCCAGGATGACATCGTTCACCGTGGTCCCCGTGGCGCGCTTCACCGCCTTAACCTTGTCGAGCGAGAGCGAGCGGAACGCCACCGATCGCTCGGGAGTGAGCGAGTCGCTGAACGACACCTTGGGCGCTCCAACCGGAAGCGTGTCGGCGAGGGTGCCGCGCCCCACCTCCTGGATCACCCGGCGCCGGGCGCGCACTGCATGGGTGCCGCGTTGGATGGCGCGAGCGCTCCGGAACGGCTGGAGCGCCAAGGACCCCGCCGAGCGCACCAGCAGACTGACATCACCCGGTACCCGCTCCGGCACCCAGCGCTCGGGTGGCGGTGGACGAGATCCGTCAGGCGTGACGTCGAACATCGCCGAGACGATCTCGGTGCCGGTGATGCCATCGAGCGCAGCGTGGTGCGCCTTGGACAGCAGTGCAAAGCGGCCGCCGGCGACACCGCCGATCACCCAGACCTCCCACAGGGGGCGGCTGCGGTCGAGCTGGATCGACATGAGCTCGCCGGCGAGCGCGGCCAGCTCGGCGGGGCCTCCTGGTGCCGGCACGGCGACGTGGCGGATGTGCCACCCCAGGTCGAACTCGGGGTCGTCGACCCAACGGGGGTGGTCGAGTTGGAGGGGGACCTCGGCGAGCCGTTGCCGGAACCGGGGGACCAGATGGATGCGCTCGCCGTACACGCGACGGACCCGGTCCGCCGACCAGGCTCCGGAGGCGGTGCACGGATCGAAGATCGCGAGGCTGCCCACGTGCATGTGAGCCGTGGGCGTCTCGAGGTACAAAAAGTTGGCGTCGAAGCTCGAAAGTCGCCGCATCAGTCTCCGGATCGTACGTCGCATGCCCACCCACGACCCGGGCCAAGGGTCCCTATCTGGACGACGCTCCGACCGGCCTCTACCAGACGTCGCCAGAGCGCGCTTCGCACGAGATCGCGGCAGTCAGGTCGATTGCCTCGCTCGGGCCGAAGCGCAGGACCATGACGGCACCGTCGTCGTCCGCCGTGCGCTCGGGCCGGGCACCGCGACGCACGTAGGTGGGCCCGTCCCATCGCTCCCAGCCGAGGCGCTCGTAGAAGAGGTGTACGCCGGTCGACAGGGCTCCGAAATCGTAGCCGGCCATCACCACTCGGGTGGCCTCGGCCATCGCCTGGGTACCCAATCCCTCGCGTTGGCCGGCAGGATCGGTGGCGACCGCTTCGACGTAGCCGGCGTGCAAGTGCCGGCCGGCGACCTCGATGTCCCGCGACACCACCGCGGCATGTGCCACGACGTCGCCGCCGACGATGACGAGCACATGGTGCCCACCGAGGGCATGCTCCCAGTCCTCGTCCGTGAAGCCGCCCACGAATGCCCGGTCGAGCAGTCGCCGGATCTCGGCGACACGCCCGACCGACAGCTCCCCGGTGGTGAACACCTCGATCGTGGCCATCGCCACAGTCTGGCCGGATCGTCCACCGTTGCCTGCCGGTCTCTAGGGTCGATACAACAGCGAGAGGGAGACGACACGCATGGCCCGACTCGGTGACGCCGCCCGCAGCGGGTTCCTCGACGCCCATCCCGAGTGGGCACTCGACGGCGAGACGATCACGCGCACCTACCGGTTTGCCGACTTCAACGAGGCGATGGGTTTCGTCGCCCGTGTGGCGCTCGCCGCCGAGGTGGCCGATCACCACCCCGACATCGACATCCGCTGGAACAAGGTGACGCTGGCCCTCAGCACCCACTCGGAAGGCGCCCTGACCGAGAAGGACATCGACCTCGCAGCCAAATTCGACAGCTTCGCGGGTAGTCGGTAGCCGGTAGCCGGTCGTCGCTAGTCAGAAGCCCAGGCGGTCGAGGGTGGCTTCGCGGTGTTGCCAGTCTTGTTCGACCTTGACCCGCACGTCGAGGAACACCTTCGCCCCGAACAACACCTCCAGCTCGTGGCGGGCCTCGGTGCCGACGGTACGAAGCAGCTCACCGCCCTTGCCGATCACGATGCCCTTCTGCGACGTGCGTTCCACGAAGACGGTGGCGGACACATGCACCAGACCGTCGTCGCGGGTCTCGATCTCGTTCACCACCACTGCCAGCGAGTGCGGCAGTTCCTCGCGCAAGCGGGCAAGGTACTTCTCCCGGAGGATCTCGGCGGCGAGCAGCTCCTCGGGTTGGTCGCTGTGCATGTCGGGCGGGAAGAAGAAGGGCCCCACGGGCATGAGCGGTTCCAGCTCGGCGACAACCGGCGCCAACCCCTGCCCCCGCAGGGCCGACACCGGCACGTAGGCGGCGAGCCCCCACGCACCCGCCTCGGTGAGCGCCGCCAGAATCTGTGCCTTGGATGCGAGGTCGACCTTGTTCACGACGACCACCGTGCTCGCACCGGACTCGACCAGCCGCTCGGCGATCAGGCGGTCACCGCGACCGATCTGGTGGGTGGCGTCGAGCACGAACACGGTGGCATCGGACTCGGCCAGCGAGCCGTAGACGAGGCGGTTGAGGCGCTCACCGAGCGCGGTGCGCGGCCGGTGCAGCCCCGGAGTGTCGACGAGGACGAGCTGGAGCGGAGGCTCCGGCCGCGTCAGAACGCCGCGTATCACGTTGCGGGTCGTCTGCGGGCGGGGCGACGTGATCGCCACCTTCTCGCCCACGAGAGCGTTCACCAGGGTCGACTTGCCGACGTTGGGCCGCCCGACCACCGACACGAACCCGCAGCGTCCCGTCGTGACCGTTTCGGTCATCGTGCCATGAGGCGCACCCTGGCGACCCGCCTCCCCTGCACCCGGTCGGCGATCACGAGATGATCGTTCAGTTCGAAGGTCTCGCCCTCCCGGGGCACCCGGCCCGCCAGGCCGAGCACGAGGCCGCCGACCGTGTCCCACTCGTCGGCCGGCAACTCCACACCGAGCAGTTCGCCGAGTTCGGCGACGCCGAGACGGCCGTCGACGAGGAAGCCGCCCTCGACCGTCGTCACCATCGGCTCCTCTTGGTCGTACTCGTCGACGATCTCGCCGACGATCTCCTCCAGGAGGTCCTCGATGGTGACGAGACCCGCGGTGCCTCCGAACTCGTCGACGACGATCGCCAGGTGCACCTGGTTGGACTGCATCTCGCGCAGCAACTCGGACACCCGCTTCGTCTCGGGCACGAAGTAGGCAGTCCGCATGAGCGAGCGGGTCGGGACCGGCTCGGCGTCGTCGTCCATCAGCTTCAGCAGGTCGCGGGCGTAGAGGACGCCGATGATGTCGTCCGAACCCTCACCGCGCACCGGGACCCGGGAACGGCCCTCGGCGATCACGACGTCGAGCGCCTCGTCGGTGCTGGCGGCGCCGTCGATCGAGACCATGTCGGTGCGCGGCGTCATCACCTCGCGCACGATGGTGTCCGTGAACTCCAGCACGGACGAGATCAGCTCCTTTTCCTCGGCCTCGGCCTCGGCGTCGCCGTCCTCGTCATGGTTCTCGAACTCGACCTCGGGCGTGATGACCGAGGCGACGTCGCCGAGGGCGACTGCGGGTGCCAGCAGCCCGGCGAACCTGTAGGCGAGGGCGCCCGGATGACTTCGACCCAGCCGGCGGGGAAGGACGTCTCCGACCAGCACCAGGGCGACGACCAGCACCAGGAGGAGTGCGAGCAGCACCGGCCCGGAGGCGGCGCGCGACAGAGCCCACACCGCCGGGATCGTCGTCACCACGAGCATGGCGGTATGCACCATGCCGATGGCCGGCTGGATGCGTTGTCGGTCGTCGAGCAGCCCGGCGATCTTCTCGGCATTGGCGGAGCCGGCGGCGGCGACGTGGAGGGCGTCGGCTCGTGGGGTTCGCACCAGCGACGAACCGGCCGCCCGCAGCAATGCCGTGAGGGCCAGGAGAACACCGGAAACCACCAGGGCGGCGATCGTCACCAGCGGCTTCTCCCTGAGGCCTCCAGCAGGGTCCGCTCCCGGCCCTCCATGTACTCGGCGTCGCTGTCGTCGCCGTGGTCGTAGCCGAGGAGGTGGAGAATGCCGTGTACCACCATCAAGCCCATCTCGTCGTCGAGCGGCACGCCGGTGGCATCGGCTCGGCGGCGTACCACCGCCGGGCAGATGTACACGTCGCCGAGAGCGAGCGGGGGACCGCCGGCCGAGGGGACGGGCACGACTCCGGGCTCGAGGTCCTCGACCGGGAACGAGAGGACGTCGGTTGGCCCGTGCCTGCCCAGGTGATCCTGGTTGAGCTCGGCGATCCTGGCCTCGTCGACCAGCACGATCGACATCTCGGTGGCGTCGGGATAACCCTCGGCCCGCAGCACGACCTCGGCCAGGACCAGCAGCGGCTCGGCAGGGAGAGGGTCGTCCTGTTCGTCGGCGAGGACGAGGTTCATGGCGTCTCGACCCGCGCTCCCGGGAACCCCGGGTAAGGGACGCGGGTGTGGTAGTAGCCGATCAGGGCGTCGACGATCGCCTGCTTGACCGCGGTGAGGTCGCCGAAGGTGAGAGCCGACTCGTCGAGTTGGCCGTCCTCGAGCTTCTCCCCCACGATCGAATCCACCAGCTTCTTCAGACTGTCGGCCGTCGGGTCCTCCTGCTGGGCCAGGGCGCGCGCCGCCGCCTCACAGGCGTCGGAGATCATAAGGATGGCCATCTCCTTGCGGCGCGGCTTCTCTCCACGATGACGATAGGCCGCCGGATCGGCGCCCGGGTCCTCGTCGAGCGCCTTGTGGTAGAAGTAGCGCATCAACCCGGTGCCGTGGTGCATGCGGATGCCGTCGACCACCGCGGTCGGGAGCCGGAATTGGCGGGCGAGCCGCAAGCCTTCTGTGACGTGGTCGGCGATGATCTCCGCAGACTCGCCTGGAGCGAGTTGATCGTGCGGATTGGACACGCCGAACTGGTTCTCGATGAAGAACTGCGGCTGCTTGGTCTTGCCCAGGTCGTGGTAGAAGGCGGTTGCCTGAGCCAACAGCGGGTCGGCGCCGATCGCCCGAGCCGCCTTGCCGGCGATGTTGCCGACCAGGATCGAATGATTGAACGTCCCCGGCGCCTCCTCCTCGATCAGGCGCAAGGCCGGATGGTTGCGGTCGGTGAGGTCGAGCAGCGTGATCGTGGTGGTGACCCTGAAGAGGTTCTCGAGGAACGACAGCAAACCCTGCGCCACCAGACCCGCCACCACACCGCCGACCAGGGCGAAGAACGCTGCCTGCAACACCGCCTCGCGTCCGATGAACATCCACGACGTCGCCCCTGCCAGCGGCGCCAGCACCGCAGCCGACAACGCCACCGCCAACCGAAGCTGGCGCCGGCTCGACACAGACGACACGAATGCCACCGGCGCCACGGTGGCGGCCGCGGCATAGATCGTGAGCCCGGGGTCGGAGGTGGAGATGGCCGTGAATATCGCCATCGGCACCGCCATCAGAACCGCGGTGCGGGGGTCGTAGAGGATCGCCGCCAGGTAGCCGAACATGACGGCCGGCAGGGCGTATGCGACGTTGGCGTTCTCGACGTCGATCAACTCGGGAAGCCGGCTGACGGCCGCCGCCATGACCAGCAGCACGCCGAGCAGGGCGAAGTGCTTGGGCCGAGACCACTCGCTGGGGGCGATCCGCCACAGGAAGAAGGCGGTCAACAGCACGGCGATGGCGCCCAGAGCGACGATGGCTTGGCGCGAGTCGCCCTCCGATTCGATCAGGATGCCGGCCCTCTCGAGGGCGTCGAGTTGGACCTGGGTGATCAACTCGCCCTGGGCCACGATCGGTGCCCCCTGCGGGAACTGCACCTCGATCGGCTCGACGTCGGCGGCGGCGTCATCCTTGGCCGCCTCGTACCGGGCTTCGTCGACCTCCTCGTTCACCCGCAACGACGGAGAGACCACGTCGGCGATCGCCCGGGCCACTCGGTCCCGGAAGGCAAGCCGGTCGGCGGGATCTTCGATCCCCGGCAGCGACAGGAACACGCTCCGCGGGTCTCGGGACACGGCTTCCTGGGCGGCGCTCTGGTCGCGCACTCCCCGGTCGAACTGCTCGGCGAGCTGCGACAGCACCTCGTCGCGCATCACCGGAAACACGGGAGGCTGGGCGGCGGCGACTCGGTCGACATCGTCGCGGTATACCTCCACGAACACGTCCACAGCGTCGCCGAACCGGGCGTATTCGGCCCTCACCAGCGCCACGTGGTCCTCCAACTCGCGCAACGGCAGCGTGGTGGACGTGGTGGTGCTCTCGGCAATCGTTGACGGAGCAACCGTGGTGCTCTCGCCCTCACCACCGCCCTCTTCGACCGTTGTCGTGGTGGCCTCGGGCACCTCGGTCGTCGGCACAACCGGCAGTTCGCTCTCCGGAATCCGAGCCGTGAGGTCGATCGTCTCGAAGAAGCTGTTGACCTCGTTGCGCACCTCGGTCTCAACGGTGGTATCGCGCACCCAGAACGCATCGTTCGGCACGTTGAACGACGCTTCGTCGCGGGCCTCCGCAGTGGCCGCCTCGTCCTCGACGGTGAAGAAGAACGGCGCCAGGAACGTCTCCGGCGACGGGTCGCCGACCGAAAGATCGAGCGGCTCGGCGGCCTGGGCCCGCCCGACGATCAGCGCCATTGCCACGAACACCACGGTCAGGGCAATGACGAGCAGGTTGAGTATGACGGCGTTGCGGCGCTCGGCTCTCACGGCTGGGTTCCCTCGGCTGCAGCTTCTTCGGCACGCTTCCGCAGTGCCTCATAGCGGCCGTAGGCCTCGACGATGGCGGCCACGAGGCGGTGGCGCACCACGTCCTCGCCGGTCAGCTCGATGAACGCGATGCCGTCGACGGTGTGCAGGATGCGCTGCACCGCCCGCAGGCCCGACGATTTGCCGTCGGCCAGGTCGATCTGGGTGACGTCGCCGGTGATCACCATCTTCGAGTTGAACCCGAGTCGGGTGAGGAACATCTTCATCTGCTCGGGTGACGTGTTCTGCGCTTCGTCGAGCACGATGAAGGCATCGTTGAGCGTGCGGCCTCGCATGTAGGCCAGCGGGGCGATCTCGATGGTGCCTCGCTCCATCAACCTGGCGGTCTCCTCGGGGCCCAGCATCTCATAGAGCGCGTCGTACAGGGGACGCAGGTAGGGATCGACCTTGGCGGCGAGATCGCCGGGGAGAAACCCGAGGCGCTCGCCGGCTTCGACGGCGGGCCGGGTGAGGATGATGCGACGCACCGCTCCCGACACCAGTCCTTCGACGGCACACGCCATTGCCAGGTAGGTCTTGCCGGTGCCGGCGGGACCGATACCGAACACGAGGGTGTGTTCACGCACCGCATCGACGTAGCGCTTCTGGCCGAGGGTCTTGGAGCGGACCATCCGGCCCCGGCCCACCTTGATGGCGTCGGTGAAGATGCCGGAGGGCGAGGGGACGTCGGCTTTCACCAGGTCGATCACCCGCGACACCCTGTCGTGATCGAGCGACTCGCCCTCCTGCACCAGGATCAGCAACTCCTCGAAGACGGTGCGGGCGATCGTGGCCTCGCGCTCGGGGCCGGCGATGTCGAGCTCGTTGCCGCGCGCCACGATCCTCACCTCGGGCATGGCGGCCTCGACGATGCGTAGATAGGTGTCGCGCTCGCCGAGGAGGTCCACCATCAGGTGGTTGGAGGGAACCCTGAGGGTGATCTCGGTTTGGGAAGGGGTAGTCACGAAGCGATCACTGGTCCAGGAAGGGGATGCCCACAGCTGCACCTTGGGCGCAGGGAGCGGACCGCAGTATAGGGGTCGGACAGGACACGAACAGACTCGGGCACCGACCGCTGGCGGAATCGGCGGCTCGGGAGAGGCCGATTGCCTCCGGCAAGGCTCACCCTTCGGTTGCCGTCACCCCGAGTTCGATGAGCCGCTTGCTGAAGACGTCCTCGGTCTGGTCGAGGAGCATCGCCAGGGTGCGCAGGTCGTCGCCGCGCACGGTGAGGACCTTGCCGTTGAAATCCTGGCGCAACATCTGAATGCCTCGCAGGAACCGCTCGACGACCACCGCATCCTGGCCGGTCAGGTTCTCGACGCGGTTGAGATCGATCGTCAGCCCTCCGCTCGGCGCCACCGGTGCTGCCGCCTCGGCTACCGCATCTTGTGGCAGGAGTTGGCCCACCGGGACCGCGAAGAACTCGGCGAGTCGCTGGAGACGGGGCAGCGACAGGCTGCGCTCCCCTCGCTCGTACGCGCCGAGAACGGCGGCCTTGAACTCCTGGTCGGACAAGCGCTGGACGTCCTGAAGGGACAGCCCTCTCTGCTTGCGGATCGACCGCAGTCTCTTACCCACTTGCTCGTTGTAGGACGCCACCCGTACCCTCCTCCGGGCCCAACACGCAGCGCGCGTAGAGCAAACGCGCTCTGTGGGCAGATGTTAGTCACGCTTTGGCGCCGTGCGCATCATTTCTCGCCGGAATCTGCACCCACATGGCCCGTCGTGCGTCGTGGCGGTGGTGAACGGCGACGGCACCGCAAACCGCGCCGCACGCCGGACGACCGCCGGGAGGCGTCCCGCCGGGCATCGCCCACCAAATGACAGAGGCGCGGACCCATCGGTATTCAAGAGTCGGCCGATTTCTTGCCAACGACAGAACGGAACATTAAAGGCCGATGAACTCGGGGAATTGGGCGGTTTCGGCTCGTACGATCCGCAAACCCGCACAAAGGAGACGAGATGAGATCCATGGCCGCCCGAACCTCGCTGCTCGTTGCTGCACTCGCCCTCGTGGCGGCCGCATGCGGCGACTCCGGTGGGACCGACACCACCTCGCCGGCCTCCCAGCCGACGGCCGCACCGTCCGCAACGACCGCCGCTCCCGACGACGAGATGACCGACGACGAGATGACCGACGACGAGATGACCGACGACGAGATGACCGACGACGAGATGACCGACGACGAGATGGGTGACGTGCTCGAGGTGGCCTCGGCGGAGGGCGACCTGGGAGTCTTCCTCGCGGCACTGGAAGCGGCCGGGACGATGGATGACTTCCACGGCGACGGGCCGTTCACCCTGTTCATCCCCACCGACCAGGCGTTCGCCGACTACCTGAGCGAGGCGGGCATGACCCAGGACGAAGCGTTCGCCGGAGCCGAGATGCTCCAGGCACTGGTCGACCACCACATCGTCGCGATGGAGGAGGACGCAGACATGGTCATGGGCATGGCCGGCGAGTCGTTCACCACTATGGGCGGAACCTCGCTGGACGTGACCGTCGACGGAGAGACCGTCATGGTGGGCGACGCCACCATCCTCCGCTACGACCTGCACGCCTCCAACGGCATCATCCATGTGATCGACCAGGTGCTGCCGCCACCGGCATCGTGACCTGGAGCGAACGAGCCGGTACCACCGTCTGCCGCACGATCCGGCGATCCATTTGATGTCAACCCAGCGGGACGGCAAGATCCCTTGCAAGGGGATGTCGCCGTCCCTCTGGCGACATATCCGGCCGCAGGCTTCGGAAGACTGGGCAGTGTCGATGGCAGTTGGCGGCGCGCTTCAGGCACTGCGTACCAGCGCCGCGACCACCACGACGGCCGTCTCGACTCGTAGGATCCGCTCGCCGAGCGCCACCGCGACGGCGGCGGCGGGCAACTCGTCGTCGTCGAAACCGCCCTCGGGCCCGATGGCCACCGTCAGTCCGGCACCGCCGGCGACGGCCTCGCGCGCGCGGCTCCAGGTGAGGCCCCCGGGATTGGCGGCGAGGAAAGGACCCTCAGCCGCCAGGTCGCCGAGCGACACGGTCGCTCCGGTCTCCATCAGCCAGGCAGCCCGCGACTGCTCGAGCGCCGCCCGTGCCCAGGCGGCAACCTTGGAAGCGGCAGGGGGCCTGGCGCCACCACGGAGCGTTTCGAGCCATACCAGGCGGTCGGTTCCGACCTCTGCTGCCTTCTCGACGAGATAACGCGCCCGCTCGGCGGCTCGCGGGGCGGCCACCGCCAGCGTCAACAGCGGCTCCGCACGCGCCACCACCCTCTCGGCGCCGCGTCGCATCGACGCGGCGCTGTACGTCCCGTAACCCGCCCGGCCCGCACCGTCGGTGTACGAGAGCCCGTCGCCGGCGCGCAACCGCATCACCCGCTCCAGGTGATGGACGGCGCCGTCGGCGAGAGAGAGGTGGTCCCCGTCCCACGGCTGGGGCACCAGGACGTGAGGGACGTGGCCCACCTCAGCGGCTGCGGCGGCGCTTACGGCGGGTGCCCTCGTCGGGGTGCTCGCCTCGCATCTCGCCGAATCGTCGCAGCAGGTCGCGCTCCTCGTCATCGAGGTCCTCTGGCACGGTCACGACCACCTCGACGAACAGATCGCCCCGGCCCCGGCGCTGCAGCCGCGGCATCCCCTCGCGGGCGAGTTGGTAGACGGTTCCCGGCTGGGTGCCGGCGGGCAGGTCGACCTCGTGGGTTCCCCCATCGACCAGCGGCACTGTGACCTTCGCCCCCAGCGCGGCCTCGGTGATGCCGATACTCACCCGGTGGCGCAGATCGTCGCCGATCCTCTCCCACCGGTCGTCGGGGAGGACCCGCAGCTCGACGTACAGGTCGCCGGGCGGCCCGCCGAGCTCGCCGGCGCCACCCCTGCCGCTGAGGCGCAGGCGTGTGCCGTGGTCGACCCCGGCTGGGATCTGGACCGTGAGCTGGTGGCTCCCCTGGAATCGGCCCGCACCCCGGCACGCAGCGCACGGATGGTCGACGACCCGACCCCGGCCGCGGCACGTCGGGCAGGTCGTCACCGTGGTCATCGCCCCGAGGAAGGTCTCCCTGCGCGTCTGTACCTGCCCTGCGCCCCGACAGGTCGTGCAGGTGACGGGGTCGTGGCCGGGCTCGGATCCGCTCCCGCCACAGACCTGGCACCGCTCAGGGGCCATGACCGTGAGCTCTCGTTCCTGACCTGCCGCCGCCTCCACCAGCGTGAGCTCGACACTCACCGCCACGTCGGGGCCTCTGCCCGGCGACGTACGGGCGCCCCCGAAGCCGCCGAACCCCCCCACGCCCCCACCGAAGAACTGGCGCAGGATGTCGTCGAGACCGGCGAAGCTGCTGAACAGGTCGCCGGCGGCGAATTGGTCGCCGCGGTCGTATGCGGCTCGCCGTTGCGGGTCGGAGAGCACCTCGTAGGCCTCCGCCACCTCGCGGAAACGGGCCTCGGCGCTCGGATCTTCCGGGTTGGCGTCGGGGTGGGTGTCGCGCGCCAGGCGCCGGAACGCCCTCTTGATGTCGTCCTGGGAAGCGTCCCGGTCCACCCCGAGAGCGCCGTAGTAGTCCTTCATCGACATCGGCCGGGCCATGGCCGCGTCAACTGCCGAGACTGTCGGCGAGCCCGTCGCCGACCTCTTCGACGATCCGGATCGTGCGCCGGTAGTCCATGCGCATCGGACCGAACACGCCCACCCGGCCGATGCCCTGGTCGCCGGCCTCGTACGTGGTGGACACCACGGCCAGGTCGACTTCGTCGAGGTTCAGCTCGGACCCGATGCGCACCGCCGTCCCTTCGCCGGCATCGTGCATCAGCGTGCGCAACGTCGAGTCCTCGTCGAGGATCGACAGCACGGCCGAAACGGTGGCGAGGTCGTGCCACAACGCCGCCAACTGGCTGTGGCCGCCGACGTAGACGTCGCTGGTGACCTTGTCGGCGCGCTGCACCGCTGCGGCAACAGCCTTCACGATGGCGCGTACACGCTCGCCGAGCAGGTCGGCGTGCAGCCCGGCCACGGCCACTTCGCCGTGACCCAGGCTCTCGCCGCCGTACGCCTGCACCAGGGTGGCTTCGGCTTCGTCCAACTCGGCGCCCGTCGGGTCGAAGGCCAGGCGCACCAACTCCTGGGACACCTGGCCGCGCTCACCGACTACCACGGCCAGCACGGTCGACTGCCCGAGGTGGACGAGGTGGATGCCGCGCACCACCTCGCCTGCGAACCCGGGTCCGAGGACGACTGACGGGTAGTGGCTGACCTCCGACAGCAGGCCCGAAGTGTCCTTCAGCAGCTTGCTGAGGCCGCGGTGCACGTCGCCGAAGAACCCCTCGATGCGCGAGCGGGTGACCGCGCGCAGCCGCGCAGGCGAGCAATGGTCGACGTAGTAGCGGTAACCCTGCGGGGTGGGGATTCGTCCCGCCGATGTGTGCGGCTGGGTGACGAAGCCATACGACTCGAGCTTGGCGAGGTCGTTGCGGATGGTGGCGCTCGACACGCCGAGGCCGGCGTGCTCGAGCACGCCCTGCGAACTCACCGGCTGGCCCGTCCGGATGTACTCCTCGACGAGCGCCTGCAGCACGTGCGAACGGCGGTCGTCCAGCATCAGCCGACTTTAGCAGTCACCCGACGAGAGTGATAAGACCGCCCGCACGGCCTCGTCGGTGAGCAGCGGCTTTGCCACGACGAGGCGATCCCCATGCCGTTCCAGGACACCAGCCGCCATCAGGCGCCGGCCGTCCGCTGAAGCCTCCAGCGCCGCACCGCCGTCGCCCGCGATGACGCCGGCGGCGCGGCGCAGCCCGAGCATGAGACGTTCCTGCTCGGCGCTCCAGCCTGTGATGGGTTCGGCGCCCGCCTCGGGACGCTCGCCGGCCTCGACCCGTGCGAGGTAGGCATCGAGCCGGCGCACGTTGCGTCGCCGCATCCCGTCGCGATGCCCGTGGGCGCCGAGGCCGAACGCCAGATACTCGCCCTGGCCCCACGTCGCCAGGTTGTAGCGGCATGGGTGCCCGGGGCGGGCCCAGTTCGACACCTCGTAGCGAACCAGCCCGGCGGCGGAGGCGGAGGCCGCCAGGTGCTCGTACTTGTCGGCCTGGTCGTCGGGATCCGGCCCCGGGGCGCCGGCGAGGACGTCGCGCGACAGCGCGGTGCCCCGCTCCACGGTCAGCGCGTAGGCAGACAGGTGATCGGGATCCAACGCGAGCGCCCGCTCCACCGTCTCCTCCCACGACGCCGCCGATTCCCCGGGGGTGCCGTATATGAGGTCGAGGCCGACCGTCTCGAAACCTGCAGACCGCGCCGCGAGAACCGCCTGCTCGCCGTCGGCGGGGCCGTGGAGCCGGCCGAGTGCCGTCAGAACGGCAGGGTCGAACGACTGCACGCCGAGCGACACCCGGGTGAAGCCGACACCGCGCACCTCGTCGGCATAACCGGCGGACCAGTCCTCCGGGTTGGCCTCGAGGCTCACCTCGGCATCGGAGCGGCGCTCGAAGCGCCGGTCGAGGCCAGCGAGGACGTCCCGGAGCCCGCTCGCCGGCAGCGACGACGGGGTCCCGCCGCCGAGATCGACGGCGTCGAGCGGCTCCCACGGCGGCTCCATCGCGAATTCGGCCGTGAGCGCCCGAATGTACCGGGCCACTTGGAAGGGCGAGCCGCCGCCATCGTGGGGCACGACGGCGAAGTCGCAATACGGGCAGCGGCGCCGGCAGAAGGGGATATGGACGTATGCCGATCGCCACGCAGCGGCGGCGTCGGCCAGTTCGAGAGCGTCGGGGGCGGTGGCGACGACCGGTGCCACGGCGCTCAGGTCTCGAGGCGAAGTGCCGAGATGAACGCCTCCTGCGGCACCTCGACCGAGCCGACCATCTTCATCCGCTTCTTGCCCTCCTTCTGCTTCTCGAGCAGCTTTCGCTTGCGGGTGATGTCGCCCCCGTAACACTTTGCCAGCACATCCTTGCGTTTCGCCTTGATGGTCTCGCGGGCGATGATGCGGCTGCCGACCGCCGCTTGGACCGGCACGTCGAAGAGCTGGCGCGGGATCAGCTCACGGAGCCGGTCCACCATGGCGCGGCCGTACCGGTACGCCTTGTCCTTGTGGACGATCGACGAGAACGCGTCGACCGGCACCGCGTTGAGCAGGATGTCGACCCTCACCAGATCGGAGAGCCTGTAGTCGCCCGGTTCGTAGTCCATGGAGGCATAGCCCCGGGTGCGGGACTTCAGCTGGTCGAAGAAGTCGAAGACGATCTCCGCCAGCGGGATGCGGTAGTGGATCTCCACCCGCTCGGGCGACAGGTAGGTCATGTCACCCATCACGCCCCGCTTCGACTGCACGAGGTCCATGACGGTTCCCACGTACTCCTTGGGGGTGATGATCATCACTGCCACGTACGGCTCCTCGATGGCCGCCAGGTTGGCCGCCTCCGGAAGATCCTGGGGGCTCCTCACCACCACGGTGGAGCCATCGGTGGTGATGGCGCGGTATTCGACGGACGGGGCGGTGGCCACCAGGTCAAGGTCGTATTCGCGTTCCAGGCGCTCACGCACGATCTCCATGTGGAGCAACCCGAGGAAGCCGCATCTGAACCCGAACCCGAGCGCCCGCGACGTCTCTGCCTGATAGACGAGCGCCGAGTCGTTGAGGCGCAACTTCTCGAGCGCCTCGCGGAGCCGCTCGAAATCGTCGCCGTCGGTGGGAAAGATCCCGGAGAACACCATCGGCTTCGGTTCCAGGTAGCCGGCGAGCCGGGAGGTGGCCGGGACGTCGGTGCGGGTGACGGTGTCGCCGACGCGGATCAGGTCGATCTCCTTGACCCCCGAGATGAGGTATCCCACCTCGCCCAGGCCGAGGCGGGGAACCGCCCGCACGTCCGGGGTGTGCACACCGATCTCGTCGGCCCCGGCCCTCTCCCCGGTGGCCATGAACTGGATACCGTCGCCGGAGCGCAACTCGCCGTCGACGATCCTGATGAAGCACACCACCCCCCGGTAGATGTCGTAGTACGAGTCGAACACCAACGCTCGCAGAGGCCCGTGCGGCTCGCCGGCCGGCGCCGGGAGGCGGGTGACGATCGCTTCCAGCAGGTCGTCGACGCCTTGGCCGGTCTTGGCCGAAACGAACACCACCTCGTCGGGTTGGCCGCCGAGCACTCCGGCCAGTTCGGCGGCCACACCCTGGGGATCGGCGGCCGGGAGGTCGATCTTGTTCACGACCGGGATGATGTCGAGTCCGCTCTCGATGGCCAGGTAGGCGTTGGCGAGGGTCTGCGCCTCCACGCCCTGGGAGGCGTCGACCAGCAGCAGCGCCCCCTCGCACGCCGCCAGGCTGCGCGAGACCTCGTACGAGAAGTCGACGTGGCCCGGCGTGTCGATGAGATTGAGGACGTAGCGCTCACCGGTGGCGGTGTGCTCGAGGCGGACTGCGTTCGCCTTGATCGTGATGCCCCGCTCGCGCTCCAAATCCATGGTGTCGAGGAGTTGGTCACGCATGTCGCGTTCTGAGACGGCCCCGGTGCGTTCCAGCAGCCGGTCGGCGAGCGTCGACTTACCGTGGTCGATGTGGGCGATGATCGAGAAGTTGCGGATGCGCGCGGGAACAGTCATCCAGCTTCCGGGAGGCGGCCCGGTATTGTATCGCCGCGCGGGTCACTGCTATCCTGCCGGCCGTTCCCTTCTCCCAGAGGTCCTTGCTCGCATGGCCAACATCGCATCCCAGATCAAGCGCAACCGACAGAACGGGGCGCTGCACCTGCGCAACAAGGCGGTTCGCTCCGAGCTGAAGACCCGGGCACGCAACGCCCTCACCGCGGCACAGGCCGGTGACGTCGCCGCCGCCGAGGAGGCGCTGCGCGAGGCGCAGAAGCGCATCGACATGGCCGCCGCCAAGGGCGTCATTCCCAAGAACACCGCCGCCAGGCGCAAGTCGCGCCTGACGAAGCAGGTGCGCGACATCCTCGCCTGACATCTCGTCGGGAGGTTGAGATGACCGACGCCAAGTGGCTGACGCCCAATGCTCATCAGAAGCTCGTTGACGAGTTGGAGCACCTCACGACCGCGGGACGGCGCGAGATCGAACGGCGCATCGCCGAGGCTCGCGACCACGGCGACCTGCGGGAGAACGCCGAATACGACACCGCCAAGAACGACCAGGGTCTCATGGAGGCCCGCATCCGCCAGATCCGCCACACCCTCTACCACGCCGAGGTGGCCGAGGTGGAGGACTCCGGGATGGTGGCCGTCGGCACCGTCGCCACTGTTGTCGACGAGGACGGCGACGAGCTCGAATTCTTCGTCGCCCCTGCCGAGAACAAGGTCCCGGGGATGCTCCTCGCCTCGCCCGACAGCCCGCTGGGTGGCGCCCTCCTCGGCACCCGTCCCGGAGACGACATCACCTATCAGGCACCGGGGGGCACGTTCACCTATCGGGTCACGGCCGTCCGCGTCTTCGAAGGCTGAAGCCGAACCGCAGGTTCACGAAGCGATGCGGGCGGCACCGCCGTACCACCTGCACAGCGCCACGGTGAGTCGCTCCATGGTGACGCGGTGGGTGGGCTCGGGAGCGGTCTTCAAGGTGAGGTCGGCGCGTGCGACCGCGTCGAGTGCCAGGCGCAGGTCGGCGGCCCGGACGCGGTTGCGCTGGTTCCAGACCTTCTCCATCCCGTAGTTGCGGCGTCCGCCGTCGCGCGATGCGAACGTCTCGTAGTCGGGGGCGGCGGCGGCGAGGGCTCGCCGGCGCAGGTCGCTCTGGATGACGGCCAGCAGGATCAGCGGGTGCCCGTGCTGGAGGAAGTCCGAAAGGCGGCGCAGCGCCTCACCCCGGTCGCCGCCGGCCACCGAGTCCATGTACAGCCACGAGGGCTCGTCAGGCCGGTTCTTGAAACGGGCCAGGACCGCTTCCGCCGTGATCTCTTCGCCTGACGCCACCATCTGGTCGAGTGCCTGGCCCAGCGAGGCCAGGTCGGTGCCGAACCTCTGGATCAAGGCCTCGGCCGCATCGGCGTGGAGGCGGATGGAGCGCTCGCGGGCGGCGCTCGCCAGCCAGGTGGCGGCGCTGCGCTCGGTGAGCCGGGCGACGGAAACGACCTCGCCCAACTCCTTCAAGGCCTTGCCCAGCGGCGCCGGAATGGCACCTGCGGCCACGAACACGGCCACCACGGTGGCATGGTCGGCGAGGCGCACCAGTTCGACGAGGACCTCCGCCTCGGCCTTGAGCAGCGACTGGGCGTCGACGACCAGCAACCCGGTGACGTCGCCGAACAGGGAGCCGCTCTGGAGAGCGGGGACCGCCTGAGCGACCGGCCCGCGCAGCGCACCCTCGCCGGAGTCCTGACCGGTCCCCTTCGGGGGCACGTCCACCCTCGTCACGTCGCTCACAGCGTGGGCGGCGAACTCTGCCTGGGCTCGCGACAACATCTGCTCCCGCTCCCCCGGCCCGGACTCGGCGGGCCCGCTGACGACGAGGATCGATCCCACCATGCCGAGCGTAGTCACCTCCCCCATCGCGCCACCTCCGGGCTCGGGAGGGCGCCGAAAGCGACCTACCACAGCGGCACTGTTATGTCGCCTGAATCCCATGTCGTGATCACGGGGACGCCGGCACCACGGAGGCGTGTCATCAGGTCTGCGTTGGGATGCCCGTAGCTGTTGGGACCGACGCTGACGACCGCCAGATCCGGGTCGACGGCGATCAGCCAGCCGAGGTCGGTCGTTGCCGAGCCATGGTGGGGCACCTGGAGCAGGTCAGGGTGCAGCGGCGGCAACTCTTGCTGGGCGACCGCCTCGATGTCAGCGGTGAGCAGCGCCGTCGGGCCGCCGGCGTCGAGCCACGTGACGACGGCGCCGTCGTTGTCGGAGGCGTAGCGTCGTTGCGGGCCCAGTGCCGTGGCCTGGATGCGGCCGACATCGACCCGCCACCCGGCTGTCACCCGCGCCACGGGTATCCCGCGCCGGCCGGCGTCGGCGACCACACCCGTCAGTACGGCACCGAGCGCGGCGTGGTCGGGCACCCACAGCCATGCGACGTCGACCGTGTCGAAAACACCGACGAGCCCGCCCACGTGGTCGAGGTCGCCGTGGCTGGCGACCAGGACCTGGAGCCGGTGCACCCCGTTGCGGCGCAAGGCGTCGGCCAGCACGACGGGGTCGCTGCCGCCGTCGACCAGCATCGCCGCGTCGCCGTCTCGCACCAACACCGCGTCTCCCTGGCCGATGGCCATGAACGTGACGACCGGACCCAGTGGCACCTGCGGCGGCATGGCAGCGCCGATGACCGCCACCAACAGGCCCACCGGCACCACCAGGCGCAAAGGACGCCAGCGACCGGCGACGACGAGCCCGGCGAACCCCGCCGCCCCGGCGGCGTCGAGTTGGGGCCACGCCGCTGCCCATCGCGCCACGCCCAGCACGCCCGACGCCGCCACCTCTGCGATGTCGAGCACCGCCGTCGCCCCGGTTGCCACTGCCACCCCGCCGAGGGCGGTGGCAGCCGTCACGAGAGGAGCCGCCAGTAGGTTCGCCACGGGTGACAGCAGCGGGACCGACCCGAAATGCAGCAGGACGAGGGGCAACACCGCCACCTGGGCACCGACCGCCGCTCCCAGGGTCGACCACACCCAGCGCGGCGACCGCCTCCGGACCCGGCGAACACCAACCATCACGCCGACGGTGGCGGCCACGGAGAGCTGGAACCCGGCGCTCACCGCAAGGTCGCCCGATACGAGCAGCAACCCGGCGACGCCCCCGCCCAGCGCCACCGCCGGCTCGATGGGTACCCCGGCCAAACGGCCCACGAGGACGAGCGCCATCATGCCCGATGCCCGCAACACGGACGCCTCCCACCGGGTGACGAAGGCGAACACGCCGATGCCGACCAGGCCGAGGGCAGCCCGCACCCGAGGTCCGGCCAGCGGCGCCAGAACCAGCCACCACCCGACGAGGAACAGGGCCACGTTGCTGCCCGATACGGCCACGAAATGGGTGAGCCCGGCACGGCGCAGGGACTCCAGGTCGCCGGCCGGCACCTGCGACGTGTCGCCGATGAGGAACCCGGCCAGCAGGCCGCGGGTCGCAGCGTCGCCGGAACCCAGCACGGCGCGGACACGGTGGCGCATCATGTTGGCCGCTCGGCGCAGCGGGTCGGAGGCCCTGGCGACAACGATCAGCTCGTCGGCGTCGATCGTCCCTGCCACCGGATCACCGCGAACCGCGCCGGCCCCGGGTCGTATCCGGCCTCGCACCTCCACCGTGTCGCCTGCCGTCGGTGCCGGGCCGGCGACGTCGACCGCGACCGGAGGCAGCGTGGGAACACCGATGACGAACCGGAAGCCGTCGTCCCACGGCACCGGCTCGTCGGCCACGACGCCCACCACGTCGACGGTTCCCGCAGCCACGATCGCCTCGCGGGTGGCGCCGGCGCGCCCGGCCGCCGCAGCCCCCGACCAGGCGCCGGCCACGACGACTACGCCGACGACCAGCCACGGGCCGGCCGGCGTCCGGCGACGCACGACGCCGAGGGCACCGCCCACCACCACGAGCGTCGCCGGCACCGCCGCCAACCGCAGCGTCCAACCTGCCAGCGCTGCCAACCAGGCACCGCCCGCCGCGGCGGTCGTCAGCACCACAGGACGGTTCACGGCGCCGCCACCGCGTCGCGCAGCAGCGCCAGCTTCCCCTCACCGATTCCCGGCACGTCGAGCAGGTCCTCGACGGCGGCGAACGGGCCGTGCTCGTCGCGGTACGCCGCGATTCGCTCTGCCAGCACCGGCCCGACGCCGGGCAACTCCTCCAACTCGACGACCGTGGCGGCGTTGAGGTCGATACCTCCGGATGTGCCGCCCGACCCGTCGCCCCCACCGGTCGGTCCGCCCGCAGGGCTCCCGCTATCGCCAAGGGTCGGGACGTGGACGTGGTCGGCATCGTGGATCGGAGCGGCGAGATTGACCGCCGCCAGGTCGGCATCGCGGGTGGCGCCGCCCGCCGCTGCCACGGCATCGGCGACACGCGCATCTCCTCGGATCGTGACCAGGCCCGGTACCGCCACGGCACCCGACACGTGCACGGTCATCGGTCCCCGAGCCGGCGTCGCGCCGTCGCCGTCCACGGTTTCGGCAGTCTCGATCCCCGCCGGTCCGGGAGGCACCGGCGCCATACCCGGCGACCCGGTACCGAACCCCACGGTGGCGACCAACACCACGACGACGATGGCTACGACCCACGCACCGACGCGCCAAGCCGATCCGGCGACCGGTCTCGTCACGGCGCTCACCTCGTTCCATGCCCTGACGGGCATCACCCCATCGGGCCGCGCCGGCTCCGCTCCGTACGTCTACCAGAGCGCCGAGACAGGAAACAGGGCGCTGCCACGTTCGCCGGCCGTACACCGGGTGGGACCTCGCCGACGACTCCGAACCGGGTCAGACCGGCAGGTCGCTCACGATGACGACGAAGGCCAACAGGTTGAACCCGGCGTGCATCATGATGGGCATGCCCAGGTTGCCGCGGCGCAACGCCACCGCGGCCAGGACCACGGCGAACGGGAACAGCGCGACGAGTTGGAGCACGGCACCCGGCTCGTAGTGAACGACGGAGAACACCGCCGACGATGCAACGACAGCCCAGAGCCCACCGATGCGTCGCGTGAGCCACGCCAGCAGCACGCCGCGAAAGATCACCTCCTCGGCAACAGGGGTGACGACGAGGATCGTGAGCGCCAGCACAACCCGGCCGGCAAGGCCCGGCGTGTCCTGGACGATGCCGGTGATGGTCTGGCTCTGGTCCGGCACGTCCAGCCATTCGATGAGCCCGACGAGCAGCAACGAGATCGCGATCTCCAGACCGACGCCGATTGCCAGACCCACCAGGTCACGGCCTCTCACCATCAGGCCGACATCGGCGCCCAGGCGTCCGGTGCCGGCAGATTGCGACAGCAGCGTGACCGCCAGCAGCGCGCCGGCCGACTGGCAGGCGATGATGACGGCGACCTCGGTGGCCGGTGGCATGGTGCTTCCGCCCATGGCGGACACGATGGCGAGGCCGACTGCAGAGCCGCCGATCCATGCGAGGAACACCACCAGGGTGCGGCGCCCCGTCCACGGAGCGTCGGCAAGGTAGCCGCCGGCCGGAGCTTCCACGGGATCGGTCACCCGGCGGCATCCGTGACCAGGCGCGCTGCGGCCCGCGCCTCCTGTTCCAACCGTACGGCCCGGTACGCTTCCCAATGGCGGCGACCGGCGAGGCGCTCCCGCACATAGTCGGCGAGGTACTGGGCCGAGTGGGCGACAACACCGAGGCGGGCGAGTTGCTCGACATGCATCAACTCGTGGGCGATCAGGGAGCCGATGTGGTCCAAGTCGCGGCCCGCCTCGTAGTCGCCCATGACGTCGGGATGGACGTAGACCCCCCACGGCATCGTCACACCCGTGATCCCGCGGGCCCACAGCCGGCGGAACCAGGAGCTCGCCACTCGGACCACCACCGCGTCCGGGTCGACACGCGGCATGACTTCGCCCACCCGGGCGAGGTCGATACCGGTGCGCTCGAGCATGGCGGCCGCGGTGGTTCGTGTCATCGGCATCCGGCGACATTACCGGCGGCGGCGGCGAAGCCACCTCGGGCACCAGAGCCGGGCACGCCAGCACCCGCCCTACCATGACGGCTCCCATGGACTACGACCACTCCGACATCGAGCCGCGATGGCAGGCACGGTGGGAAGCCGACGGCCTCTACCGGACCGTCGTGGACTGGGACAAGCCAAAGTATTACGCGCTCACGATGCTCCCCTACCCGTCGGGCGACCTCCACATCGGCCACTGGTACCCGATGACACCCTCGGACGCCCGGGCCCGGATCATGCGGATGAAGGGCTACAACGTCCTGTTCCCGATCGGGTTCGATGCGTTCGGCTTGCCCGCCGAGAACGCCGCCGTGTAGCGCAACATTCATCCTGTTAAGTGGATCTGG
>Ga0214471_10000611_pt1 | contig 29868 bp, 40 predicted proteins | sample RVTome_5_FD_207665 | JGI IMG/M metagenome (GOLD analysis project Ga0214471, IMG submission 207665) | Soil microbial communities from uranium-contaminated site in the Upper Colorado River Basin, Wyoming, United States - RVT142D155 | ecosystem: Environmental > Terrestrial > Soil > Contaminated >... | reverse complement strand
GGCGACGTGCCTTCCGTCAGCAGTGGCTTGCCGGCACAGCCAACGAGCAGCGCCATGCCAAGCGCCAAGAATCCGATAAAGATCACCGGCGGGGTGGTCGGCGGTTTATTCAGCGGGATACCGGCGACGCTGGTGATCGACGCCTTGCGCGAGAGCTGGCCCCAGCCGGCCAAGACCAGGCCGACGATCTGCGCGAGATCGCTCGACAGCATCGCCTGCAGTTCCGGCGTGAAATTAAAATACTTCGACAACAGCGGCGCGAGCAGGGCGATCAACACACCCCACGTCGTTTTGCTCGCGAGCAAATCTTTCTGGTCGTTCATTGCATTGCCTCCGTTCAGTTGGGCCGGGTTAAAACGATTTCGTAACAGTTCTCTGTTGGCTTCTCGCCGTGGAACACGGCGCGCTTGAGCATCGCGACCTCGCACTGCATCACTTTCTGGCTGATGCCCTTGGTCCGATAGTCGTCCCAGGCGTTGAGCCCGCCGATCACGCCGCTTGGTAATCCAACGGCGGTGACGGCGATACCGATAAACAAGCGCCACCGTTCAAGCATGGTTACGCGACGAGCGCGCCGAAACGCAGCCAGTCGAAGCATGGCCCGGGATCCTCTTTGAAATCGGAACGAACGCGCGCGCCGCTGACTTGCTCGTGGCCTTTGATGCGGTTCGTCGCAATGGCATGGCGCGCCATGAGATCGCACACCAACGCCGCGCCGGATTGGTACTGCGCATCCTCGAAATCCATATCGACGGCGCCGATGAATTCGATACCGAGGAACGTCGCGTTCAACGAGTCCACGCCGCGAAACCGGGATTTACCCGCGTGCCACGCCTGATACTTCTCCGGCACCAGGCGCCATACGTCGCCGTTACGCAGCACCATGTAGTGCGCCGAGACTTTGTTCGCGACCAGAATATCAAAGCAAGCCTGCGGATCGAACGGCATGTTCGGCGCGCTGATCAGCGCCGAAATGAAGTGCACGAGAACTCCCGTCGGCTGCAACAGCCGCAGCGAGTAGCAGGCTTCGGGCAGCGGGCGATCGAGGATCATGGTTCAGCCTGGTAGAAAAAATGACCCTGAATAGTCCGGGCGACTTCATCTTGCCTTGAAGCGGTTACACCACCGCGCGTCGAGATTGCATCCCAAACCGCAAACCTTACGTAGTCAGCGCCAGCTTCGAAACCAGCTTCCATGATGAACTCTGCGGTACCGTCCGACATAATCCCGCAAACCATGTGCGACACTGCTTCTTGGTCAGTCGCTATCGGAAACGGCAGAGCGACACGTATTAACCCAGCACCGGAACCTTCGTCGCCGCCATCACCGGTCAACATTAGCTTGCAGTGCACGACATCACCGACACGACAATATCGAAGGTCGTTCGTCGCATATTGCGGTATGGTGCCGGCTTCAGACAAAGTGATCGTTGGGTCAGACTTTGTCCATCCTGGTTGCGCAAACGGCGCTAAATGGACCGCGCTCGGTGCGTTACTCCAATTTCCAGCGACACCATTCTCATGCTCAGAAAATCCGATACAGATAAATGGGACGTTTGATCTCGCTGTCGTTGAATACATTACATTGCGAGAATCCGAAGAGTCATTATTAGCGCTAGTGCTGACTATTCCGTGATTACCAAAATATCTACCAGAAACCGCTAGTTCGATCGTTCCGGAGCCATTAAGCAGATACCAAAAGGCATGTTGATTCTCACCGGACATATGACCCAGCGTCGCACCGGTTGGCACGGTCAACGACAGATCAGAAATCAAAGATTGCCATACAACCGCACCACTACCAGCAGTAGCGGATCGAAATGGAATTGAAATGGAATCACCAGGCGAAGCATCATTTCCACCTGATGTTTTGACAGCCATCGTCAATGCGTTCGCTGCGATCGATGCTGCGAGCGATAAATTCACCGGCGCGGCGGTGTTTCGTAACGATGGCGTATGGACGCTCACAGATTGTTGCCGCAGCGTCAGCGTTGTCGCTCCGTCGCTGATGTCGATTCGATAGCGTTCGCTGTCGTCGGCATAAAACACGATCTCCCCGCTCGAATCGACAGTGAACGGATTGTCGAGCCCGGGCGATGAGCCGTCGATATCCTGCTCGAGCGCGGCAAGACCGCCGTCCGATTCGCGCCGCACCGTCACTTGCGCGTTCGGCAGCAGCTTGACGAAGTTGTTGCCGTCGACTTGCGTCGCGAAAAAATGCCAAACTCCGAGCGTCATTTAAGGTCTCCCTGCTACGCCATTCGGGCTCGCTCGTCCGGTCATTTGAATCTGCTCCCTGCTACGCCATTCGGGCTCGCTCGTCCGGTCATAATTTATGCCCCCAATCAATCGGTTAGCGCATTGACTTGCGTTCATACACGTCAGCATATAGGCTGATGCCATGAAACGACTCACGTTCTACATCGAGGAAAAGCTACTGGCGCTACTTAAAGCGCGCCAGAAAAAGACCGGCGTCACCGTGGCCGAGCAGATCCGTCGCGCCATCGCCGACTATCTAAAACGAAACAAAAGGGGGTAACCCATGAGCACCAGCATGACCATGAAACAGTGCCGCCGCTGCGGCAAAACCACGATGCACGTTCAGCCCGGCACGTCGCACGTGCTACATTTGCTGCTAAGCCTTCTCACGCTCGGCTTGTGGCTGCCGGTGTGGTTCCTGCTCGCCGCCAACAGCGGCACCGCGGCCCAATGCACCCAGTGCGGCCGCGCGAAAGGTCTTTTAGGAATTGGCAAATAGCCACGCCCAACGTATTTTCGGTTAACACGAAGGAGACGAAAATGATCCGATCAATCCTGATTGCCATACTTATCGGTTTTATCGCCGTCACCGCGCAGGCCGAAGCGACGCTGCCTGATCTCGGGACCGGGAAAAAATCAGAAGCACCAGGCGAAAAAAACAACACCGTCTGGATAGCGATCGGCGCCGTCGTCGCGGCGCTTCTGATAGCGGGGCGACCAACCGCCGATAAAAATACGCCGGCACCGAATCAACCCATTGCGGATTGCTGTTTTCGACCAGCGCAGAATTAGCTCGTCGACCCGGTCACCGTTCCGTCATCGCCGGTGGGATCGTCGTTTGCGTCGATCCAAGATATATTCCCGACTCCGCTGATCGCCGCGCCGGCCGCGCCGCCAGCGCCACCGGTACCGGTCGCGACCGATCCGGTACCGTTCGATCCCGTGCCTCCAACTCCACCCGGTAGTGCGCCACCACCGGCTTGTCCACCCACAGCGCCCTCGATGTTTCCGCCTTGGCCGCTAATACCGCCGGCGGTGACGATGCCGTCCGATCCGGGCGTGCCTGGATCGTCCGCATCGCCGGATCCGCCATCGGCTTGAGGCCCGCCGTTCCTACCAGCACCGCCGCCACCGCCACCGCCACCGGCTAAAGCAAAAAGTGGTCCACCGACTTGATGGATAGCGGCCCCGCCACCACCGCCGCCGCCACCACCGCCTTGAATCGTTCCTAAAATATTATAGAAATTAACAGGTACGGTAATTTCCAACCCCAACCCACCAGCACTTCCAGGATCGCCATCCTCGGCGACAAACCCCGAAATAAATGTATCCCCGCCCCGGCCACCCGCTCCGCCTTTTCCTGAAATCGTTCCGAGGTTTTCAACAAAAATAATCACCCCGGCCGGCCACGACCCGGAAACGAACGCGGCGGCGACGCTGCTCGAACCGACCACGACACCGGACGCGATAAAGACTCGCACGACATCGCCCGAGACCGGCGAGGTGAACAGCGCGTCGTGCGCGCTGCGGATGTTGAAGTTCAGCGTGTCCGTGTCGATGAACAGTTGCCGTTCCGATACCGATCCCGGCGAATCGCCGCCGGGGATGGTGAAGAATTGCAATTGTTGCGACTCGACCCTGATCGCGTCTTCCTCGCGCGACAGCTTGATCGGCAGATGCGTTGTCAGTTTATTCGCGCCGGTGTCCTCCATGACTTCATCGGTGTCGAGGCGAAACGGATCGGCCAGGACCAGCGCGCCCTCGCGTGCCGCATACAACTCGAACGTGGCGCGAAACGGCGGATCGCGAAAGATCGCGAGCAACCGCTCACCGACGTCGTCGGCCGCGCCGCGGCCGAACTGCGCGATCCAGCGGCTGAACACTTCGCGGATCGAGGCCGTGCCGTACTGCTGCGAACCCTCGGAGGCCAAATCAGCCGTAATGGATCGGCTGCGATAGTTCTTGGCGTCCTCCAGGTCCTCGAGCGGGTTTATCTGGCCGTAGTAAACCCACGCTTGCGAAACGCGCTGATCCGGCATGCGCATGATCGCGAGCGTGCCCTGCTTGATCCAAGCGTCGTCGTCGACCGTCGCGGTGATGTCGCCGGCGCCGGCCGGAACGATCGCTTGCAGGCGTATCTGGTTCGCGTTCACATCCGGCCAGATCGAGAAACCTACCTGCTCGGCGAGCTCGCCGACCAACTGCGACACCGGCGTCGGTTCGGCGATGTGGCCCGTGTAGACGTTCGGGAAATTTTCCGCCGCTTCGGCGTTCCAATCCGCCAGCGGGATATTCGCGGCGGCAACGCCGGCGTAGGTCGTCAGTAAGTCGTAGACGATCGTCTGCGCCTCGTCGCCTTCATAAGACAGCACCAGTTGTACCTTATCCTCGGCATCGTGATCTTCGTCGACCGTGTTCAGATCGCCGCGCGTGGTCCATGTCATCGCGTCGGCGCTGCGCGTGAACGCGAGGATCTCATCCCCGATCGCGACCCGGCCCGATGCGGGATAGTCGAGATCGCCGATGCCGGTCGGCGACAACGTGGACGAGCCAGCGCCGGCGGCCAGGTTCGCCGCGAGCTCGCCGCGCGTGGCGGTCGGCGCCTTGGCCTTGCGGCCCTCGACCTTGGTGAACAAATCCTTGGCGACGACCGTCACCGAGCCGTCGGCTGGGCCGTTGATCTTGTCGATCAGGTAATGGCGCACCTCCATGTCGGCCAACGCATCGCCGACTTTTCCCTGATACACGCGCAGCGCGTAACCTTCGTTGTAAGGATTGCGCGCGAGAAATTTACCCCAGAACGTTCCGCGCTCGTGCGGATCGTAGGCGCCATCTTGATCGGCGGCGCCGCTCGCGCGCTCCAAGCGGTACTTGTCGACCAGCAGGTCGCTGTGTTGGTGGTCGGCGAATTGCAGGCTGACCACTTCGCGTTGCCCGAAGGGCGACAGGCTGCGATCCATCGCGCCGATATTGATCTTGAGCGGCGTGATCCGAACGCTTTCCAGCGACGGAATCACATAGCCGAGATATTCCAAACCTTCCTGCGAGCGCGCGAACGTCAAGGTGAGCGTGGCCGGGTCGTAGTTCTCGGCGTCCTGGCAGGTATCGCGCGTATTAAAGCACTTGCGCGTGCCGGTGATGCCGAGTTCGGCGGTGCAGCCGACCGCGGGCGAATTCAGTTCGTGGTCGCCGTACTCGCGCGTGCAGAACGGAACATCGATCTGCACCAACGTGACCAGTTCGTCGCCGTACGCGATCATCGTTCAAGTCAATCCGTATAACCTATCCCGCGCATGCCGAACGAGACCTGCATCAGGCCCTGGCCGGTGCCCATGTTCGACGGCGCGATGTCGTTCGCCGCCCAGGCGTAGGCGATCTCGGCCGGGTACAGCGCCGGGCGCCAGCCGAAGAAAAACGGGTAGCGCCGCGCGCTCTTTACGAACGGATCGAAGTTATCGCGATACCAGTCGGGCGTAAGGTTGCGAAACGCCGCATCGGTCATAACGCCTTGGCGGCGAATGTTCTGGCCGAGAAACCGGCCGCCGCGGCTCATCGCGCGCTTCAGCACTGTCTCGCGCGCGAGCGTAATCGGCACATGCCCGCCGTAGATCATGCGCTGCATCGCCAGCACCTGGCCGACATGCACCACGGCGATCTGCGGCGGGTCGCCCGGCGAATCGACCCCGTCGACACTGAGCCGCCAATAGCGCGCGAACACGGAATCGCCGAGAAACAGGATCGGCGCATCCGTGCCGGGCGCGGTGCCGGGAACGAATTCGGTCCAGTCGGCATCGTTGGTGCTGTACTCCGCCACCACCGAGGCGCCCTTGGTGCCGATGGTATGGCCGGCGATGCCGACATAATCGACATCGCGGGCGGTGCCGAGATCGACGCGCCACGTCGCCGGCAGCGATTGCGCTTGCCAGAATTCGTAGGTGTCCGGGCGCAGCGGCGCATCGCCCGGCGCGTCCGCTTCCTCGCTGCTGACCGAGACCGAGGATACGGCGAGATCGCGCGTCCACGTCTGATAGCCTATCCGCGCGTGCGTCAGCGGCGTCGCGCTCGCCGCCGCGGCGGCGAGGTAACTCTGCGTGAAAATAATGCTCATGCCAGAATAAACCGCGCGCCGTCGCTGCCTTCCTCGTTCAGGCTTTCGATGAATTTTCGCAGCGTGTCGCGGCTGAAGAACTCACCCTGGAGGTTGATCACGGTCGATTGCCCGCCGCCGCCCGCGGCGGCACCGATTGACCCGCCGCCGGCGCCTTGCGGGGAGATACCGCTCGAGCCTTGCGTCGGCGCGGTCGGCGCGCCGCCACCGCCGCCGAACTGCTGCTTGCGGATATTGTTGATCAGGTTCGCGCCGTTCAGCGCCGCCGCCGTGGCATACGCCGCGGCGACCGCCGGCGCCCACGGCCCGCCGACGCTCATACCGGCTTGCCAGGCGTCGATCACGGCTTGCGTTGTTTTGATCGCGGCCTGGCTGATCGCCGCAATTTTTCCGATATCGAAGAGCTTCCGGCTTTCCGTGTTCATCAAGCCGGCCATGTTGTTGAAAAAAGAATCCTGCGCCGCTTTCAGCGCCGCGTTCTTGGCCTTCTCCAGCGCGATCGCGGCATCCGACGCTTTCTGATGTATGTCGCCGATGCGCTCCCAGTGCGCCTGCTCGATGTCCTCGCGAAGTAGCGCCGCTTCCTCGGCGGTGATGAGTTTCTTTTTCTCGAACTCGACGATATCCTCGAGTTCCTTCTCGCGCCGATCGAACAGCAGCTCATCCTCGGCCTTGAATTGATCGCGCAGACTATCGAGTTTCTTCTGCAGCGCGTCGCGTTCTTTTTTGTTTAATCCATCCGTTTCACCGCCGGCGCCTTTCTTTTGTCTACCGGCGAGCGCGGCATCGGCCGCCTTTGTCGCGGCTTCCTCGGCATCCCTGACGAATTGTTTCAGAGCCTCCGATGGCAGAGGCTTCATCAACGTTTCTTGGATATGTTCCCAGGCTTGCGTGATGACGCTCTCCGCCTCTTTGGTTTTGCGCGCGCTTTCCCCCGTCACCGCGACTTGGCCGGTCAGCGCTCCAATTAATTGATCCACGGCGCCGGTCGCGGTCGAGGTACTCTCCACCTGACCCATCAGCGCTTCGTTCGCGGTATCGGCGCGGCTCTTCGCGATGATGAGTAAATCGGCCAGCATTGAAAATCGCCGCCCAATAAAATCGACCGAATCCACGACAAAACCGGCAGCGGTAACGATATTGTCGAAAACGCGAAGCGCGATCTTTTCCATGCCGCCGGCTTCTTCGGCGGCTTTCATAAACTCCTCGCCGATTTTACCGATGATCGGCGCGAGCTTGACGGATATCTGCTTCCACAGCCCGTCCACGGCGAAGCCGACGGTCGAGATCGAATCGTTCGCCATCTCGACTTTCTTCGCGTCGACATCCGACAGCGCATGGCCGAAGAGCTTCGTTTGTTCGGTGGCCTCCTTGATCGTCTCGGGCGAGAGATTGCGCATGGCGAGCCCCGCGCGCTCGCCGAAGAAATCCGCCGACACCGCGGCCTGTTCGGCGAGCGGAATGTTTTCCGCGATACGCTGGTTGATCAGCGCGATGCGTTGATCGACCGGCAGCGCGGCAAGTTCTGCCGCCGTCACATGCAGGCGCTTCAGCGAATCCACCGCCGTGCCGGTGCCTTGCGCGGCTTCGCCCAATACCGTGGCGAGTTTGCGCATGCCGGTTTCGAGCTGCTGCACGCTCACGCCGTCGAGATCGGCCGCGCGCTCGAGGGCAGCCAGCGAGGCCACGCTGGTGTTGAGCGCCCCCGCCATCTTGGCCTGGGCGTCGATGGCTTTCATTGACTGAGCCACCAGATGCACCGCCATCGCGGTGGCGGCGGCGATGGCCGCCGCGGCGACCACGGCGGCGCCGCCGGCCATCGCCTTTGCTTCGGCTCCGAATTTGCGCATGCCGCTCTGCGCGCGGCGCAACGCCGCTTGCAGCTCGCGGTCGTCTCCACCAATCAAGACGGATAGCGTCGCCATTATTCGATGCTCCGCCAGATCTCGCGACGCTGAATTGCGCTCACCACGCTACTGACAATCCGATATTTCTTGCCGAGCTCAACCGTCGAGACAACGCCGCGCATGGCGCGGATACGTCGCACCTCCTGCTCGGTGAGTTTGCAACGACCGTTACTAACACCCGTGCTTGCAGTACCGTGCTTATGCCGGTCTGCATAGTTTCCTGATTGCGTGTCGTAGCGGAGGTTACTTAGTGCGTTGTTGCTTTTATTTCCGTCGTTATGACAACTTTCCATATCAACCGGTTTTGGGCCAACGAAAGCGCGCAATACTAAAGCGTGAACCCGCCATTCCCGGCGTTCGCCGGCGCTGACGAGAACGACGCGCTCGTAACCGTCCTTATCGTGGCCCGGTCTCAACACCTTGCCGAATTTGCGCATCGGGCGACCAAATTTCCCAGGAACGACACGGTCAAGCGAACGTATGCGGCCGCTATTACTCACCTCGTAAAAGCACTCCCAGCCAGGCACTGTTTTCCAGATTTCGGGTTGACGTTTGGCCATATTCTCAATGCAGCGTCAGATACAGCTCGTCCGCCTCCGATTCCGTGAATGGACCGACCTTCGGTTCGCCGATGCGCGCGTCGTAGACGTACCACCACTCCTGCGGGTGCATGCGCCAGAACTCCGACGGCGCGATGCCCCAGGATCCTACGGCGAGACGGTAGCGTTCCTCGATTTGCGGTTTAACCGGGGCGAGGGCGTCGGGTTCGCTGCCGGCTTTTTTTTTGGCATCTTTTCCGGTTGCGAACCGTAGTACGCAACGATCAGCCCGGCCAAGATACCCCCGTGGTCGATGGTGCCGGCACCGTCGAACAAGGCCTGGTGCACTTCCATCGGCGTGCGCACGGCCGCGCCGGCATGGCGCAGGCAGCAATACAACACCCACGCGACATGCGACATGGCGAGTTCGGCCGTGTTGCCTTGGCCGGCTTTACTGATCTCTTCGGTGAGGCGCGCGAAGCTGACCTTTTCCTCGATGCGCAGGAAAAGATCGAACGACGGCTTAAACTCGACCGTGGCGCCGCGCCAGATCAGCGAAAGCGTTTCCATTTACGGGCTATCCACGTTCTCGACGGTGAAGGTTCCGGTCGATTGAAACTGCGTCGAAAATGTCGTGGCCTCGTTGTACGGCGCGCTGATCTCGACCGCGGTCAGAAAGAACCGGCCGTTGATCACGCAGATTCCCTCGATCTCGATTTCGTAGTCGTCTACAAAATTACCCGCGGCGAGATCGTTCAGAAACTGCGAATCCTTCGTGATCCCCTCGAACGTCATGTCGAGCGACTGCTCGCCGGCATCGGCCTCGATCAGCGTGCGGTAGCCGCTGTCGTCGTCGCTGGTGATGGCGATCGGCGTGCCGTTCATGCTGAGCGATTTATTGCGCCCAGCCGCGAGCAGGACTTGCGGCGAGCCGCTGCCCTTACGGATAAAAACCTTGCGGCCGACTAATGCGGTCATGGAAAGACCTCCTCATGCCATAGGCGATAGGTTTGAACCACGGCGTACCGGCGCGTATCGCGATCGCGCTGGTCCTGGGTGTTTTCGATCACGGCCGCGTTAAGCAGCCCGATCAACGCGCTGCGCACGAGAGCCGCCAGCGTTTTCGCCTCGGTCAGCGTCGCCGCGTAGCTGGCGACATCGATCACGGTGTCGTTGGTCTCTTGGCCATCTTCCGGCGATTCGACCGGAACCGAATTGACCACCTCGTAGGCGATATACGGCAGCGCCAGATCTTCCTGCACCGCCTCGAAGAGATAGATGCGGTCGCCGACCGAACCGGTGATCGCGCTGTCGCCTTCGAGCGCGGCGACCAGATCGGATTCGGCGCTCATTTAAGGTCTCCCTGCTACGCGCGTTGCGCTCGCTCGTCCGGTCATTATTTGATCTTCGCGAACTCGCGTACGATCGAGCGCCGCATATTCGCCACCATCGCCGTGATCACCTGCGGTCGGATTCTTTCCACGGCCTGGCTGAACCAGAACGTCGGCAGGATATGCGTGCGCGCGCCGGCGCCTTTCGCTTTCGGACCGGGGTCGATGTTGTACCGACCCGTTCCGCTTTCGAGAAATCCGCCCCAAAAGGCATCGCCGGTCGTGACTTTGTAATACGGCAAAAATTTTCCGCCCGCGCGTAATTGCGACGTGGCGATATTCTTACGCAGCGTTCCGTATTGGCTGCTCGCGACACTTTGCGCGCCAGCCGTTCCGCGCGGCGCCGCTTTCTTCAACGCCGCGCGCACCGTGGTCGCGCCGGCGCGCGCCGCGTTGCGCGTGATACGAAACTGCGACGCCTCGCCCAGGTTGCGGAAACCTCTAACGGTTTCTTCCAACCCACGCAAGCCGATACCCACTTTCATGTAAGCGACCTCCGCAGCCCCCAATAGCAAATAAAAAAGCCCAAGCGGAAAAACCGCTTGAGCTTCAGAGAAGAACCCTGCCTTGCCTTACCTTGCCAAGCCCCGCCCGACCACGCCGTGCCCGACCTCGCCTTGCCCCGCCTCGCCCGGCCCCGCCATGGGTAATGCTACTTCGGGGGAAACTTAACCTTATTCAGCAAACAGAACAAATGCAACACTGCATTCGGTATCTCGCTCTCGCCTGCCTCGTACCGGGCCCAGGTACGCACGCTTACATGCGCCTGCTGTGATACGTCGCGAAGCGATAGCTTTAATTTCTTGCGCAGCTTCTTTAGTTCTTTTGGACTCAATCAAAAACCCCTGCCTTGCCTCGCCGTGCCGGGCCTCGCCTGGCCATGCCAGGCCAAGCCGTGCCGAGCCCTGCCTCGCCTCGCCATGCCACGAACATTTTTAAGCCGCCGACTTGCTCCGGTTCGCGCCCCAAAGCGCGCACAGCCGGTCCATCGATTCGATCAGTTGCGGCGTTTCGCGCAACATATTGTTTTCGAGCAATAGAAGCAACTGATTCGCATAGAACGAGGCGTGCATGCCGCCGTATTTCTCCACCGCCTGAATCTGAGGCGCCGTCAACGTTTGGCCGCGCAGGTGCTCTAGGCCGCGCTTGATCGGCACCGCCTCACCAGCGGCGGTGTTCGCAAAGCCCTTCGCAAAATGCGCGAGCTTGTCGACCGGCATGCGCACCACCTCCGAAATCCGCTCGCGGGTAAAGCCCATTTCCTGGAGCCGCTGCATGCAGCTGGTCAGGTCGTAGCGGTCCAGCGGGCGGCCATGCGCCCGATTCATCCGTATTGCTTCGGCCAGCAACTCCGCGTCGTTCGCGAACTTGCGTACCTCGGCGCGAATCGTTTCCCGGCCCATCCTGCGGTACGCGTCGGCGCGGTGGGCACCATCCACAATACGGTGCGTGCCATTCTCCACCAAGATCGGCGGCAGCTCCGCGCCAGATTCGATGGCGTCTACCAGCATCCCCACGGTTTCGGTGCTAATTCCGTTGCGGGGGTAAAGGTGCTCGTCTAGCACCAGCAATTCCAATTTCAGTTCGGTAATCATCTGTTGGCTCTCCGTTGGTTCGTTAAAAACCATGCCTTGCCTCGCCTGGCCGGGCCTCGCCGTGCCTAGCCTTGCCGGGCCCCGCCGCGCCCCGCACTGCCGTGCCGCGCCAAGATTTATTTCACAACGGAAAACCTGCCAAACCAACCACCACGTTCCGGACGATAATCCCCAACACCAATGCGGCTGCCCGCATCCGCCAACACCGGCCCGATCTGCTCCTCAGTGCAAAGGTCGCTGTCGTATTTAAAGGTAACGCGCGCGGCCCAGCTTGCATACTTGGGGCGGGCACGCAGGATACCGCTTTTTTGTATCACGGCCCGGCGCACGTCGATTTCGTAACCTTCGACAGGCTTGCCGTCGGCCGTCTCTATCGGCACCAGCTCTTGGGTGACTTCAATGTGCGAGAGCTTCGACTTCAGCGTCGAGCGCTTGTCCTTCCATGCACCGGCCGCCTTTAGCAGCGACTGCCGGAACGCCAAGCCTGGCAACGCATATTGCCCGTCGGCGGTTCGATACACACCGCGCTCCGCCTCGACTTCCGGCGTCGGAATCTTGCTGCCCTTTCCTTCTTCCTTCACACCCATCGACATGGGGTTGTGCGTAAGCAGCGGCGTCTCACCCACCACCCGAAAGGTAACTTCGCGCATTGCCATTGGTAACCGTCCTCCAGTTTTGGAGGCCGTATCGTACCGTTGCCTGCTTGGCTATGTCAAATTGACATATGACACATTGTCCGCCAGTGTCCAGGCGCGTCCGTTATGTATCTATTCCGGTTTCTGCGCGGTAATTTCAAGTTCGTCGCGCCGCCCGATTTCGGCGATGTGCTGGATGCCGTAAGTCACGTCGTCGTCGACGAAGCGCATGCTTTCGTTAAGATCGCCGCGCCAGCGCACTCGGTATCGATTCTCGGCCTGCGGCACGACTTGCTGCGCCGCGTAGAGTTCATGCCCGCGCTGCGGCATGCGACGCGCCCAGACTTCCGTATACGTGGCCCATGTTTTTACCGCCTCGCCGAGGTCGTTGCGGGCGACTGTCGCGGTCTGAATCGTTAGGCGCCGGTCGTAGCGAAAGGCGTTGGCGCGCATTTAAGGTCTACCTGCTACGCCCAACGCATAGCGCGTTGGGCTCGCTCGTCCGGTCATTATTAAAAACCCCAATGGCGGTACGGCGAGATCAGCGCATTAATCGGCATCGACAAATCCATGCCGTCGTAAATCGCCTGCGTTTGCAGCAACAGCGCCTGCTTCAACGGTTCCGGCAATTCATCCGTGGCCGGCGAGTCGTTCGCATAGCCGGCGCGAAAGCGCACGCGCACCGCGTTCTGGCGAAACTGCGTCGCGGGCCAGAAACTATCCGCCGCCGGCGCGATGCGGCCCGGCACGGAATCGCCGTCGACGAGGTAGTCGGCTGGGTCCATCGTCGTCAGGGTGCCGTCGGTGTCGATATATTTCACGCTTTCGACTTCGATCAGCGGGGCGCGCGGCAGCTTGATGTACGGCCCGATCAATCGGTTGCCGCTGAACACTTCGTCTTGCTCCGGAAACCGATCCAGCACCAGCTCGAACGTTTGCTCGCCGAACGACCGGCCCGTAACTTCCTCCAGCCACATGCGCGCGGTTTTCGCGTGCATCAACAGCAGCGCGTCCTGCTCGGTTTGATCCGATTCGACCCGGCACTGCGCCTTGATCTCGTCGATCTCGACCGGCTCCGACGCAACAGCGGTGACGACAATCAGTGGCACGCGCGCAGCTCCTCGACGGGTTTAGTTGCTTGCCATAACGCGAATTTCCCGTGGCGTACCACGGGTCGCAGGCTGGCTAATAATTTCTCGACCGGCTGCTGCGCCGGCCAAGCCTCGTGGAATATCACACGGCGGCAGCGGCCTACCAAGGCGAAATCCGTGAAGGTGTCACGCGCGTGATCGCCATCCACATAAGCCGCGTCGAAACTCAGCGAACCGATGACGCTGGCTTTTTCCGCGTTGTCGGCGACGTTCACGAATTCGACGTTAGTAACACCGAGGAACGCCGCGATCTCGACCTTCTGCGGCTGATCCACGATATCGATGGTGATGACGCGACGAAAGTATCGCGCCAGCACGATCGCGGTCAGTCCGTTATAGGTTCCGATTTCCACGCAGGTATCGCCGTTGAATTCATGCGCGCGCAAGAACGCATTGAAGCCCTCAAGCACCGAGGATCGCCGGAACGCCTCGATACCGAATCGCTCGAAAACCTTCATGAGCGCCGGGTCGCGATGCAGCGCGTAGAAGCGCTCATAAAATAATTTTTCGTCGCCGAGCATATCCATCGGCGCGATTAGAACGTTTTCAGCAGCAGCAAATGCGGCACCTCGTAGTGGATGCGTTCGCAGCGGCCGAAGGCTTCCGCGACCCAGCGCATCCATTCGCTGTCGGTCAGCAACGTCACGTGCGCGTTCATGCCGTTCGGCAACACCGCGCGCGCGGGCTTGGTGGAGATGACGAATATGACGCGATTCGATTTCGCGCGGATCTCGCCGAAAATGCGATCCACATCGGCCATTCGGATGTGCTCCATCACGTCGCAGCAGAAAACCAGATCGAACGCACGATCCGGCATTTCCTTGTAGGCCGGTATGCCCGGATCGTAGCGTGCGATGTGCCGCTCGCCGTCTAGCCAAAAATGCGCGACGAGATCGCTACGGCCGCAGCCGAAATCGAGAATCGCTTTCGGTTTGGCCTCCCGCACCACGGCGGCGAATTGACTCAGATAAGCGCCGGCGGACGATCCGTAATGCCGCGTCGCGTGCGTTTCGATGTACTGGCCGAGCAACCCGCGGTAATCCACGAGACAACGCTGGAACGCGAACGCGCCGACACAGTCGCGCCCGCATTCCATTTCGTGATCGCTGCGGGCCACCAGCGAGAATCCGTAGAGCTTCATCCACTCGATGAAGCCTTGTGCGCTCCAGTAGTAGAGATGCTCGCCCGGCTTGTAATGCTTCGATGCGCGAATATCCTCGATGCGTTCGAAGAGCGGCACGCTGGCGAAAACCCAGCCGTATTGCGGGACACGGCGCAGATAGGATTCGGGATCGGGCACGTGCTCGAGCACGTCCCAAAACGTCACGCCTTTATACTGACGTGGATCTTCGCCGTAGCGGTCTTTCGCACGCAGCCATTTCACCGCGTGCGGATTCACGTCGAATCCGTCGGTGTTGGCGCGTCCCGCGACGAACTGGCCGCAACCGATGCCGATATCGAGCACCGATGCGCCGTCGCCGCAATGGCGGTTGACGAACTCGATGCGCGCGCGGTTCAGCCGATCCGCGATCGCGGCATCGTAGGCGGCGAATTTTTCAAAATACGCGCGGTCGTACTGCATCGTCACGCGCATGTCCGCTTGGTAGCTGACGCCGCGGTGCAGACAATGCTTCAGATCGCCGTCGGCGATCGCGTCGAAGCGTTTGATCAAGCGATCCATACGTCGCGGACCTAGAGCATCGCCGCGAGCGGCGCATCGAGTGCGATACGCGTATCGTCCAGCGCCGCGCGCGCGAGCCATTGCGCTTCGGCTTCCGGTAAATGCCGGATCGGATCGTCGAGATTCTTCGCGCGCCAGGGCTCGTCGACGTTGTGCAGACCGGAACGAAAGAAATCGAACCCGGTCACGTACAGCCGGGTGACCTCGAACGACAACAAATCCATGAGCGCCGCGAACCCGGTCGTCGGCTGGTGCCGCCCGAGTACCTCGAACTTCGCGAGAAATTCATCGAGCGACGGCACGTAGGTATCGCAGAACCACCACGGCGCGCGATAGTCGTAGATGTAGCGGTAATCGATCCCGGCGTTCTTGCCGTGGCGCCGGTGCCAATCGGATTCCATCAAGCGCGCATTGGGCAGCTTCGACATGCACAGGCGTACCCCGTCGCGCATCAAGTCCTTCGCGTTCTTTCGCACCGATGTCCCGAAAAAACTATAGAACACGTCGGTGCGCGACCCGGTCGAGGGCATAATTATTTTGTAGTTGTTGACGCGTACGACCAGATCGTGCGAATCAACAAGACCCGGCGGGTTCTGTAAAATCGTCGGCGCGCTGCCGATCAGTGCCACCGATTTTCCGCGAAAGAAGTTCGCGGCGTAAGACCTCGTCACGAAAGGCGTCGACCGCGCCGGCGCGGCGCCACTCATCCCAGCCGTCGACGACATAGTGGCTCGTTTCTTTTCCCAGTAGTTTTTTCGGCGTCATCTGGCGAATCCAGACGCGCGCGGAGGCTCTAGCGCGCTCGGTGAACATGCACAGCAGCGGCTTATCGAACATTTCCATGAGCGGCAGCATAAAACCGCACTGCGCGAAACCGCCGTGGGCCGCGAGCGCCAAATCCATGACCTGATCGGGCGTGGTGCGATCGTTCAAATCGAGATCGCACGAAACGTCGAACAACCGGGAGCCCCGGCCGATGAACACAACGAAACACGTTTTCCGCAGTCGCTCGATCGCGCCGTTGAAAACATCCGGCGCCGGCAGCAATTCGGCTCCGAACCCATCCGCGCGATCCATCGGCCAACGGCCGCCGTTGACCAGCACGATCGGCCGACCCCCGGCGAGCTCCCGCACCCTCGCCACCAGCGGCGACGGCCGCGCCGGCCAGTGCCCGGCATATTCCGCGTTTGGCGTGCGCGCGGTCGCGCAGATATCGCGCCATTGCGTGGTCGATGGATTGGACTTGCCGACGACATAGTGCACGGTGATCTGCGCGCTTTTCGACCACGGCGCGAAGCGCACATCGAACGGAAACAGTTCGGGAAAACCGGTACAGACTTCCAGCCGCACCCCGCGCGCTATGAGATGGCGCACGATGCAATGCAGATAGAGATTGTCGCCGAGACCTCGGCCGGACCGGATGCGTTTGTAATCCGATGTGGATTCCGGCGCTGGAATCGAACCAGCATTGACGGCGTCAAAGGCCGTGGTCCTACCCTTAGACGAGCCGGAAAATTTCATCGAGTCGACTCATCGGAAAACACCGCAACGCCGAACCCGGCGTCGCGTTGATAATCGAAAGCCCGAGCGCCGGCAATTGCTTCGCGATCGTGTCGTAACTATCGAGCCAGTTCTTGTAGTGCGACCGCACCTTGTTCGGGTGCTCGCCGAACCAATGCCCGCGATCGCCGGTGCGCTGCATGTCGTAGCCGATCAGCACGATCCTGCGCGCGCCGTAGAGGTAGGCGAGATTGATCGCCTGGTAGCCGCTGTTGCGGCCACAGTGCAACAGCGCCGGATTGCGCGAAAGCCCGGGCGCGCGCGTGTCGCCCGGCAGCCAACGAAGTCCCGGCCAGCGCGTCGCCGCGAGCGCGCTATACGTCACCTTTTCACCGGCGAAGCTTCGCGCGGCATCGTGCCATTCCCACCACCGATAGTCCGCGACGTAGAGCACATCCGCCCACGGCGCCAAACGGTACGCGTCGTTGATCGCGACCACGCGCGCTCGGCCGCGCACGAGATCGACCTGCGCTTGGGTCAGGCTCGATCCGCCGCCGATGCAAACCGCGGTTTCACCGCTCCAGAGGGTCGGTACCTGCCACCGGGGCGGCGACTCTTGCGCGGGCGGTTTTTTTCTTACGGTAGCCAAGGATTGCCGGAACTTCCGGTGGATTTTCAACTAGCGCATCGGCGCCATGAACTTCGACGGCCGCACCACGGCGAATCCAACGCTGGCACGAGGCCGCCGACAACTCGACCACCTGGCCCACGCGGAACGATCGCTCCACGCGGCCCAGATGGTCGCGCACTTCCCTATCTTCGAGAAACCGAACGCGCACTTTTTACGTAACGATTTCGTCGACGCTGGCGAGATCGTTGTCGCTCGCCGGCAATTGACGCGGATTGAAGCCGAGAATAAGTCCGGCCCCGTCGCTGGTTGCCGTGGCTACGGTCATCGACAACCGCACATAGCGGAAACTGTTGTCGAGATCGAGCTCCTCCGCGCGGCAGTTGATCAACATCTGTTTATCGGAATCCGGCGGTGAGTGCGTGGCCGTGGTGATGGCCTTACCGGTTATGTCCTTAGCGCCGGTTCCGTCGCTGTCGGTGGCTTGCTCGAGCTTGGCCGTCACTTCGGCCTCGGCGCCGAGATCGCCCAACAAAACGATAGCGAGAATCGATTCGAACTTCCCCATGTCGACCCAGTCGCTCGTGTGATCGGTCGCCGTGAGAGCATCGGGGTCGACGGTCGCGACCAGGGCAGCCTGCTCGCTCGGGAGTAGATTGAGATTCATAGCGGGTATTTCTCCTGACAATAGAGATACGCCGAGCCGCTGGGCTCGGCATATCGGTTAAGAGCGAATGGCTTTAGGCGCGCTCGGCGAGCGTGACGAAGCAGGACCGCGTGTTGCTGCCGTTTTCCGGCGTGATCGCGGAACCCCACCACGGCGAACCAGCGATCCGCATGATCCAGCGAAACGCGAGCGTGTCGTAATCGAACCAGAGGTGCATCGACACGTCCTGGCGGATGCCGCCGGTTTTCATAATGATCATGTACTGCGAAAGATCGGCCAGGATGATATCGCCGAGATCGCCGATGGTGCTGCAGGGTTCCATCGTCAGGATCGGGCGGCCCATCAACGAACCGTTCGGTGACCCCGCCAGCGCATTCGCCGGCAGATACACCGGCACACCGCTCACATTTTCCGTGCCGGCGACGTTCTTCGCGAGCAGTTGCATCGCGAAGAGCTGCGGTTCGATATCCTGATTGATCAGCCAGACCGATTTTCCGCGGGAAGATCCGTACATCCGCGAATACATCTTGAAAATATTTTCCGGGACGATGGTGTCCGCGACCTGGCTCGTTTCCTTTGCCACCGAGATAATGCAGTCCGCATTGAGAATTCCCTGCGGCATACCGACGCCGGTGCCGCGTACGATCGCGGTATTCAGCTTCGCGTCGAACTTTTCAGGAACTTTGCGGCGCAGGTAGCTATCCATGCCGGGGGCGTCGTCCATCAATTCTTCGGTCACCGGAACCAACGCGGTCAGTTTATTCAACCGATACGTTTGGTCCTTTAGCGACGGCTTGGATTGCGATAACAGCAGGCCTTCGCCTTCCCAGTAGGCCTGGATGCCGCCGGAATTTTGCCACGGTGTCGTTTCGTCTTTCGGATATACGACGCTGTTAGCCGCGGTGGTGAGCTGGTCGCAACGACCGATGAGCGATGCGTCACCCATAACTTTTATCATAATGGTGCTGCGAAAATCCGGCGGCACGGCGAACCCGCCATCCTCGCCGACGCCTTCCTGCCCGAAGCTCGTCGGCGCGTTCGCGATCAGGCGCGGATCGATGCGGCTGCCCGCGCGCGGGTGCGCCGCACGCACGGCCAGGGCGAAATCGCCGAGATTGTTCCAGCCCCAGCGCGTGCCGTTCGGGTCGCGAACTTCGCGCATGGTCATGCGCTGGGCCCGGGCCGGCTGCTGGCCATTGCCACCACGCGCACCGGCTTGCGCTTCCGCGTTTGCCGATGCATCTACGACATCGTTCGGATCGGTGCGCCGCCCCACACGCTCGGCGAGGCGTGCGCTTTGTGCCTCGATGCGCTCGCGGCGCTTAATGTCAGCCTCGACCTCGCCAAACTCGGCAAAGATGGAATCGATCTTTGTCTGCTCGGCCTCGGTCAGGGCGCGCCTCTCCGCATCGGCCGCGGCCTGGATGCTTTCCGCTTCCTCGTTCAGTTCGAGCAGGCGTTCCTGCAACTGCGCGATAGCGGTGACATCGGCGAGCACGCGTGCGTGAGGAAATAAACGGTTAAACGTGTCGAACACATCGGTGTCGATCAGGCGGTACGCGCGCCGTTTCGCCGGCAACCACACGGCGAGAACAACGGCGAGCGCCGCCGCGAACAGCAATAGCTGCATTTTCATCGGATCGCTTCCTATAAAAAATGGTTGATAAAAAAAGGCCCCGGCGGGACCTTCTGAGGGCACTGAGCCGTGCCGTTACGCCGCGCGAAATGCGGGCGCCTATAACCGTTGTGCGTTCAGCTTCGCGCGCATCTGCGCGATTTTTTCGTTCGGCGTCGGTTGAAAATCGACAACCGAGTCGAAGCGAGCGCGAATCTGCGGCGGCATATTCTTGTAGCGCGCGATCAATTCCGGTTCGAGGCAGGCCGCCATACGCATCTCTTCCGTTATCTCGTGCGCGAAACCGTTCGCGACCGCTTCGGCCGGCAGCATCCATGCTTCGGCATCCATCAAATCGCCGATCGCTTTTTCTTTCATGCCGGTCGCGCGGACGTAGGTGTCGAGCATGGTCTCGCGGATTTTATCCAGACGGTCCGCGGCGGCGCGAAATTCTGTGGCATACGCCATACCGACATCGCCCATCGGGTTGTGCACCATCACGGAGGCATTGCTCGCCATGCGCCGCACATCGCCAGCCATGTAAAGAATCGACGCCGCCGACGCGGCCAGGCCATCGACATCGGCAATCACGCGGGCACCGTTACGTCGCAGCGCGTTATACATCGTTGCCGCGACAAAGGGCGAACCGCCAAGGCTATCGATGCGCAGATTAATCTCGTCGAGCTTACCGAGTGCTTCCAGTTCCTTAACGAATTCCTCCGCAGATACGCCGTCCTCGAAAAAGCTCGCGCCGATGCGGCGGTAGACGTAGATCTGGGCTTTCTTTTTTCCCTTGGCCTGGATGTCGTAAAATTTTAGCGGCATAGCGTGGCCTCGATGAGATGCTCAACGGCAATTTTAGGTTCGGGCAGTACCAGTGGCGCTTCGTTATCGAAGGCATCGAGCAGCGCCAGCCGAGACAACTCGATATGGCGATCGATAAAGGACTCGATGACGGTTTCGACGTGGACCCGAGCGTTGGTCAGCTGCACCAGCGCATTGACCGGTGCTGTCAGCGTGCTGCGCATATGCCCGATCTGAGCGGCGAAAAATTTGTCCATCCACTGAAGGAAGGCGCGGCGGTGGCCGCGGTAGCGCGCGCGCGGTAGCTCCCATTTTTTCTTTTGGTACGCGACGATCTGGCACATTGCCGCCTCGATAGTTTCACGCTGCGCCGCGACAACGCGCGCGCGCATCGGTTCCGATGGCTCTTCACTCGGCTCGCCATCAGCGTCACGGGTTCCTTCATCGTCGTCACCATCCTCATTCGGCCGCATTGGTGGCGCCGGTTCCGGTTTCGGTGGATCTTCCCCTGCTTTTTCCAGCGTGGTCATGTTCAGCGGGACCAAGCGCTTGTCGCCTTCCGGGCCGATCGGGTTGCGGTCCTCGAGCTCGAGGATATCGTTGGCGCTGAACACGCCGAGGTCGCGCATCGCCTTGTACCAGTTCATGCGAGTCGTGAGGTCGCCGCGCAAAAGCGCGTTCATGTTCATTTTTGCGATCAAACGCCCGCGCTGCTGCGGCCCGAATAGTTTTATATCCGCTTCCGATTCGGAGCGAGCGACCCACGGGCTCAACCCGAACTTGTCGAATGCGATCAGGATTTGTTCGATACCGCTGCCCCACATGGAGGCGTCTTTTTCCTCGAGCAGCACCATCGGCACGCCGAACCAGCGCGCGACGTCGCCGACGTTGAATCTTCGGTTTTCGAGAAATTGCGCTTCCTCGGGCTTGGCGCTGATGCTTTGCCACGTCATACTTTCTTCGAGGATCAGCGGGTTGCGCTGGTTGTGAAGGCCGCCGCTGTGCTCCTCTTTGAGGCTCTGCTTTAACCGGTCGTACGCGTCCTGACCGAGGTTCTTCGGGTGCTGCAGAACACCGCTCGGATTGATCCCATTTTCGAAATACGACGCGCCGAACTGTTCCATGGCGAGACCGAGACCGATCGAGCGCGCGGCCATCGCAATGACGGAGTATCCGACCAGGCCGTCGAAACCCAAGCCTTTGAGATGATACATATCGCGCGCCGGGATCTGGACGTCATCCCCGCGTTGATTCCGCACGCTGTAACGGAGGCCGCCGCTTTCGGTGTCTCGGTTCGGCGTAACGCGGTCCGGCGCGATCGGCCATAGCTCTTGCACCCGCCCGGCGCGATCACGCGCGATCTCGGCGTAGGCATTTCCGTCCAGCAGCGCCCACGCGATCATGAATTGGCGAAAGTGCAACGCCGACATTTCCGGGTTCGCTTCGCGGTGCAGCGCCCAGTCGACCGGATGATTCATCTCGACTTGCCGGCGGATGACGCGTTCGCCGCGCAGGCTCATTTCGAACACGTGCCACGGCAGCATGGCGATGGTCGACGAAATCAAATTGACGCAGCGCCATACCGCCGAGTACTTCAGCGCGGTTTCGTAGTCGACAACGACGCCGGCTACACGCTGCGGTATAAACGAACGCTGGCGCGAGTGCGCAATCTCCGGCACAACGCGCGGCGCCGCGAGAAACGAACGCAGCAGCGACATGGAATTACGACTTGGAAGCGTTGCCGTTGCGGGCGCCGACCACGGCGAGCGCGAGCAATAATACGCCCAGCACGATCATCGCGGTCGGCGGATGCATTTCCCATAGCCCACCGGTAACGAGCGCCGCGCCGAGCAGGCCAGCGAGGTCGTTGCGATCCACCGCCGCGATCGCGCGCACCCACCGGCTTTTCACGGCGCTCGATTTTTCACTCATGCTCGCAGGATTCCTCTGGTCGAGTAAACGCTTGGTTTATTTTCATCCACCATTGCGCGCGCCATCGCGAGAATCAGCGCGACCGCCGGATCAATTTTCTTCTTCCGCAGTCCGCGCCGAGGAAACCAGTTTTCGTTATGGTCCGGTTTGACCTGCACGTTGCTGATGCCCCAAGTCGCGACCGGGTCGCCGTTGTGGTGCAACCGGCTGGATCTAACCAGACCATCGATGAACTTCATCGGTGCGGATAGGTGCGCCACATTTTGCGGGATACGCACCACGGTCACATGCGCATTCTCAAGCGCGGCGGCAATACCTGGGGAACCCCAATTGTCGATACCGACTTCCTTCAATCGAAATCGATCACGGTCACCGAGAATATCGCGCTCGATGCGATCCTGATCTATCATGCTGCCCGGCGTTTCGATCAGCCAGCCGTCGCGCTTCCAGCCTTGATAATGTTTGTTCTCGGGATCGTCGATAATTTCCGCCGGCAGATAGTGGCGCCAAAACGCATAGTAGTGCGTACCGTCGGCGAGCTCGCGCGTGAACAGTTGACAGTTGCTCGCGATGTCGGTGACGTTCGCAAGATCCAAACCTTCCATGCAATCATCCGCAACGACGAAGTCATCGATCTTGAGCGTCTTATCGGCGAGACCCTTCCATGCATGTAAATTCAGCCACGGGCTGGAACTTTGCACCCAGATATTCAGGTGCTTCGTTTGAAACGTCGCCTGCTTGCGTGGATCGCGAATCGCATCGCGCTGCTGGGTCAGTAAGAATTCCGCGTCAATGGATACGTTGAAATTTGGGTTCGCTTTGACCAACGCCTCGGGCGTGGTCCAGTCCTCCAACTTGCCATCGTCGTCGACATCGAGCGTATAGATAACGCCGAAACGCTGTTCATCCTCGATCACGCCTTCGAGGATCTGCTGCAACTCTTCTTGATGCGTGTAACACGGTCCGGCGATGTCGTCGCCGGCAGTGGTAATGACCAGCGTCAAAGCCTGGGCACGCGCGCCCATGCCGGTGCGCATGGTGTCGTACAAATCTTCCGTCGGATGCTCGTGGTACTCATCGATGATCGCGCAAGACGGAGACGCGCCATCTCCGGGCTTTCCGATAATCGGCTCGAACTTGCAATTTTTCGACGGTATCGTAATCGACGATGCGCGTACGAGCACGCCGAACAGCGAACGGAAGTCCGGAGATTGCTCGGCCATGAGACGGGCCGGATCGAACACTTCGCGCGCTTGCCCTTCCGACGTCGCGCCGGTGTAGACCTCGGCGCCGAATTCGCCGTCGATCGTGAGCATGCCAAGGCCGATCGCGGCGGCGAGAGTGGATTTCGAATTTTTACGCGGTACAAAAAGATCGGCTACACGAATTCGGCGCCGATTCGTCTCGCGATCGATCCAGCCAAATATAGATGCGACGAAAAAAACTTCCCACGGCTCGAGGCGAATCCGTTCACGGCGTGCCGCCCACTCGCCTTTGATATGCGGTAGCAGCTCGATGAGGTGGCACCAGCGATCTGCCGGACGGTGCAGCTTACCATCGTGGACAACATTCCCATGTTCGTCGAGTTCGTCGGCGGTTTTTAGCTCCGGGTTCCACGTGTAGCGCCAACCGGCAGCATCGCGTTCGAGATCGCGTAGATGGCGCGCGCAAGCCAGGCGAACCCATTTGCAGGCAAGTATCTGACCATCGACGACATCGCGCGCATATTGCGTCGCGATGCTTGCGTAGTCCTTCACAGCGCCTCGAAACCGCCTTTCGGTTCCAATCCTGGCAGATACGGTTGGCGCGAGCTGGGACTGACACGGCCGCGCGAGCTCGGCGATAAACCGAACGAGGCGAGAAATTTATCGAGCGCGGCGGCGTGTTTGCAGCGCGCCACCCAATTCGGATTGTAGGTAAAGCTGCCGTTCGCCGTCGGGATATGCACGCCATCGCCGCCGGTCCACGGTTGCGCCGAATAAACCTCACCACGTTCGACCGCGGCAAGTCGGCGCGCCTCCTCGGCTGCTTCGTGCGCGGCGCGATCACCGGCCGCCTTCGCAACATCGCGCTGAAACATGGAATCCGACCACGCGTACCAAGCCCATTCCTGGGTATATAGCGACAGCGCCGCGCGATCCTCTTTCGCGATCATCCCGTGCGGCCGCAGTAACTTCGACACACGCCGCCATTCCTTACGCGCTTCCGGCAAAAGAAATTCAGGACAGCCCGGAACATCTATCTCCGGCTCGAAGCCATCGGCCATCCGATGCAGCGGCAGCTTGCTCGCGTTCCCGCGCAACTGATGTACGTTCTTCGGTAGCGGCTTCGGACCTCTAGCGCCCATCGTGATTTCCTGTTAAATTTTAACTCCCACTCGGGAATACCCCCTCCCCCAAAACTTCCGACCACGAACAAACCACAGGCCACCGGTCTAGAGGATTTAAGGATGTGAACTTTTAGACCGCCCCCGGTATGCGTGGCGGAGTCGATGTTCTTCTTTTTGTTTGATGCTGTTGTGACAGTTATCGCACAAGCCCTGCCAATTCGATTCATCCCAAAACAACACGGGGTCGCCGTTGTGAGGGATCTTGTGATCGACGTTACGGGCAGGAACCACGCGTCCATGTGCACTGCACTCACCGACGCACAACGGGTGCTGCTCGAGGAACCGTTTGCGTGCCTGTTGCCAACGGTAATCGTACAGGCGCTGGTGCGCGGTCGGCCTTAGACTTAACTCCTGTCGTTGCTCATGCGTAGCACAATTCTTGCGCTCGGTCAGGCGACCGCAGCCTGGATGGTTGCATGGCTTGAGCGGTCGGCTTGGCATGGGCAATAAAAAAACCAGTCTGCGTTAAGCAGTCTGGTTTTTTGTGGTCGGGTGCGAGCGGGTCGCTCCCGCTCAACAGCTGGTTTGTAGAGACAGCACGACCAACCTAGAAATACTTTACCAAAACATTAACGTCTAGGTCAATAACGATGTTTAAAATCGCTTTTCGACCAACTCCTGAATGGCTAGGCGCGCGCGTTTTAGCGTTCGGGAGAAAAAAGCCGGCGAGAGACCCATTACGCTCGCCTTGGCCTCGTTGGTGCGTCGGCCTTGCGGGTCCGGCGTATAAGCCGCTATCAACACGTGGTGCATCCAGAACGTGGCATCCGCTTCCAGCCACTGGAACACCTGGTAATTAATTAGCGACGACACAGGGTCCGATTCCTGCCTACCATACACGCGCGTACCTGGAATTAGCGCGGGGTGCACGTATCGTGCCGCCTCGATACGTTTCCCGCTACCGCCGCAGCGCCAACAGGTCTTTCCGTTGATTTCACCTATGGAGCGCCACTCACCATCAACAATTACACGGCACATTTTGCAGTCGACCTCGCGATGATATTCCTTCAGCGCAGAACCAACCGCCACCGTGCCAACACCGTGACACGTTGGACATCGTCGTAAACCAATCCGCTGAAGTCCTTGGCACTGCGGGCAGATGCGGCAACGCTTGATTTCCTGCAACCGCGCCAACGTATCACCGCCACCGCCCACGTACTGCCCGCTTGTTCCGCTCGTTCCGTCAACACGCCAGCGCGCCCATCGTTCCAGCGCATCGAGGGTTGTCGGTTTTACTGTCTCAAGCGCGACGGACTCCGACAGGCTACCCACGAATATATTTCTCCCGCGTTGTCCAGTCGGTCAAGTATTCTCGAACCATCGCCCGCAAATGCGGCGGAACGATGCGATCAACCTGCTCGATACGTTGGTGCGATTCAAACTTGCGAAAAATATCCATCGCGTACTGACGCGGTTTGCGCTCCTCCTTGCGCTCCAGAATTTCTTCCGGGCTTTTGCCGAACGGAATGTCGAGATTACGCATCCGCTTCGTCCTGGATGGCGTCGCGCTCGCTGCGCTGCTCCTGCGCCGCGAGCTGGGCCTCGTCGCTTGCTTTCATGGCAGGGGCATCCTTAATCGCCGTTTTCTTGCGCTCGTTGTTTTTATTCTTTTCCGTTTTTTCGTTCGGCAGTTTCGAGCAGAGATTGAACCGGCGCAGCGCCGCCATCGCTGCTTCGTGCATGGTGGCATCGGGATGTTCGGATAAATACTTCGTGATCGCATCGGTTGTGCGACGATCGTGCTTCGGTTTCTCGACGTAGAGCGTCATGGGCGAGTAGCCGCCGCACCGGGTAGATCCACCGCTGCCTTGTCACGGTAGCAGCGCGCGCAACAAGGCGTACCGGCGTAACGCGCCACATAGGGCTCACCGCACGCACAAAGAATTTTCTCCGAGCTTGGTTTCGCAGGCGAGCGCTTCGTCGACCACGGCTTTAGAAATTCTTTCTCGACACCAAAAAATCGCTTCGCTTGCATGACGAACTCGGTGTTGATTTCACCGCGCGCCGTGCAGTGTGCACGGTAGCGCTCGACACCCTGTCGAATTTCGTCGGCCGTGTGGCCTTCTTTGCGCCGCGCTTGCCAGCATCGGCACGCCGCGCGTTTCGGATTGCTCCCGAAGCGTTCCGGGTAGATCGCCCACATCGATTCGAACGCGGACGCGTCAGCGTCCTCTAACAAGGGATATACGGATAAAGATACGGAATTAGATACTGTCGATGGTTGCACCCTTTCCATGTCGCTAGTTGCACCCTTTTTTGTCGCTAGTTGCACCCTTTCAGTTGCCGTAAAGGGTGCAACGGTTGCACCCTTTAACGGAAGATGATGGATCTTATAAATCGCGACGTTGGCTCGCCCGTTGCCACGGCGCACTGTAGATATTTCCATCAGCTCGTGCTCCAGCTCGCGCAGCGCGTATTGCACCGCGCGCACCGACTTGTGCGTCGCGCGTACGAGAAAATCGAGTGAGCAGTGCGCCTCGCGCGTCTCTTTGCCGCAATGATCGGCAAGCACTACCATCACCATCCACGCGGTGTCCCGCGCGCAGGTGTGGTCGAACACCTCAGACAATACCTGTGTGGCCAAAGCCGCGACGACAACAAATCAACGATCTAGTGTATATTTTCGAACAGCAGCACCATCTCTTCGGCATCTGTTTTTTTGCCGTTGCCGCGTGTCGGCGTCGTCGATCCCGCCTCAATCAATTGCATTGTTTGATCTCCAGGTTCGTTGGATTTAAAAAAACGCCGGCGCGCAAAATGCCGCCGGCGAACGTTTCCACTTCCCAGGGGTTGATGTCGCGCGCAGCCGTCGAGAATAAAAATTCATCGAGATCCATTCAGCCCGCGCGGCGCCGATTGGCTTAAGACGTTGTATAAACGCTGGACTCGCCGCACACCGACGTCAGCGAAGTCGCCTGCCAAAAATCGGTAGTACCAGCGCGGTTTTACGTCAGCAGCACGGCAAATCTCCCCAACTGTGAGGGTACTTTTCGCCGCTAATTCAAGGGTATTTTTCAGAAGATCCGACATGGCACAAAGCGTGCACTATGGTGCTTGTTCTGTCAAGGCCGCCAATGCACCACTGTTCCGAGGCACTTAGGTATGTTCACTTACGTGAAACACAAGAGCCAGCCGAACGACACGCTGGTCGCTAACCTTCGGGCTTTGATTGCCCACACGAAAATATCCAAGGACGAATTGGTAAAGCGTAGCGGCGTGTCCGAACGAATGGTGGCGTACGTCCTGGCCAAGGACCGTACACCCACCATCGAAACGACCGCGCAGCTCGCGCAGGCATTCGGCTTACAGGGATGGGAACTGCTCTTGCCAGACTTAGCGACGAATCTGGCAGCCGCTGAGAAACTCGACCGATTGATAAAAAATTATTCCGCATCATCGGACAAAGGCCGCGAATATATAGACCGCGTCGCCGAGAAAGAAGCCAAATACCGCAGCTAATCTAGGGATTCACAGCATCCAGGCAAGTTTTGTCTTGGTGGGTGCACCATGGTGCTTGACATGCAATGCACCATGGTGCATGGTTGAGTGGCGCCTCAACAAATTCAAAGGAACCCGCCAAAACATGGAATGCACCGCCTCGAGTTACGTGCTGCTCTACCTCAGCATGGGTATCGGCGTTGTCGCCGGCATGTTATTCGCCGCGCTGCTAACGATGGGGCGCCGCGAGAGCGAACACCACGACGAGGATTGCGAGCGCCGCGTCCTGGCCCGCCAAACCGAAGCCGCCGGCGCGCGCTTCGAAATGCTGCGCAAAAAGAAACGCAACACCGACCGCCGCACCATTGCGCAGCGGGGCACAGACCCGCGGGTGATCCCGTGACATTCCTCGAGTACCTTAAAAAAAGTCCGACCGCCTACCGCGCGCCGCTCGCTTGGTTGGACCGGCACCGCCTGGCCGAGCTCGCTGATCGCGGCGACAGCGCCGAGATCGGGCGGATCGTGTTTCATGCCATGGAAGCGGAGAAATACACCGTCGAAACCGAACTCGACACGGGACGCGGCGCCGGCGCCGATGCGATCGCGGCCGATTGGGATCCCGGCGACGGTCCGTTGCCGATCATGCTGCGATCGCAAGCGGATTAATCGTATGCGTACTGTACGCGTGACATTCGATGCCACGAGAGTTGGAGGCAAGTGAAATCTTGGACATTCGCGAGATATGACACCAGACACCCTCTACTTGCTTAGCCTCGCCATCGTCGGCGGCGTCGCCGGCTGGATCGCCAATCCGCCGCGAATCGTTGCGCGGCGACTGCGCACCTGGATCGGCGATCGCCTGGTCGATGTTCGCTGGTTTCGCGCCGTGCAAGTCTGGCTGAACGAACGCGCGACGCGGCTCGATCTCGCCGCCGCGATCGCGCACGAACACGAGCGCGACAACAGCATCGCCGCCGCGCATGCGCTGCGCGAACGCGCGCAGCTCGCCACCTTCCGCGCCGCGATCTGGCGCAAACCAAACGGAAAACCGTAGCGATGAACACGCAGATTAAAAAACAATGGCGCGACATCTATCCGGTGCACCCCTGTGCCGAAATATTTCCACGTCTGAGCGCGAAGGAATTCTCCGATCTGCGCAAAAGCCTGCGTGAGACCGGTCTGCGCGCGCCGGTGACGTTGTGGTTAGATGCCACCAGTAATACGACTTACCTGCTGGATGGCCGTCACCGCCTGGATGCGCTCGAGGCGAACGGGGTGAACGTAATCGGCGAAGATGCCAAGCTGCTTGCGCATCTGGGCGAAGTGATCGACTCGATTTCATCTTTCGGGCCGGCTCAACTCGTATTCGCCGCCAACATCAACCGCCGCCATCTGACGGAAAAGGAACGCGTCACGCTGGCGCGCCAAACGCTCGAAGCCGAGAAAAAAATGCAGCAGCCGGCACAGAAAAAGGAAAAGTCATCGCAAGCGTCTGATAAGCCGGATAAATTAATGACCGCCGAAGCTTCGGCGGTCATTCCCGCACGGCAATTCAGCCCGACTAAAGGCAAGCGCGGCGGTTCGAGTCCATCGTTGATCGGTAAAATTGCCAAAATGGCCGGCGTCAATC
>Ga0214471_10000610_pt1 | contig 29921 bp, 30 predicted proteins | sample RVTome_5_FD_207665 | JGI IMG/M metagenome (GOLD analysis project Ga0214471, IMG submission 207665) | Soil microbial communities from uranium-contaminated site in the Upper Colorado River Basin, Wyoming, United States - RVT142D155 | ecosystem: Environmental > Terrestrial > Soil > Contaminated >... | reverse complement strand
CCGAGGAGCTCTCGCTTGTGGAGAGCATGGATCGTGCCCAGCCCGAGGCGCCCGCCGATGACAAGTGGACTCGCACGATGACGGACATCGAGCTGATCGCGACCGCCGTGATCGAGCGACCGCCCGAAATCGACGGGGTGGAGGCGGAACCCTCGGCTGCTCCGCCAGCGCGCGCGCGGATGGGAGGCCTGGTCGTGTTCTCGGACGACCAGACGATCGTTGAAACCGTGCGCGAAGCCACGCAGCACAGGGTTCAGATTCATGTCGCGAGCAACATCGTGCAAGTCGTCAGGATTTTGTCGGAGTACCGGCCGGGAGTGCTCATAACGGATATCTCGGCGGACCGGAGCACGATTCAGTCGATGACGGCGAACCTCAAAAGACACCTGCCCGAGCTCGTCACGATCGCCATCTCACAGCACCGCGACGTGCTCGACATGGTTTGGCTGATCAACCACGGCCAAATCTTCCGCTTTCTGCGTAAGCCTCTGTCTGCCGGTCGTTGCTCGGTCAGCATCCAGGCGGCACTACAGCACCATAAGTCGCTATTGAGGGATTCGGCGCTCGTCGAACGCCACGCGGTCGACGACACCGCAGACACGGGTCTCATCAGCGGAATGATCGACACGATTAGAGCGGTAAGGCGGCTTTGGGCATGAGCTCGAATCAAGCCCCCCTGAAAAAATCACAGGACATTACCGACCTGTTGCTGTATCTCGGTGGGATCATCGTCGCGGGAATCGGCATCAGTTGGCTGCTCATGACCAAGCCGTGGGATGAAGCCGACCGGCCGGCGCGTGGCCCAGCGGCGGACGCGGCCGTGACAGCCGAGATCGCGGCGATTCGAAATCCGCAACCGCTCGCGCATCCGGAAACCGTCACTGACAACCCGCTGCGGCTCGCCCGCCTCGCTTACGAAGCCGGCATGCTGGTCGAGCCGGAGCGCTACAGCGCCTGGACGCTATACAGTGAGGTCCTCGCGGCCGACCCGGAGAACGTCGCCGCGACAACCGGTCTCAACGAGGTTGCCGATGCGCTGCTGGAGCGAGCCGCGACCGCGCTCGAGCAGGGCAGGCTGGACGCTGCCGGCGCGACCCTCGAGCTCATCTTTGCGAGACTCCCGGGACACAGCGGCGCGGAGCGCCTCGCGAACGAAATCAGTGTTGCGGAGCAAAGCGCCGACGATAGCGAACCGCAGCGGCGCGAAGCTCTCGTCGAACCGGCAGAGCCGCCGGTGGTGCAGGCGTCGATCGCAGCGCCGGCCTCGGGCCGTGATGCACTGCCCGTCATCCAGTCCGCGGCCCCGATTGCAGTCGATCCCGTTCGCGAGCTTTGGACCGCATTCGATGCGGCAATCGCTGCAGGTGCGCTGATCCAGCCGCCGGAACAGAGCGCCAAGCACTACCTGGCTCAGATGCTGAGCTTCGGCCCGGAGCATGGACAAACGATCGAAGCTCGTGAACTCCTGTTCGCGACGCTTCTGAGCCGTGCGAGCATCGCAATCGTCGGGCTGGACGAAGTCGCCGCGGAGACCTGGATCGCGGAAGCGGAGTTGCTCGGTGTCCACGCCGACCGCATCGAGCGGGTTCGCAACGAGCTGTTCGAGAACCTCGCCGCGGCCGAGTCGACGCGTCCGATACCCGCGGCTCAACTGATGATACTCGAGTACACGCCGCCTCGTTATCCCACTACCGCAGCCAACCGAAACATCGAGGGATGGGTGGACGTCGAGTTTCTGGTGCAAACCGACGGCAGCACGACCGACGTCGTCGTGTCGGATGCATCGCACGAGAGCTACTTCAGAGACGAAGCCCTCGAAGCAGTCGAAGCGTGGCGCTTCGAGCCGCGTATTTTCCATAATCGCCAGATCGAGCAGAAAGCGTACACGCGAATCCGGTTCGCGCTCGAATAACCGGTCCGCTTTCGCCGAGCAAGACGCTCGGAGCCCCCCGGCAACCCGCCGTTGCGTTAAGATGAAGCCTGGAATCCCTTTCAGCGTCCCGACGACGAGAGGACGGAAACGGCGGTCATGCTTCGCGTAATTCAACTCTGGCTCTTCGCGCTGTTTGTGGTGGGCGGCGCTACCGAAGTCTCGGCGCAGTGGCGCTGCGATTGCACCACTATCGTTGCGGGCTGCACCGCGGAGGTGACGGCGATGGAACGCTGGATCGACGTCCGAACCGACACGCCGCAATGCGCGCGAGTCGACTATTTCGTCGACGGCCTGCCCTTCGTGACGACCGTCGTCGAGGGCGAAAGCCGTCTCGACTGGATCAGCCCGCGCGCTGAACCGGATATTCTGATCCAGAGCTGTCAGGTATGCGCCGACCAGGCCGACGCGCTCGCGGCCGAGCGCACCGAAGGCAGTAATACGGTAGAGGCCGAGGACGCGCGTTTGGAGCCCTTGCTCAGATGGTCCCCCCAATATCCGCCCGTGGCGCAGCGTAACGGCGTCGAAGGCCACGTCACGCTAGAGTTCGACGTCACGCCGCAGGGCACGGTCGAGAACCCGACGGTGCTCGAGTCCGAGCCCGCCCAAGTGTTCGATCAGGCCGCGCTCGCCGCGGTGCGCCGCTGGCGTTACGTTACCGACGAGCAGCGCCCGGTGACGTCGGTCACCGAGCGCCTGGAGTTCGCTCTCGCCGAGATGCTCTGGCAGCTTGCGCCGCCGGCCGATGGCGCCACGCAGACCGCGACCGCGGGCATGCCGAGAAACCGCTGCGTGCGCGAGGATGCGGTTTACAACTTCGGCGACATGGTCGAAGCGGGACTGATGAACGCGTGCGCCGAGCCTCTGCTGGTTTTCGGTTGCGCGGAGGGGGTCGGCCGGGATGTCGGCCGCTGGGTCTGCACCGACTCCGAGAGTCTCGAGTCCCTATTGGTGCGCCCTGGAGACGAACGCATCGGCACGACGGTCCGCCCGAGCGATCTCGCGCCCGGCGTCAGCGGATTCGGGTACAGCGACAGCTTCTTCCTGGCGCGGGCCCCGAACTCACAGTACTGGTGGATCGCCTGCGACACGGCCAATGAGCGTTGCCGGGAGAACGCCCGCATGTGGGTGCGCTCGATGAATCGCCAGCCCGCCAGCGTGGACCCTCGAGGCCGAGCCTCGATCACGCTTGCGCAATCTTACTGACGATGCCCCGAGAGACGCTGCGGCGACAGCTTGAAAACCTGCACGGTGAATTGGCCGCAGGCGAACCGCTGGACGCCGAGCTGCGCGAGCGGCTTCGCGAGGTCGCCGACGATATCGAGCAACTCCTGAGCGAGGGCTCGCGCGAAAGCGACGCATCGACGGCCGAGCGGCTGCGGCGGCATGTCAAGCGCGCCACCGTGAATTTCGAGACCGAGCACCCGCGTCTCGCCGGCATCCTCGAGGGTCTGGCGGACACGCTGGCCAAGCTCGGCCTCTAGTAAACCCAATCCTGAGAGATACGCCTTGCGCACGCTGATGGGCGGCTGTCACTGCGAACGGATTCACTTCGAGGTCGATGTAGAGCACGAGGACCGGATCGGCGTATCGGAATGCAACTGCTCGATCTGCCAACGGAGCGGCTATCTGCACCTGATCGTGCCGGCCTCGAGGTTCCGGCTGCTCCGCGGCGAGGAGATCTTAACGAGCTACCGGTTCAACACCGGCGCGGCCAACCACCTGTTTTGCTCAGTCTGCGGCATCAAAGCCTTTTATGTCCCGCGCTCCCATCCCCACGGGTATAGCGTGAACGCGCGCTGTCTCGATGCCGAGTTTCTCCAAGGCATCGTCATCGAGCAGCAGTTCGATGGTCGCAACTGGGAGCAGCACGCCGACGAGCTGCCCGAGATCGGCCCCTGAAAAGTATCGACAGCACTGCCCGGCCCCGTTTGTGCTAGATTTTGCCGATCGGACCTGGAAGCCCTGGGGAAGACCGGCAAGAGTCGAGGGAGGGATCATGAAGCCGATGCTCTCAGCCGCACTGCTCGTCGGATCGATGCTCGGCGACGGCCTCGCCTTCGCCCATCACGGCAGAGGCAATCGTTACGACATGGACGCCCAGATCGAGCTGCGCGGCACCGTCAAAGAGCTCGTCTGGCGCAACCCGCATATCGCAGTCCTCGTCGACGTCCCCGGTGATGACGGGGCAGCCGTCACCTGGATCATCGAGCACAGCAACGTCAGCACCTTGGCGCGGCTGGGCTATCACCGCAACTCGCTGCGGCCCGGCCAGACCGTGACCGTCTTCGCCAACCCGGGCACGACCGGCGAGCCACTGGGCCTGTGCCAGCGGCTCGTGCTCGAGGACGGCAGCGTCATCTTCGTGCGCGGCGCGGGCGTCGACTAGGAGCCGCCGGTGCGAAAAGACGCTTACATCTTCATGACCTTGGCCGTGCTGGCCGTCGACCTCACGCCGGCCGCGCGAGCCCAGGAGCCGGACTTCGATCCGCGGGATCTGTCGGGCATCTGGTCCGGCTCCGGCGGTGGCGGCGGCGCGGTGCCGTATGGGTCCGACATGCCGGCGATGACGCCCGAAGGCATGGCCCGCTATCTGACCAATATTCCGACACGCACGGAAGACACGCGCCTTAACCCCACCGACGATCCGGCGCTATCCAACGATCCGACCTTCGCCTGCAATCCGCGCGGCTTCCCGCGGACGATGTACGACACCAACGTGCGCTTGTTCGAGCTCATCCACCTCGAGGATCGCGTGCTGCAACTACTGCAACGCGAGCGCACGCTGCGCGAGTTCTGGATGGACGGCCGCGAGCTGCCCGCGCCCGAGAACATGGACAACATCGGCCCGTCCTGGTACGGGCATTCGGTCGCCGAATGGGACGGCGACACGCTGGTCGTCAACACCATCGGCATGGACGACCGCGCCTGGCTCGACTCCACCGGTCATGTCAAGAGCTTCGAGGCGCGCGTGGAAGAACGCTACCGCCGGATCGGCCCCGATACCATCGAGCTTCGCATGCTGCTCTACGACCCGACCTATTACACCGAGCCTTGGGAGGCGGAAACCCGCATCTTCGAGCGCGAGCCGCGCGAGCGCATTACCTACTTCGGCTGGTACGGAATTTTCTCCGGCATCACCGATCTGATGTGCGCGCCGATGAATGCGATCGAGCGTTTTCGGGAAGGCGCTTACTAGACCGGTGCAGGCGGCGTTTTCACGGCGCGGTATCGGAACGCTCGACAGAGACGACGCCTTCGCTGCGGCCGCGAAGCTCACCGCTCGTGAGCCAGTCGATTGAGGCTTCGTGCATGAACTCGGCTTGAGTCGCCTCCCAAACGGCGAAATGGGTCGCGCATACCATGCGCACGAGGACCTTGTCCCTCGTGCCCGTCAAGTCGCGGAACAGCGCGTCCGCCGAAGGCAGCAGACCGTCCTGTTCCCCAACAAGAATCAAGACCGGCGCGGAGATCTTGGCGGCGTATTCGGCATTCCAACCCCAGCTCGCGAAAGTGCGCACCCGCATCACCCCTTCGGGCGGCCCCCAGACCGAGCCAAGGGCGTCGAAGCCCATGATGTTCCGCCAGATCACGTCGCGGATGCCCGGATCGACTTGGCTCTCGCAGGCAACCGTCGACTCCCAACGGCCCTGCATGAGGGCTTCGCGCGTCTGCAACCGCATCGGCGGCGCCGGCTGCGGATAGCCGGCCGGAGGCGTCGACGCGGCGTCCGCGTCGTAGACGGGGGCGAACAAGATGAGCTTGTCGACCTTCTCCGGATGCCGGGCTGCGTAACCGCCGGCGCGCGGGCCGCCGAAGGACCAGCCGATGAGGTGTACGCGATCGACGCCGCGTAAGCCCCTGAGGTAGTCGACGACGCTATCGATCTCCGCCCAATCGGACTCGAGCGTCGTCAGCGTCTCGGCGAACTTGGGCTCACAAGGTTGCGACGAGGGATCCAACGTCACGATCGCCTGGTTTGCAGCGTCCATGTTGCATCGATCACCCATCGCCGGGCGCGGCGAGAAACCGTAGCCCGTGTGGTCCATCGAGAAGGTGTCGAAACCGGCCTCGGCGAGCGATTCCATCCAGCTATAGCGTTTGTATTCGAGGTCGAAGCCCACGACCGAGGGCACCGAAGTGCCGTGAATGAACAACACCACACCGCCCGAACTGCGGCCTGCGCCGATCGCCTCCGCAGTCACCCGAGTCAACTTCTCGTGCAGAAAAATCCCGACTCGCTCGCCCTTGTTTACGCGCACGGTCGAAGTGTGCGGCACGAAGCGCTCGACGGTAGTGAAATCGGCTTGAGCGCCGGCTACGTTGCAAAACGCCGCGCCGAGCAACGCCAGATTCAGAAATCCCCGCACGCTATGTCCCTCTCGATCCCGAATTCGGTATTATCATGCAGCATATCGCTCAGGCGAACCAGAAGGAGAACAAGAAATGGGTGAGATCACGACCGGTGTGAATTGGGTTGCCGTCGTCGTCGGGGCCGTGGTTGCATTCGCGCTCGGCTGGCTCTGGTATTCGCCGAAGGCATTCGGCAGCACATGGGCTCAAGGCATCGGCATCTCGATCGACCCTTCGTCTGCGGCCGCGCCTCCCGCCGTCGCCATGATCCTTCAAGCGGTCGCGACGTTCCTGCTTGCATGGGTGGTCGGCGTCACCGCTGCAATGAACGCGCTGCTGACGATCATTCTGATCGTCGTGACTTTCGTGTTCTTGATCACTGCCGGTGGGAAATTCGCGCAGAAAAGCAACGCGGCCATCGCGATCGAGGCCGGATACGTGGTCGCGATGGTCGTCATCATGATCGTCGTTCACGCGATCCTCTAGGCGCGCGATAGGCAACCATGTCACGAGGGATCGACGGCGTCCGCAGACATCCGGCCAGTCGCGGGATCCTGAGGATCGGCCGGCTCAATACGTTCGTCTGCATGTTGCTGGTATCGTCGATCGCCCTCGCGCAACCCACCGACCGGGATCGACCGGCAGCGAACGAGGCGCTGCAAATGGCTCGGGCCGCGGCTGCGTTTCTCGACGGCCTGACGGAGATGCAGCGCGCGCAGGCCGTCTACGCATTCACCGGACCCAACCGGACGAACTGGTCGAACGTGCCGATGTTCGTGCATCCGCGGCCCGGCGTACGTGTCGGCGAGCTCGACGAGCAGCAGCGCCGCGCGGCGCAGGCGTTGCTGCGCGCATCGCTGTCTAGCCAGGGCTATCAGAAAGTCGCCGGCATCATGCGTCTCGACAGCATTCACGGCGCAATGGAGCTCGAGCAGCTCGAGCGCGAAGGCCCACCGGAGGATGCCCGCCCCTTCCATCGGGAAGAGGCAGAAAGCTTCGGGGCGGGCAGCTACGGCATCGCGATCTTCGGCGAGCCGGCGCCGGACGCGAGCTGGGGCTGGATCCTACAGGGCCATCACCTGGCTGCGAGCTTCACGGTCGCGAGCGGGCGCGTGGCGTTCACGCCGCTGTTTCTCGGCGCCACGCCGCTCGTGCTCGAGCACGGCATCGATGCCGGTTGGTCGGCGCTGCCGCATGAAGCCGGCCGAGGTTTCGAGCTCATGGCGGCGCTCAGCGACGCGCAACGAACGATGGCGACGGAATCGGGCGACGTCCCGGGAGACGTGATCTACGGCGTCGGCAACAAAGATCGCCTGCCTCAGCCGGCCGGCCTCAAGGCCAGCGACATGACGGAGGAGCAACAACGACTGCTACGCATGCTCGTGGAAGAATATATACGCAATGCGTCGAACGCCGTCGCGCAATTGCAACTTGATGCAATTGCGCAATCCGGCTGGGATCGCCTCTGGTTTGCGTGGCGCGGCGCAACCGGGAATGCAAGCGCAGCGCTCTACTATCGGGTGCAAGGACCGCGCATCTTCATCGAGCTTTCGCAACGCCCCAATCACGTTCACACGATTGTGCGAGATCCGCTCAACGACTACGGAGAGAATTGGCTCGGCGAGACGCTGACGGAGGAACACACAGCCAACGACCGCTTCGAAACTGCAACGCGCGCCTACGAATCGGCAGAATCATACTGAAGGTACGTTCGTCTAGGTTCACTCTACTACCGACTGCATCCGAGATATTTGCGCGAATACAAGCATCAAAAGCGTCCAATGCACATGGGTCAAAAAACAGTTACAATTGCGCGCCCTACACCACCACGAAACCATCTCGGAGTTCAAAGGATGACGACGACGCGCAGGAAGCGCCCCGCGAGCACGGGTTCTCAGTTCGATATCAACGGCGTACGCAAAGCCAGTATCGCTATGCTTTCCAGCGCGCATAAGAGCGGCCGCTTTCGCACTGTCGCCGATGTCCTCATTGCCATGGAGGTCATGGATGCCGATCTCGACGGCAACCCGCACTCGATGCGCTCGCTGTCGGAGAAGCTCGACATCCCCTACACCTCGGTGTCGAGGATCGTGTTCGGCTTGACCGCCGAAGGCGCCGAGGGGGAAGGCATCCTGACGCTCAACTCACATCCGGAGGACCGCCGTCGCAAAGTCATCGGCGTCGATCCCGGTGCTCATAAGCTGTTCGGCAAGGGACCGGACAAAGCCGCCGAGCGCGCAATGCTCGACTACTACGGCTCATCCGTAAAAAGCCTCAAGCCCAAAGGCCGATCCGGGCGCGCATAGCGTCCCGATCGCCGCCGGATCGATAGCCCTGCGTCAAAGCTGGTCGATGTACTCGGCCATGCGGTGCCGCATCGGCTCGTCGGGCATGCGCCCGTACGCCGCCATGGCGTTTTCCGCCATGTGAACCGGGTTGCTCGTCTCGGTCAGCACGCAAGTGAGCACGGGATTCGCAAGAATGTACTTGAGTGAGAACTGCGCCCAGCTGTGGCAATCGAACTCGGCCGTCCATTCGGGCAGCGGCACCTCCGCCAAGCGCCGGAAATAGGCGCCGTTCATGAACGGCCGATTGATGATCACGGCCAAACCACGGTCACGCGCTATCGGCAGCATGCGCTCCTCGGCGAGGCGCTCGGTGATCGAGTAGTTGACCTGGAAGAAGTCGGGCGTCTCGCGCGAGAGGAACGCTTCGAGCTGATCGTAGAGCTCGTACTGCGAGACAGTGACGCCGATGTAGCGCGCCCGGCCTGCGGCCTTCCATTCCTTGAGGCTCGGCCAGTGCGTTTCGAGATCGGTCAAGCTGAAGACCTGCGCGAGATCGATCGTCTCCCGCCCGTAATTCCTCAAGCTCTGATCGAACTGATCAATGCCCGCCTGCCGGCCGACCTGGTCCACTTTGGTGGTAACGAACAGCGCGTCGCGCAGGTCCGGCTCGTTGATGACGCGACCGAATCCGGAATCGTTGTCCGGATCTCTCGGCCAGGTATCGACGACCTTGCCGCCGTGCTCGACGAGGGCTCGCAGCACCGCGGCAAGGTGCTCGGCGCCCTCGGCGGCGATCTCGGAGACGGCTTTGCTCGAGCCCAAGCCGATGACGGGCAGCTCTTCGCCCGTCGACGGTATCCGCCGCAGGGGCATGGATTGTTGCGCGAACGCGCGCGGGGCTCCGAGACCGGCGGCGCCGAGCGCGGTCAGCAATGCGAGGAAATCGCGCCGAGTGTGTTCGAGTTGTCTGGTCACCGGATGCTCCCCCTGGAGGAATTCGATCTTGTTAGAAGCTTAACACTCTAGACCACGAGCGCGGAGCCGGGTTCCGATCCGGCTCGAGCCTTAGGCCGAGACGGACCGTAGGAGCCCCGGGAAATAGGCGAGCAGCGTCCCGATGCGGGCCAGGTATTGCACATAAAGCGCCCCCCAAAGCCCGTGATTTCCGAAAGGTGTCAGCAACCACCAAGCGATCAGGAAAATCGCGAGCGTGATCAGCATAGCGTTGCGCATCGGCGCAGTACGTGTGGCACCGATGAAGATCCCGTCGAGCTGAAACGCCCAAACGCCGAGCAGCGGCGCCGCGGCCGTCCACGGCAGATAGGTTCGTGCGGCGCTGCGTGTCGAAGCATCGACCGTGAGCAGATCGACGAGCGAACCGCCGCAGAGCGCGATCACCAGGACGATGACGGCGGCGACGCCGGCGGCCCAAAGCGTCGTCAAGCGCACGGCGATAAGCAGGCCCGCGCGATGCCGCGCGCCTATCGCTCTGCCGACCAGCGCCTCGGCGGCGAACGCGAGCCCATCGAGAAAATACGCCGCCACGGAAGTGAAATGCATGAGCACGGCGTTGGCCGCGAGGATGACCTCGCCCTGCTTGACGCTCTGCGCCATGAACCAGACGAACACACTGATCAGCGCCAAGGATCGCAGCATGATGTCGCTGTTGACCATGAGCGTGCGCCTGAGCCGGGCACGCTCCAGCAATCGACCGGCGTCCACGCGCGCGTTCATCGTTCGCAGGTGCCGCAGCGCGATCGCGAGCCCGATCGCCGCGGCGACGTACTCGGCACCCAGTGTGCCGAGCGCCACACCCCTGACGTCCCAGCCGAAGCCGAGCACGAACAGCGCATCGAGCGCCATGTTGGTGAGATTCAACACGAGCTGCAGAACGAGTCCGATGTCGGTGCGGCCCAGGCCAATGAGCCAGCCGAGCAAGGCATAGTTCGCGAGCGTCGCCGGCGCCGCCCAGATACGGATGTCGAAATAGCTGAGCGCAAGTACCTCGATCCGAGTGCTGCCGCTCAATAAGGCAAACGCCGTCTCACGAATCGGCCATTGCAAGACGATCAGCGCGCAGCCGACGACCGCCGCGATCATCAGCGCCCGCCCGAGGCTCGCTGCGATCTCGCCGCGGTCCTCCGCTCCCAGCGCTTGCGCCGTCAGACCCGTCGTGCCCATGCGCAAGAAACCGAAAGCCCAAAACACGAAGGTGAAGATCAGCGATCCGATTGCGACTGCGCCGATATAGGCCGGATCCGGAAGCTGTCCGACGACACCCGTGTCGACCACGCCGATCAGCGGCGTCGACACGTTCGACAGCATCACCGGCGCGGCGATCGACAGCACCGAGCGATGCGTGAGCGTGCCGCGCGGCTGCGAAATCTCGATCGGCTGATTCAAGCTGTATCGTCCTTGCATCCGGCTTCGTCGCGGCATCCAACGAAGGGCGGCAACTCCATGGGCTGGAATCCACCGTGCGCAGCGCCGACGCATAAGTCGCGCAACGCAAGGGCGCGCCGGAGAATTCGAAAACGGAGCTCGTCGAGAAAGAATCCGCGCTCGTGAGCGATACGACGACGCTCGAAAAGCGCGTAACCCTGCTGGCCGAAACCAAGGAGCTGGCCAGGCAGCAAGGCGTGGTCGAAACCGAGATCGTCGAGCTCGAGCGAGAGCGGGTGCTGCGCACCCAGGAGCTCACCGACTACCGGAATACGCTCGCCTACGATTTCTGAGATCGCGTCGCCGGAGACAGCCGCGCGTCAGGTCTCGTCGTCGATCACGATCCGCAGCACGCGGTCGTCGAAAGGCTCGGGCTCGAATCGTCCGTCGCGATTCGTCGTTCCCAGATAGAGCGCGCCGTCCGGACCCACCGCGAGCGCCCGCAGACGTCGGTACAGCGATTCGCTCGGCTCGCCGTCGCGCCATATGCGTTCGTTGAACCAACGCTCTACGGCCGTCACTCGATTGGGATCGCTCGGGTCCTGGAAGCGGATGCGGATCAAGGCCTCCGACCACAGCGCGCTCAAGTAGAGATCGCCGTTGTGGAAGATCAGATCTCCGGGCGGCACCGACGGAATCCACGACAGGATCGGGTCGACGTAGCCGTCGACGCCCGGCGCGCCGACCACGCGCGGCCAGCCGTAGTTCTGTCCCTTCTCGATGATGTTGATCTCATCGAAGGCGCCGATGCGCGGCTCCCACTCCGTCGTCGGGCCGTGATCGGCGACGAACAGCGTGCCGTCGTCGGGCCGAAACGCTATGCCTAAGGGATTGCGGAAACCGTAGGCCCAGATCGGGCTGCCGGGCCACGGATTGTCGGCGGGCACCTCGCCCTCCGGCGTGAGCCTCAGGAGGCTGCCGCCGACGTTGTTCAAGTCCTGCGCGCGGCCGCGGACACGCGCGTCTCCGGTGCCGATGTAGAGCATGCCATCGGGTCCGAAGCGCAACCGTCCGCCGTTGTGGGTCGTCGCGCCCGGGATGTCGTCGAGCAGGATCTGCTCCTCGGCGCCGCGGCCGTTCACTTCACGGAAGCGGCTGACGCGGTTGGTGACCTCATCGCCGGCCCCATCGACCGTGTACATGACGTAAATCCAGGGCTCGGCCGGGAAGCGCGGATGCAAGGCCAGGCCGTTGAGGCCGTTCTCGCGAATCTCGGCAGCGACGTTCTGCACCGTCAACCAAGGCGTCGGGTCGAGCACGCCTTCGGGGCTGATGATGCGCACGCGGCCGGCTTTCTCGGTCAGGAACAAGCGGCCGTCGGCTGCAAATTCGAGGCTCCAGACCACGTCCAGCCCCTGGGCGACGGTATCGACCGTCACGCCGGGCGGATTCAAGTGGTAAACCTCGAGCGGAAATCGCGGCAGGTTGCCGATGATCGGGCGGTCGTCCTGGGCACCTATCTGGCCGTAGGCGACACCCAGCCAACTCATCAGCACCGCCGTGATCGAAGCCCGTATCGCGTTCTTGGTCATTCTCATTACAGCTCCTCCGGATGCGCCGGTGCGTCCCGCGTGCCCCAACTTAGAACAGCTGGGTCGGCCAGGCAAGTGGCTCTCCGACATGCGGAGCTTGCAGCCTGTCGTTACAATACCGCGGAGACCAAGGCGCGCCGACGCCGACAACAGTAACGATCACGGGGGAATCGCATATGTACTCGAGGCCGACTCTTTTGGCCGCGATCGCCGCGGCCGCAACGATCGCGGGGACCGCGCACGCACAAACGGAAACCGACGCGCCGATGACCTTCTTCGTCACCAGCGAAGCGCACAGCGGCGATCTCGCCGGGCTCGCCGGCGCCGACGCGACCTGCCAGCGGCTCGCCGCCGCCGTCGGCGCCGGCAGCCGCAGCTGGCGCGCCTACTTGAGCACCCAGGGCACGCAGACCGAGCCGGGCGTCAACGCGCGGGACCGGATCGGCGACGGCCCCTGGCACAACGCCAAGGGCGTGATGATCGCGGCCAGCGTTGCCGGCTTGCACGGCGACATCGAGCGCGACCGCAACCTGATCTATCGCGAAACCGCGCTCGACGAGCGCGGCGAGCTCATCAACGGACGCGTCCGGCCCGAAGGCGAGAACAACGAGCACGACATGCTCACCGGCTCCGACTCCCACGGACGCGCCTTCCCCAGGGGCTTCGCCTCGGGCGATGTCGACCTCACGTGCCGGAACTGGACCTACGACGGGCCCGACGGCCGCGCGATGATAGGCCACCACGACCGTTTGAGCGGCTGGAACACCTCGTGGAACTCCTCTCACACGACGTCCGGCTGTTCCCTCGAGGACTTCAACAGCACCGGCGGCGCCGGGCATTTCTATTGCTTCGCCGCTGACTGAGGATTGCGCTCGAGAGAGCACTCACGCGAGACCGAGCATTGCCACCAACTGCTCGACCTCGGTGAATGTCTCATCGGCGCCGGCGGCCGTGAGATCGGCCGCCGGCATGAGACCGGCGAAGCCGAACACGGTCATGGCCGCGGTGTGCGCAGCCTTCACGCCGTTGACACTGTCCTCGATCACGACGCATCTCGACGGCGCGGCGCCCATGCGCTTCGCGGCGTAGAGGAACACGTCGGGCGCGGGCTTGGCGCGCGGCACCTCGGTCGCGCTGAACAGCCTTCCTTCGAACAGCGGCAGCAGGCCGGTGCCGCCGAGCGTTGCGCGCATCTTGTCGTGATCGCCGCTGGAGGCGATGCAATAAGGCAGATCGAGGCGATCGAGGAGCTCGGGAATGCCGCGCATCGCCTCGACCTCCTCGCGCAACACCTTATCTCGACGTTTCTTGTATTGCGCCACAGCATCCGCAGGGATGGGACGCCCGAGCCTTTGCTCGACAATTCTGAGGTTCTCGGCCAAGGATCGTCCGAGGAACAGCTGGTGGCGCTCCTCCTCGGACAGGTTCAATCCGAGCTCCGCGAGCCACTCACCGAACACGCGATTGCCGATAGGCTCGCTGTCGACGACGACGCCGTCGCAGTCGAAGATGACGAGATCGAAGGGGCGGTTCAAGCGTAACGCCGGCGCGGCGAGGGCGAGATGGTGCCGGCAGAGAGACTCGAACTCCCGACCTGAGGTTTACAAAACCCCTGCTCTACCAACTGAGCTATGCCGGCGCCGCGGCGCTCGCCGCTTATTGGGGCTTTCGCGCCCGAATGAGCATTCGATCCGTGTTTCGACCGAGAGACTCGTCCCTGACGTTGAGCGTATGGTTGTCTGCGGAATTCGCGAGCACGTCGGATTCGGCCTCGACGGTGAAACCGGCCTGCTCGAGCAACTGCAGCACGCGGGCCCTTTCGATGCGATGCAGCTCGGCGTTGTCCTGGCCGGCGATGCCGACGTGGTCGATGAGCCCGAACACGCCGCCGGGCTTCAGCGCGCCGTAAACCCCGGTGAGAAACGCAACGCCGGCCTCCTCGCTGTCGTTGGCCGCGTCGTGCAAGTTGAGCGCCGTGAAGGCCGCATCGACGGTGTCGTCGAGCTCAAGAGAGCCGAGCTCGTGGTTCCAGACGATCACGTTGCCGAGTCGCTCGGCCCGAGCCGCCGAAGCCTCGGCGAACCGCTCCGCAAACCGCGCTGTATTCTGCGAATAGACCGTCCCTTCGGGGCCGACTGCAGCCGACAGCACCTCGGTATACCAACCCCCGCCCGCGAACACCTCGAGCACCGTCATGCCGGCGTCGATGCCGACGAACTCCAGCACCTGTCGAGGCCGGCGCATCGCGTCTCGCTCTTTCTCTTCCGCGGGGCGCTCCGCTGCCATCAGCGCTGCGTCGAAACCCGGAGCAAGCTCAGCGCTGGCCTGAAACCCAATCGCAACGCCGGCCGCCACCACGGTCACGAAGCCGGCAACTCGTCTAAGTCCGTTCATGATGAAGCTCCTCCAGGAAAGATCGCAGCCTCAGTCTACCCGCTCCAGCCGGCCGCACCTAGGGACAGGGGCGCTGCTCGAGGCGATTAATGCGCCCCGGAGCCTGCAGCGACTCGAGGTCCAGCAGGTCTCCCGGACCGAGACCGATGTCGATCCAATACAAGGTTCCGCGCCGGCTGCGGTCGGTGACCGCCGGAGGATAGCCGAGGCTTCGTGCCTGCTCGCGAACGTTCGCCGCGCGGCTGATCTCACTGAAAACGCCGAGCGAGATGGTCTGGCTCTGCTCGCCGCCGGGAACGATGTAGGCATCGGAGATCCCGTTGTCGCGCAGCCGTTCCAGCATCTGCTCAGCAGCGGATCGCGTCGGTATCTCGGTCAGATGAACCCAGTAGCCGACCCAAATGTCGCCCTCGACCACGCGCTGACTGGGTGCCATTCCTGAGGACCGAAGCGCGGCGCCGGCGGCAGCGGCTTGCGCGAGCTCCTCGAACGGCCCGATGCTGACGCAACGCTGCGTGGCACTCAAAACCACGCCGCCGCCCGGCACCGAGAACCCCGAAGCCGGCGGCAACGCCTGGACGGCGCGCATCGCGGCCTCCTCGAGCTCCGCGACCAGCGTCAGCCCGGGGACGCCCGCGTCTCTGTCGGCGAGGGCCTCGGCCGCAGGCTGCCTGAACCACGCAGACCACGCTGCGTAGCCGAGATTCGCGAGCACCAGCGACAGAAACAGATTCCGCATCAGGGCGCCGAGGCGATCCAGGCGAGTCCCTCGAGAATGAAATGTGGCCGGTAGCTTACCGCTATCCGAAGCCACGGGCGAAGCGCGTCCGCGCCTCCGCCGGTGAGCACGACCGCAAGCGGCGCATCGAGCGTGGCCGCGACCGTCGCGACCGCTTGGTCGAGCGCCGCCGCGACACCGAGCATGGCCCCGTGTGCGACCGCCTCGTCGGTCGATCTACCTAGAAGCTCGATGCCGCTCGGTACCGAGACGAGCTCCAAGGTCTTGCCGATGCCGCCGGTCTCACGCTGCAGCGCGGCCGCGGCCATGCGCGGCCCGGCCATGATGAGCCCGCCGAGATGCCGGCCCTCCTCGGTGACCGCATCCAGGGTCACGGTGGTGCCGGAATCGATGATGCACGCGGCGCCGCCGATGAGCCGGTGAGCGGCGACGAGCCCCACCCAGCGGTCGACTCCGAGGCGCGACGGATCGACATACGCGCAACGGACGCCGTATCGTTCCGCCGCCGTTTCGACCAGGCTCAACTCGAGCCCGCGGTCGCGGGCGAGGCCTTGCAGGCGCTCGGCGAATCCGCGCCCGGCGACGTTCGCGGCGACGATGCGGCGGTCCTCCGGCCGCAGGCCCTTACCGACTGCCTCGAGCAGCGCGGGCTCTGATCGAGCGTGCGCGACCGCGCCGATATCGCGCAGTCCCGAACCCTCGGTGTGTGCCCATTTGGCGCGCGTGTTACCGATGTCGACCACGAACGTCACGTCATCGCCCTCACGCTGACCTCGCCGGAGAGGATCTTGCGCACGCCCTCGACGGTGTCGACGAGCAAGCCGCCGTCGGCCGCTATTCCAGCCGCCGTGCCGGAAACCGAATGCGCATCGCCCAGCACCTTGACGCCGCGCCCGCGCAGATAGTCAACGGCGAGCAGCTCGTCGAGATACGGCGCGAAGCCGGTGCTGTCGTAGCTGCGCAGTAGCATCGAAAGCTCGTTGATGAGTCTGACCGCAAGTCGGTTTCTCGACGGCGATGAGCCCTGCATCGCCGAGGCAAGATCGACGGCATCGGCGCCGGAGCTACCAATCTCATCGAGCGCCGTCGAATCCATCGAGACGTTGATTCCGACGCCGACGACGGCTAGGCACGGTCCATGGCCTTCGGCCGACAGCTCGACGAGAATCCCGGCGAGCTTCCGATGCTCCCAGATGAGATCGTTGGGCCATTTGATCTTGAGCTTGAGGCCCGTGAGGCCCTCGAGAACGCGGCGGACGACCACGCCGGCGGCCAGGCCGAGCGCGCCGCAATCCGCCGGCTGAGCCGCGAAGGTCCATGCCAGCGAAAGGCATAAGCCGCCGCCGAGCGGCGCCACCCAGGACCGGCCGCGACGGCCGCGTCCGCCGCGCTGAAACTCCGCGAGGCAGACGCCGAGCTCGCCCGGCGCGGGCCTCTCGCGGCTGAACAAGTGACTGTTGGTCGAGTCGATTTCCGTGAAGACCTCGATCCGCGACGAACACCCCTCCGGACCGTTGAGCTCACGGGCGATAAACGCGCGATCGAGAAACTCGATCGGCCGGCTGAGCCGATAGCCGCTGCCGATGCGTGAGTCGATCTTGAGCCCGAGATTCTTGAGGCGAGCAATTTGCTTCCAGACTGCGGCTCGACTGATCCCCAGCGCTTCCGCCAGCGCCTCTCCGGAATGAGGTCGCCCGTCCGCCAGCAGGCGCAGCAGCGGCAAGCACGTGTTGAGAGCCCCTGCGGCCACTGTCAGGGCCCGCGCCAGAGCTTGCCCATGCGATGCTCGCTGCCGTCGACAAGCCGGCGTATGTTGCCGCGATGCGTATAGATGAGCAGACCCGCGGTCAGCACCGCCAGCACGAACAAGCCGCTCTGCTGGGGCAAGCCCGTGACACCGAGATAGGCGACGGCACCGAGCGCCGCCGTCATTGTCGCCAGGGCGACGAATCCCGTCAGCGCGACGACGCCGAGCCAGAGAGCGATCACGAATATTCCTGCGCCCGGCGCGAGCACGCAGATCACGCCCGCTGCGGTGGCGCCGCCCTTGCCGCCCTTGAAATCGAACCACAGCGGATAGACGTGCCCGAGTATCGCCCCGAACGCCACCGCATAGCGGATCAGCTCGCCGCTCACGACGGGATCGGCGAGCGCCGGGCCGAAACCATGCTCCGGCAGCACCATAACCGCGAGCACGCCCTTGCCGACGTCGATGACCATGACCCACAAGGCAAACACTTTCCCCTGCGTGCGCAAGGCATTGGTGCCGCCGGCATTACCGCTGCCCATTGTGCGAATGTCGATGCCGCGCAGGCCTCCCAGAACGAGGCTGCCGACGATCGAGCCGAGCAGGTAGGCCGCCGTGAACTTGAGCCCGAGCTCGAGCATGCTCAGCTCCCGAGCCAGGCGATGCGACGCTCAAGACCGGCGGCATCCGGATTCGCCTGCGCGGTCAGGCCGACCGTGTCGAGCGGCGCGGATTGAAGCGTGATCGGAAGCTGCAGCAGCTCGTTTCGCCGAAACAGCGTGATGGTCACGGTCTCTCCGGGGTCGAAGCGCGGCAGCCGGCGCGTCAACGTGGCGGCATCGACCCTATAGCCGCCGAGCGCGATGATCTGGTCGCCCGCGACCAGACCCGCCGACTCCGCGGGCCCGCCGGCGAGCACGCCGAGCAGCTCCAGACCGTCGCGCGTGTCGCGATAGCTCGCGCCGAGGGTCAACGAGCGTTGATCCGCCTGCTTCGGCGCGCCGCCCTGATCTTGCGGCCCCGCGCTGGCCCGAAGCTCCATGCTCACCGCAAATTCGGCAAGTAGCTCCGCCAAAGGCAAGTCCACGGTGTCGCGCACGGCCAGGTCGAAGAACTCGCCGAGATCGGCGCCGCCGAGTTCCTCGGCGACGCGCTCGAAATCGCCCTCGCCCAGGCCCTCGCCTTGGCGTCCGAATCGTTCCCAAAGCGCCGTCATCACCTCGTCCAGGCTCACCGCGGAGCTCGACGCCTTGCGCAGCTTCAAGTCCAGCGCCAAGGCCACGAGCGCTCCTTTAGTGTAGTAGCTGATCGTCGCGTTGAGGCTGTTGGGCTCGGGCTTGTAGAGCCTGTCCCAGGCATCGAAACTCGCCTCCGCGAGGCTCTGATGCAAGCGCCCCGGAGCCCTGTAGACCTTAGTCAGCATCTGCGCCAGGCGAACGAGGTAGGCATCGAGCCCGATGAGGTCGCTGCGCAGCAGCAGGAGATCCTGATAGTAAGACGTGATGCCTTCGAATACCCACAAAAGCCGCGTATGGTTGCGCCGATCCAAGCGATACGGGACGAACGCCGCGGGCTTGAGCCGCTTGACGTTCCAGCTGTGAAAGTACTCGTGGCTGCATAGCCCCAGGAAACGCTGGTACTCGGCCGGCACGCCCGCCTCACCAGCCTTTGGCATGTCGTCGGCGCTGAACATCAAGCTGCTCGACGAACGATGCTCCAAGCCTCCGTAACCCTTGTCGAGGGCGAGCCCGAGAAACACGTAGCGCTCGAAGGGCGCCGGTGGGCCGAAGAATGCGAGCTGCGTTTCGCAGAGTTGCCGAAGGTCGCCGGCAACACGCTCGAGATCCGTATCGTGACGGCCGGCGACGACCAGCTCGTGCGGAATATTCGCCGCCGTGAACGCAACGCGCGCGAAAGCGCTGATCTCTGCCGGATGATCGATCAGCTCGTCGTAGTTCTGCGCCGCGTAGCGGCCGAAGCCTCTCGTGTCGGTATCCACCGGTTGCATCGCGGTCGCGACCTGCCAGTCGCGGCATCTCGGATCCTCCGGCGCCTCGAGCCAAACGGAGACGGGCTCGACCTCCTTGCCGTGGACCCACAGGAATACGCAAGGGCCGTTGAAGTAGGCGCGCCGCCAGTCGAGATAGGCGCCGCGCACCGAAAGATCCAGCGCGTGCACTCTGATCGTGACGCGAAGATGGTCTTTCGCGCCTCGCGCGACCCAGCTTCCCTTGTCGATCTTGGCGATCTCGATGGGATGCCCGTTCGACTCGGCCTTCACCTTAACGACATGACGGGCGAACTCCCGCAGCAGATAGCTGCCAGGTATCCACGACGGCATGCTGAGCCGTTGCTCCGTTTCGGGGTTATCGACGTCGCAGGCGATCTCGAAGTGGTGCTCGTTCGGATCCGCGATACGCAGGCGGTAGGTCGTCACTGAGGTCAACCGGTCGCCGCCCGTACCGCCGGACGCGCCGCGATCTCGGCGGTCCATCGCGACAGATGCGGCCGTGCCGGCAGCGGATCATTGCCCAGCACGCGCGCCGCGAATCGCACGTAGACGTAGGCGGCGATATCGGCATAGGTGTAGCGGCCGACCGCGAGGTGATCGCTCGAGTGCAAGCGCCTCTCTAGCTTATCGAGAAACAGCTCGGTGCGCTTTCGCCCTCGCTCTGCAAGCGCGGGGATCTGCTCGTAGGGCAGGATTCCGGGCAATGCCCGTCCTTGAAAAGCGCCGGAGCTGTTGCGAAGCAGCTCCTGAACTCCGAGATAGCCCTCGAAAGTCGCGATGTCGTGCCACATGAGAACGAGCGCCTGCTCCTTCGGGTCCGTTCCCAGCAGATTCGGCTCGGGGAAAACTCGATCGAGATAATGAGAGATCGCGAGACTTTCCGTCAGGTAAGTCCCGTCGTCGAGCTCCAGCATCGGCACCGTCGCACCGGGGTGCTTCTCCGTGTACTCGGCCCGCTGCTGCTCGAGCTCCCTCAGATTGATCGATTCCGTCGGAATGCTCAGCCCTTTCTCGGCGATGACGATGCGCACCTTGGTCGGGCTGGGGGACGGACGAAAATCGTAGAACTTCATAGGCCGTATCGCGGTGCTCTTGGTGCTGCCTTGGGCTGTCGCGAGTCTATAGCAACCCGGCATGGGCGCAACAACTCGGCGCCGCGCGTTCGCGGCAATTCCTCCAAAGGGCGTGGCGTATACTTGGACGCCGCGCTTTCGTCGAGGCCGTGATGCTCGAGCTTCTAGTTGATTTCGACAGTTGGCTGATCGTTTTGACCACGGTTCTCGTCGTCATGTCCTGCATTGAGGCGCTGACGGGACTCGTGATGATCACCAGGTCGACCTCGTTTACGTTCCTCGAGATGCAACGCTACTGGCGCGACACCTGACGGCGACGCCACATGGGGACGGTAGTACCCGATGTTCGCATGAAGGGCGTCAGCAAGTCGTACGACGGCCATGCCGTGCTCGAGGATGCCGAGCTCGAAGTCGGCCGAGGCGAGTTCGTGGTGATACTCGGGCGCAGCGGCACCGGAAAATCCACGTTGTTGAACCTGATCGGCGGCCTGGATTATCCCACGCGAGGCGAGATAGCGATTCTCGGTCGGCGTCTCGCCGACCTCAACGAAACCGAGCGGTCGCGGCTGCGTGCCAATCGAATCGGCTTCGTTTTTCAGTTCTTCAACCTCATTCCCACCTTGACGGCGCTGGAGAATATCGAGCTTCCGTTGGCGCTCAATCGCTATTCGAGGACGGACGCGCGAGCCAAGGCGCTTGTCCTGCTGGGAGAGCTGGAGCTGACGCGCTGCGCGCCGCGATTTCCGGATGAGCTTTCCGGAGGCGAGCAGCAGCGAATCGCGATCGCCCGCGCGATCGCCCACGATCCGCCGATCGTTCTGGCCGACGAACCTACGGGCAACCTGGACTTGGAGACCGGGGACATCGTGCTCGCGCTCCTCGATGGAATTTGCCGCAAGAAAGGCGCGACCTTGATCGTGGCGACGCACAGCGACGAAATACTCGGCCGCGCCGATCGCGTCCTCAGGATCAGCAATGCGCGGCTCGAGGAGGCAGGGCCCTGATTCGTCCGCTGCTGATAGCGGCGGGGCGGTTCTATCGCCGCCACCCGTTGCAATTGCTGCTAGCGCTCATCGGCGCGGCTCTGGGCGTCGCGGTATTCGTCGGCGTCGACCTCGCCAACGACAGCTCCCGCCGGGCGTTTCAGTATTCCGAGGAGCTGCTGTTCGGCCGAGCAACCCATCAGCTCCTCGGAATTGGCGGCGCGCTGACCAGCGAGCAGTATCGGACGCTGCGTTTGCAGAGCGGACCACTGCTCGCCGCGCCCGTCATTGAAACCGAGGTGATTGTCCGGACTCCGATGGTCGAGCGTCGCATGACGCTGATCGGCATCGACCCGTTCGAGGAGATGGATTTTCGAAGCTATTCAGGCTTCGGTGCAGCGGACGACGCCTCCATGTTGACCTTGATCACGCGACCCGGCGCGGTGCTCGCTCCCGCCGCGCTCGCGGCGGAGCTCGGCCTGGACACCGGGTCCACGCTCGACCTCCTATTGGAGGACGATCGGGTGGCGACGGTCGAGGTCGCCGGCCTCATCGAAGACGGCGGGACTCCGACGGACGGCATCGCGCCTCTGGTCGCGGACATCGCCACGGCACAGGAGTTGCTCGGTCGGGAGACGATCGACCGCGTCGATCTGCTGCTGACCCCCGAGGCCGAAAGACGCTTGGAGAATCTCTTGCCGGCCGGCGTGACACTGGTCACCGCGGGCAGCCGCAACCGCGTATCCGACGAGTTGTCCCGGGCCTTCAGCATCAACCTGAGCGCGTTGAGCCTGTTGGCGATGCTCGTTGGCGTATTTCTGATTTACGCGACGGTGTCATTTACGGTTCTCCAGAGACGCAGCGTGTTCGGGATGTTCCGCGCCTTGGGCGTGCAACGGGCCTCGCTGCTCGCAAGCGTGCTGTTGGAGGCCTTGCTGATCGGTGGCGCGGCTACCGTCCTCGGCCTCGCGCTCGGCCACGTGCTCGCCCAGGGCCTGGTCGAGCTGACGCTGCGAACGATGGACGATCTGTATTTCTCGGATGTCGTCAGGCCAGCGGCCCCGTCCGGCTGGTTGTACCTGAAAGGCTTCGGCATCGGCATCGGCGCGGCGCTCGCGGCCGCGGCCGTGCCTGCCTACGAGGCCGCGCGTGTGTCGCCGCAGGTCGCGATGAGTCGCGCCGCTCTCGAGCGCAAAGCCCGAAAGCTCACGCATGCAGGGGCGGCGCTCGCGCTACCGTGCGCGGCTGCCGGCGCGCTCGTGTTGCTGGCGTCGGATCGGAGCTTGACGGCAGCCTTTGCCGGCTTGTTCTTCGTCATCATCGCCTTCGCGCTGCTGATCCCGACTTGCGCCGCGCTCGCCTTACGGGCCTTGGAAAGGCTCGCCCGGCCCACCTTCGGCTCGCCGGGCTCGCTCGCCATCAGGGGCGTGGCGAGATCCTTGAGCCGCACCGGCGTTGCGACTGCGGCGTTGGGCGTAGCCGTCGCGACGGTGATCGGCGTCGGCCTCATGATCGCGAGCTTCCGTGTCAGCGTCGAGCGGTGGCTCGAATCCACCTTGCTCGCGGATCTCTATGTCGATGCCGAAGGCTGGGCCGTGTCCGCGCGCGACCCGCTGGCCGACCGAAATCTCGGCTCGATAGCCGAGCTGCCCGGAGTGCGCGGTCTCAGCCTGCTGCAGTTCCGCCGGCTGCCAACCGCGCTCGGCGAGCTCAGCCTCAGGGCCGTGCTTCCCGGTCCCGACGGTTGGGGGCTCACCGTCGTCGACGAGCTCTTCCCGGGCACCGTCGAAGCGATGGCGCGCGGCGAGGGAATATTCGCTTCGGAGACGCTCGCCTATCGAAACGCGCTCGCCGTCGGCGATACGCTGGTGCTGCCGGCCGACGGCGGCTCGGTCGAATTCCGGCTGATCGGAATTTACCGGGACTACAACACCGACGGCGGCGGAGTGCTGATGCCGATCGAGATCTATCAGCGGCACTGGGCGGACCGCGATATCGACGGCGTCGGCATCTATCTGACTGCTTCCGCGGATCCGGCCAGCGTGCGCGCGGAAATCGAAGCGCGCCTCGGAGGCTTCCGCAATCTCCGCTTGCGCTCGACCGAAGCGATTCGCAACCAGTCACTCGCGGTTTTCGACCGGACCTTCCGAGTCACCGAGGTCTTGCGCGTGCTGGCAGGGATCGTGGCGTTTCTCGGCTTGATGAGCGCACTGCTGTCGATCGAGCTGGATCGCGGCCGGGAGATCGCGGTCTTGCGGGCGCTCGGGCTCACGCCGCGGCGGGTGGGCATCTTGTCGTTGACGCAGACATTGCTGCTCGGTGGGATCGCCGGCTTGCTGTCGATTCCGCTCGGGATCGTCATGGCGAAACTGCTCATCGACGTCATCAATCGGCGATCTTTCGGCTGGGGGATGGAGCTGACGGTGAACGCGCCGCCCATCGCCTTGGGTTTCGCATTGGCGGTCGCCGCGGCGCTACTCGCCGGGATCTATCCGGCGTATCACGTGAGTCGCCTGAGCGTCGCGGCAGGGCTGCGGGAGGAGTAGCGGGTGCGAGAGTGCATCGCTGCGGCTTGCGTATCGCTGGTGGTCTTGGGCTGCGCCGGCGGGCAGCGCGAAGCCGGTTCCAGGCAAGCGACGAGCCCGGCCGACTTGCTGTCGGGCGATCTCAGCGGCTATGCCCTGGCGCTCGAGACGAGGCCGTTCGCGTTTCCTGCCGATCACAACAGCCACCCCGAGTTCAAGACGGAGTGGTGGTATTTCACGGGAAATCTGGAGGACGGCGACGGACGGGCTTTCGGCTTTCAGTTGACGTTCTTCCGCTACGCGCTGTCGCCGCAGCAGCGCGCAGGTACGTCTCCGTGGAGAGCGCATCAAGGCTGGATGGGCCACCTCGCGGTCACCGACGTCGCGGAGCGACGGTTCTTCTCAGCTCAGCGCCTGTCGCGCGCGGCCTTGGGTTTGGCCGGCAATACCGCCGCCCCCTATGCGCTGTGGCTCGAGGATTGGTCGGCAACCGCGGACGCGGCCGACCCCTTCCCGTTACGGCTCAGCGCCGCGGATCGGGACTTCGCCTTGGACTTGATGCTGACCGCCCGGAAACCTCCCGTCCTGCAAGGCGAGCGCGGCTTGGACCGCAAGGGGCCGGAGCCCGGGAATGCGTCGTACTACTACTCGGTTCCGCGGCTGAGCGCGCGCGGCGAGATCGCGATCGACGACGCCGTGCATGCCGTCCAAGGCAATGCCTGGATGGATCGGGAGTGGAGCAGCAACGCGCTCAGCCCCGAGCTCCAAGGCTGGGATTGGTTCGCAATACAGCTTTCCGACGGCCGTGATCTCATGTTCTACCGGCTCCGGACCGCGAGCGGCGAAACCAGCGCCTACAGCGGCGGCACGTTGATCGAAGCCGACGGTAGCTACCGAGCCCTGGCTCCGGAGGAGATCAGGCTTCAGGCAACCGAGTTCTGGACCAGCCCGGTGTCCGGCGCCCGTTACCCCGTCGGTTGGCAGATCGAGGTGCCGCAGGAGGATCTGTCGCTTGCTGTCGAGGCCTTGATCCCCAACCAGGAAATGAACCTCGCCGTTCGCTATTGGGAGGGCGCCGTCGCGGCGACGGGATCGTCTGCCGACGGCGCGATCAGTGGACGCGGGTATCTCGAGCTGACGGGCTACTAGCGCGACTGCAGCCAGCCCGGCAGAAAGCTGTAGGGATCCTTATCGACGCTCTTGTCGTACGCGACTTGGTTCTCCTCGAGCAGCTGCTGCAGCCGGCCTTCCCTGTAAGCGTCGAACAGCTCCGTCGCGCCGCCGACACGCGCGCCGCCGACGAAGATCTGGGGAATCGTCTTGACGCCGAAGCGGGCGTTGAGCGCGGCGCGAATCTGCCCGCCGCGGTCGCCGTCCTGGTACTCCACAGAATCCAGGTCGATCGACCGGTACGCAATGCCGAAGCTCTTGAACATTTTCCTCACGGACCAGCAGAACTCGCACCACTCGAGCGCGAACAGCACCACCGGTTGCTGCTCGTCGGTCAGCGCGGCGCTAAGGTAGGCCTCGGCTTCCGGAGTCGTCGCCGGCGGCGCGTCGACTTTCTCCGGTTGCGGCGGCGGCGCCTTGACGTCGAAGCGGTAACCAGGCGTCGAGCGCGAAAGTTCGAGCTCCTCCTGGGTCATATCCTCGGGAATGTCCGCGAACAGGGGCGTGCTCAGATAGCGTTCCCCGGTGTCCGGCAACATGCAGAGCACCGTTGCCCCGGGCGGCGCCGATTCCGCGATCTTGATGGCACCGGCGAGCGTCGCGCCAGCGGTGATGCCGACGAAGATGCCTTCCTCACGGGCGAGCGAGCGCGAGAGGCGCATCGCATCGGCGCCGTTGACAGCGACGATCTGATCGATCAGGCGGCTTTCGACGGCGTCTTCGGTAAGCTTGGGGATGAAATCCGGCGACCAGCCCTGCATCAGATGCGGTCGGAACCTCGGATGACTCGCGGCGATCGAGCCGTCGGACATTCGCCGTTGCGGAATCCCGCTGCCCAAAACCTGCGAGTTGTCCGGCTCGCAGACGACGATTGTGGTATCCGGTCGCGCCTGCTTCAACACGCGCGCAACGCCTTTCAGCGTGCCACCGGTGCCGTAGCCCGTGACCCAGTAGTCCAGGCGCTCGCCTTCGAAAGCCGCGAGAATCTCCGGTGCCGTCGTCCTGGAGTGCATGTCGGCGTTTGCCTCGTTGTCGAACTGCCGGCACAGGAACCAGCCATGCTTCTCGGCAAGCTCGATGGCCTTGGCGAGCATGCCGGTGCCCTTCTCGGACGCCGGCGTCAGCACGACTTTCGCACCGAGGAACCGCATCATCTTGCGCCGCTCGATGCTGAAGCTTTCCGACATCGTGACCGCCAGCGGGTAGCCCTTCTGCGCGCAGACCATCGCGAGGCCGATGCCGGTGTTGCCGCTGGTCGCCTCGATCACGGTCTGTCCGGGCTTGAGCGCGCCCGATCGCTCGGCGTCCTCGATGATGCCGAGAGCCAGCCGGTCCTTGACCGAGCCCATCGGGTTGAAGGACTCGAGCTTCGCGAACAGGTTGATGCCGCGCGGACCGAGCTTGTTGATCCGCACGACAGGCGTGCGCCCGATGGTCTCCAGGACGTTCGCAAACTTGCGCGGCATGGGCGCAACGCCCGCCGCGGCTCGAGATGGACTGGTGACCATCAGTCGTATACCCAGTCGCCGCCCGCGGTTTCTCCATACTCGAGCACGGGCGATCGACTCTGAGCGGGCTTCATGAACCGGTCAAACCAAGCGATCGACGCGGCCACGGCTTCGCGCTGGATCGGATCGGGATCGTAGATACCGTCAGCATTGCGCTCCACGAAAGCGAAACCGTGCGCGTCGTGATCGTAGGAGAGCCATTCGACGACCTTACCGGCATCGCGCAACAGCTCGTAGTTCAGCCTGAACGTCTCTCGGTTGTGGTCCCGGTCGCGGCCGATGATGAGAATCGGCGTCCGGATTGCGTTGATCCGCTCCATCGCAGTCGCCTCGTCGAGTCGAGCCCGCAGCGCGGTGATGGCTTGTTGCTGCATTTGCTCAGTGTTCACGTCGAGCGTCTCGGGCTCGTCGGGCGCGTTCGGGTCTGGATTGGGTCCGACGGCGAGAAAACCTCCGGAAGCGGGCTCGGTCGCGATGGCTGCCCTGAGGCCGTGGTACTGGGCTGCGATCTTCATCAACATCTCGCCGCCGTGGCTGACGCTCATGTAGCCTACGCGATCGGCGTCCACCTCGGGCAGCGACTTGACGAACTCGATGACCTCGATTGCGTCTTCGAATTCCTGAGGACCGCGACTGTACCGCTGACGTCCCTGGAACTCGCGAACCGTCAGCGGCACGGAAAAGTCCGTGTCGACTTCCGCCCGGTAGCGCATCCAGACGACGGCATAGCCCGCGTCGAGAAACTGCTCGAGTGTCCCGCTGCCGTATTGGGTCCATTCGCGCAGCCAACGGAGCCCGAGGCCGCCGTTCATATGGGCGAAAACAATCGTCGGAAACGGCCCAGCACCTTCAGGCTTACGGAAGCCGATGGGCGCGTAGACACCGTCCAAGAGCTCCACGAACATATAGCGGGCGGGAATATCCGAGCCCATCACCGGCTCCGTCATCTCGACTTGAACATCGTCGAGCCGCTCTGGCACGAAAAGCCACATCGGATCGATGCTCTGATTCTGCTGCTGGGCCAAGGCAGCCCAGGGCAATAACACTCCGGCAACCACAACCAAGATCGTACGCATCAGCTTGCTCCGTATTGTTCTATCCGTAGTCCTCGGACCGCTGATCATAGTACGTTTCGTGGACACACGAAAAACGGCGCGAAACCGTTGCCCCGTCGGCGCAAAGCTGAGAAGCTTTCGCTAAGCCGCAGCGCACAAACCTCCACCAATGGTCGGCGTGCTGTGCCGGCTTCGCCTGGATACTTCGAGAAAAGGGGGACCTGTCAGCAATGGACATCGAATCGAGATTTGATCGCAGAAACATGATGAAGTGGGGACTGCTGTCCGCCGCGGCGGCGCCCATGTTATTCAGTCGGAACGCGCTCGCACAGCACAGTTTCGGCCCGAGCGACGAGCTGCTCGGCCGCATCGACGGCCGAGCAGAGGAACGCCTGTTCACCGGCGAAACCGTCCGCGGCGGCGGACAAATGGAGATCCGGCTGAATCAGTCGATTCATACGGACGACCCGGATGAGCTCGAGGTCGCACAGCGCCTGCGACCGTTCGACCCCTTGTCATGGTACGACGAGTGGCGGCGGGTCGCGGAGATCAACGAGGAGCTCGCTCAGCGGTTCGAGGAAGATGACCTCAGGCTGTCGGCAAACGAGTTTTACCTGCGAGCATTCCGGTTCTACCGAGCGGCTATCGTCTACCAGGAAGACACCGACGACACGATGATGCCGGGCTATCTGAAGATGATGGAGATGTACAACAAGGCGTGGGAGATGGCCCGGCCGCCGTTCGAACGCGTCAAGCTGGTGGTCGACGGCAACGAGCTCGACGGCTACTTCCGCAAGCCCGGCGGTCCTGCGGGCACGCGCTACCCGACCGTGATCAACTACTTGGGCGCCGACTCGATGGCGGAAGCCACCGTTCTCGGCCGCGGCAGCTACGTGGCACGCGGCCTCGCGTTCCTCGTGATCGATCTTCCAGGGCAGGGCGCAGCGAAACGGCTCAAGCACCTCTACATGCAGCCCGACACCGAGCGTTATGTCTCGGACTTGGTCGACTATCTCGAGACGCGGCCGGACGTCGACCCGAACCGAATCGGTTTGCTCGGCCAGAGCATGGGAGGCTATTCGGCGCCGCGGGCGGCGGCTTCGGAGCCGCGTATCAAGGCCGTCTCGGTGGCCGCAGGCTCGCACGACCTGCTGCGCGATCTGTTCGATTACTTCCCGCCGATTCAGGAACGCATGCGCTGGATCATCGGCGCAAGGGATTTAGTCGATGCGCGAAGCAAGATGCGCGAGTATACGGTGGAAGGCGTGGCACATCGGATCGAGTGCCCGATGCTGATCGGCTACGGACCGACCGACCGCATCATGGATCCGGAAGGCGCTTACCGGCTCTATCAAGCTGCCGTCAACTCCGACCGGGCCATGTGGTCGGGCGGCGGTCATCCGCACCACACGGCCAAATCGGGCGGTCCGCTGGATCGGGAGCTCCCGACCGAGCAGGACTGGCTCGCCCGCACCCTCGGCGCAATCTGAGCCAAAAAAAACCCCGGCCCTATGGGCCGGGGTTTCGTCTAGAAGCCTGGCGGTGACCTACTCTCACATGGGGAGACCCCACACTACCATCGGCGCTGGACGTCTTCACTTCCGAGTTCGGAATGGGATCGGGTGGTTCCCGTCCGCTATTGCCGCCAGGCAAACCGGTTGGCGCTCACGCGCGCGTGAGCGTCGTTGTGGATTTGATCCGTCAGATCGCACAAACAAACTTCTTGAGTGTTATATGGTCAAGCCTCACGGGCAATTAGTACTGGTTAGCTCCATTCATTACTGAACTTCCACACCCAGCCTATCAACCTCGTAGTCTTCGAGGGCCCTTCAGGGGGATCAAGTCCCCAGGGAAACCTAATCTTGGGGGGGGCTTCCCGCTTAGATGCTTTCAGCGGTTATCCCGTCCGTACATAGCTACCCGGCAATGCCACTGGCGTGACAACCGGAACACCAGAGGTACGTCCACTCCGGTCCTCTCGTACTAGGAGCAGCTCCCCTCAAGTTTCCAACGCCCACGGCAGATAGGGACCGAACTGTCTCACGACGTTCTAAACCCAGCTCGCGTACCACTTTAAATGGCGAACAGCCATACCCTTGGGACCTGCTACAGCCCCAGGATGTGATGAGCCGACATCGAGGTGCCAAACACCGCCGTCGATATGAACTCTT
>Ga0214471_10000608_pt1 | contig 29976 bp, 27 predicted proteins | sample RVTome_5_FD_207665 | JGI IMG/M metagenome (GOLD analysis project Ga0214471, IMG submission 207665) | Soil microbial communities from uranium-contaminated site in the Upper Colorado River Basin, Wyoming, United States - RVT142D155 | ecosystem: Environmental > Terrestrial > Soil > Contaminated >... | reverse complement strand
CACATCCGCAACCCCCCGGGCTCCGGGGTATCGGCGAGCGCCCCGCCCGGGACCGAGCCGAGGGGGCCCCGCCGCAGCCACCCCCTCGACTCGGCCTTCGGCACTCGTCGGTCCCCCGCAAAGCGGGAGACTGCGTAAGAAGGTGCTCGTCCGTGAGACGCCCGACGCGCGAAGCCCACCCGCCGCCGCAACCACCCCCAACGCAATCCCCCGGTCCCCGGGGGATTGGCGAGCGTCCCGCCAGGGACCGAGCCGAGGGGGCCCCGCCGCAACCACCCCCTCGACTCGGCCTTCGCCGCTTTGTTCACCCTGCTCGACCTGACTAGTGCCACACCGAGCAAGGAAAGGTCAAGCAGGGTGAATCCGGTCCCCCGCAAAGCGGGAGACTGCGTGGAAAGGGTGGCTGGCTACGCTACTCAGCGATGTGGAAGACCCTCGTCGCCGCGGTGAGGACCGCGATCTCGGTGCCGCTCTTCCTGGTGTTCACCATCGCCCTGGCAGGAATCGTCGTCGTCGTCGCCATCGTGAAGCGGGACACGCCGCTCATCGATCGCATCATCCGCTGGTGGAGCAGGTCTTTCCTGTTCGTCGGCGGGGTCGACCTCGAGATCGAGGGACGCGATCGGATCGACCCGGCAGGCCAGTACGTCTTCGTGGCCAACCATCTCTCCAACTTCGACATCCCGGTGATGTTCCTCACGGCCCCCGTCCCCATCAGGTACCTCGCCAAGAAGGAGGTGTACCGCATCCCGCTCGTTTCGACGGCGATGCACCACATCGGGATGGTCAAGGTCGACCGCCAGGCCGGGAGCTCGGTCCACACGACGGTGAACGAGGGTGTGGCAGCCGCCAAGGCGCGAGGACACTCGCTCATCATCTTCCCGGAGGGGACGCGCAGCGACGAGGGAATGCTGCAGCCGTTCAAGAAGGGTGCATTCCGCATTGCGATCGCCAACCAGCTCACGGTGGTGCCGGTGACGATCTCGGGCACCTGGGAGGTGTGGGCGCCCGGACGGAAGGTGATCTTCCCCGGCGCGGTGCGCTCCGTGGTCCACGAGCCGATACCGACTGCCGGGTTGACGCTCGCCGACCTCGACACCGTCCGCGACCGTGCCCAAGCCGTCATCGCTGCGACATACGCGGCGGCCAGGCTGACGGCCCCGTGATCAGTCGTAGATGCCTGTCAAGTATGTGACGCCGTCCCGGACGGTGCAGAGGAATGCCCCTGCCGAGGTGACGATCTGATAGCGGTCGGAGGCGGCATCGCCTTCCCACCAGCGCCCAACCTCACGCCACGGTCCCGCCCACGAGAGGACGGGAACCCACCGCGACCCGAGACGAACCCTGGCAGGCATCCCGTCGTCCCACTCGACCTCGAGAGTCTGCGCCTCGGGAGGCACCAGAGCCGGCGCAGGCGATGGCACGGAGCCCGGCCAGGGGGCATCCGCCTCGCGAACCGGGCTCGGCGCCGGCTCTCCCCAGCGATGCCACGACACCCGTTCAGCGGGGTGCCTCCCTCCCTGCGGCCGCGCCTGGAGCAGGTCGTCGACTCCGACGATCGCCTGCGTCTGGATGAGGGCGCGATGGGCCTCCGCTGCTGATCGAGCGTCCTCCTGCAACGCCAGCTGACGTCCCCTGTCCGAAACGTCCCGAGGGGCGATCCGCAGCCGGACCAGGCCACCTCGTATGCCCCGACCGCTTCGCATCTGCTCGGAATCGAGCCAAGCCCGCAGCTGCCAGCGGACTCGCTCCGACAACGTCTCCTCGTCGAACGGGTCCACGTTGCGCCACACCCGGACCCTGGTCTCGCCATCTGCCGCCTCCGCCTCGACCTCGACCCGGTGCGGGGCAGCTCCCTGAGCGGCGAGCTCGCCGAGGAGACGGTGCGCCATGGCCCTGGAGACGAATGCCGCCTGCTCGAGGTTCTCGAGTGGAGGAGCGAACCGCTCCTCCACGGCGAGATCGGGATGGATGACTCTGGCATGGGTGGCACGATCCTCCCCACGAGCCAGCCGGTGGGCTTCGAGGCCTTCGGGACCGAATCGCGAGACGACCGCCTGGCGCGGCAGGGCTGCCAGCGCACCGAGCGTCGTGATCCCCAGCCAGCGAAACACGGCCGCGAGGTCCTCCTTGCCCAGGGCGGTGACATCCAGCGATGCCACGAAGGCGGCATCGTCTGCGACGACATGGATCGGGGCGTCCTCCGTCGCTTGCGAGGCGGCGATCCCGGCGGCGAACGGTCCGGAGGCGAGCCCGATTCTGTAGCCGAGCGCCCCGACCGCCTCCAACTCCTCGACGATCCGCTCGACGAGCTCGGTCTCACCCCCGAAATATCGCATCGCCCCCGTCACTGCGGCATGGACGAGCCCAGGGGAGGAGATCTCGATGCGAGGGACCACGGACTCGATCGCAATGGCCACGGGTTCGAAGGCGGCGGCATCTGCGCCCGGATCACAGACGATGGTCACGATCGCTGGGCAGACAGCCTCTGCCTCCCTTCTGCGCATGCCGGGAAGGACTCCTGCAGCCGTGGCCGTATGGTTGAGGGCAACGACTCGATTGTCCTGGTCTACGGCCTGAGCAGGCTCATACTGCGTGACGCCCGATCTCCTGAGTGGCCAGTCCGGATACCAGACGCAGAGCGTTCGTTCCATCGTCCTCCACCTCGATACGCCGCGTCATCCCTCGCACCGCTTTGCCGGACGCCTCGAGAGCGATCCTCCTGCGCCCGAGCCTGCCGTGCCCGGAGTCCGTCCCTTCCCAGATCACTTCTCGTGCCTCGAGGCGTAGGTGCACGAGACCGGGCGGGAGGTCCCCACGCACCGGCCGCAAGACGACGGGAGCATCCCTGGCCCTGGCCAGGGCCACGAGTTTGCGGATCTGCGGGTCCTTCACCCCGCGGGGAACCTCGGCATACAGCGCATCGACTCCTTCGAGGAGAGTCGCCGCGGCCCTCCCCCACCTGACGGGATCGCCGCAACGGGCGATGACGAGCCGGTCGGGGTCGATGCCGCTCTCCCAAGCCGCCACCGGTGACAGCCAGCCGCGCACGTCGAGGCATGCGACGAGCCCGGTCCTCGAGGCGAGCAGAGCGAGACCGAGCTTCGTGAGGCCGAGCCCTGGGCTCCCGACGAGGCCGGTCACCCGTCCCGGCTCGAGCGAGAGGAGGGCAACGACATCCCCCGATGACGTCACATGCTCTGGCGTCAATGCTGGCCCCAAGATCACTAACCCCGACAACAGAACGACACGTCTTCATACCCAGAGGCGTGCTGGCTGCCCTCTGGGGAAAGACACTGTATCGAACACATGTTCGATACACAAGGGGACGCGTAGAAGGGGCCCCGGACGTCCCGGGACCCCTCGATCCGTCAAGCCGGCATCACACGCTTGTCGAGCTGTGATGCTCCTCGATGACGTGCCTGCCATCCGCGCTCACGGCCCGCTCGGTGTGCGTACGGAAACCGAAAGCGCTCCGCAGCATTCCTGCGACGAAGCCGACGGCACCCACACCCATCAGGATGACCCCTATGGCGACCAAGTCGACCTCGTCAACGAGGACATTGATCCCGAAAGCCAATATGGCACCGATCGCGATGAGCAAGAGTCCCAGTACGGCCATCATTCGCCTCCTTCTCGGCGTTGACGAGGCACTACCCGGTCGGTTGGGCCGGTAAACCAGAAGGGGCCCCATCACGGGGCCCCTTCTGGTTCGATCACCGGACCCTCAAGTGCCCGACTCGAACTCGTCCTCGAACGAGACCATCGTCCTCGCAGGGCGATCGGACTGCTGCCGCTCGGGTTGGCGGTCACGACCCCGGTCACGATCGTGGCTGCCCTCACGGCTGCCCTCACGGCCACCGTCACGGCTGCTGCGACTCCCCCGATCACGCCGCTCGCGGTCACGGCCGCCGTCGCGGCCGGCGTCGCGGCCGCCGTCGCGGCCGGCGTCGCGGCCACCGTCACCGGAGCCACCATGGGCGGACTCGGGGACGGCGAGCTCGAACCCCTCTGCGAGGTCGAGGCTCACCTTGCCGCGATCGTCGATCTCCCGCACGACCACCTGGACCTTGTCGCCGAGTGACAGCACATCCTCGACCTGGTTCACCCGCTTGCCTCCACCCATCTTCGAGATGTGGAGCAGACCGTCCCTGCCGGGAAGGATGTTGACGAAAGCGCCGAACTTGGTGATGTTGACGACCTCGCCCTCGTAGTCCTTGCCGACCTCGGCGATCGGCGGGAAGCCGATGGCCAGGATGCGCTCCTTGGCGAGCTGCAACGCGGCCGTGTTGGCGGCGCCGACACGCACGATGCCGTCGTCGTCGATCTCGATCGTGGCGCCGGTCTCCTCCTCGAGCTCACGAATGACCTTGCCCTTCGGCCCGATCACCTCGCCGATTCGATCCTTCGGGATCTCGATCGCCTCGATCTTCGGTGCCGTCGGGGCCAGCTCGGAGCGCGGCTCGGCGATGACCTCGGCCATGGCGTCGAGTATGGCGAGGCGCGCCGTCCTCGCCTGGTCCATGGCGGCGACGAGGACCTCGGTGGGGAGCGACTCGATCTTTGTGTCGAGCTGCAGCGCCGTGACCATGTCGCGGGTTCCGGCAACCTTGAAGTCCATGTCGCCGAGGGCATCCTCGGCACCGAGGATGTCAGTGAGGGTCACGTATTTCCCGTCATCGGCGATGAGGCCCATGGCGATGCCGGCAACCGGAGCCGCTATCGGCACGCCTGCGTCCATGAGAGACAGCGAGGACCCGCACACCGACGCCATCGAGCTCGACCCGTTCGACATCAGGACCTCGGAGACGAGGCGGAAGGCATATGGGAAGACGTCCGTCGTCGGGATGACCGGCAGGAGCGCCTTCTCGGCGAGGGCGCCGTGGCCGATCTCGCGCCGCTTCGGTCCGCGCATGAACCCGGTCTCGCCCGTGGCGAACGGCGGCATGTTGTAGTGGTGCATGAATCGCTTCGACTCCTCGACCGAGATCGTGTCGAGCATCTGCTCCATCCGCATCATGCCGAGCGTCGTCACGTTGAGGACCTGCGTCTCGCCTCGTTGGAACAGGCCCGAACCGTGCGCCTCCGGCACGAGACCGACCTCGATCTCGAGAGGCCGGATGTCCGTGAGCCCCCTGCCGTCGAGTCGGACTCCGTCGTCCACCACCCTGCGGCGCATGACCGCCTTCCTGACGCTGCGATACGCCCCCTTCGCTTCGGCAATCGAGGCGGCGTCGTCCTCGGGGAGGCCGAGCTCGGCGAGCACCTCCTCTGCGATCGACGCCTCGGCTTCGAGCCTCTGCTGCTTGTCGACGATCGTGCCCATCTTCACGAGCTTCGTGCGGGCGATGGCGTCGACCCGAGCCAGCGTCTCCTCGCTGTACTCGTGCACCACTGGGAAGTCGACCGGCTCCGGCTCCCCGGTCTGGCGGCGCAGCTCGTGCTGCATCTCGATGATGGTCGCCAGGTGGCGCTTGGCCTCCTCGAAGCCGCGGGCCAGCTCAGCCTCGTCGCTGGCGGCCTGCCCCGACTGGACGTGGCGATGGCCGTGCTCGGTGGCACCGGCCTCGACCATGGCGATGTCGATGTCGCCGGCGGCGTTGCGCTTGCCGGCAACGACGAGGTCGAACACCGATGCCTCGAGCTCCTCGAACGTGGGGAACGGGATCCACTCGCCGTCCTTGAGGGCGAGCCGAACGGCGGCGATCGGGCCCTGGAATGGGATGGCGCTGACCGTCAACGCCGCCGAGGCGCCGTTGAGGGCGAGGACGTCGTATGAGTTGACGAGATCGGCCGATATGACGGTCGCCACGATGTGGGTTTCGCAACGGAACCCGTCTGCGAACGACGGCCGCAGCGGCCTGTCGATGAGCCTCGCCGTCAGCGTCGCCTTCTCGGTTGCCCTTCCCTCCCTACGGAAGAACGAGCCCGGGATACGACCGACGGCGTACATGCGCTCTTCGACATCGACGGTGAGCGGGAAGAAGTCGACTCCCTCGCGCACCGACCTGGCGGCGGTGGCGGTGGTGAGCACCTCGGTGCCCCCGATCTTCGCCACGACTGCTCCATCGGCGAGCAGCGCCAGCTTGCCCGTCGAAAGACTGAACTCGCGGTCGCCTATGTGACCGCGTACGGTGGTTTCTGCCACGCGTCTCTCCTCTTGTGGTTGCTGAGGGAGATTCGCTCAATTGGCAGTGGTCGGCCATCGGCCGCTTGGAGCCGAGAGCCGGCCACTGACAACTGAGGCGTCGCCCTCAGCGTGCGAGGAAGGCGACTCCGGGCCGCCTCCCGTTTTCCAGCTATCTCCGTAGTCCCAGCTTGGCGATGAGCGATCGGTATCGCTCGACGTCCTGGTTGCGGAGGTATGCGAGTAGTCGTCTGCGCTTTCCGACCAGCATCAGCAGCCCTCGCCGGCTGTGGTGGTCCTTCTTGTGGACCCTCAGGTGCTCGGTGAGATGGTTGATCCGCTCGGTCAGCAGCGCCACCTGGACCTCGGGCGAACCGGTGTCTGTGGCATGCTGGCCGTGCTCTGCTGTGATGGTCTTGGCGTCTTTCACGCGATCGATTCCTCGAAGTGGGATAGACGTGCGCGGACGACCGTCCGAACTCTGATGATAGCACGCCGCCGCGTAGGCCACGGCTCGGCGGGCACTCAGGCGGTGTCGACGATCGCCTCGAGCTCCAACTCGACCTTGTACGCCGGCTCGACGAGCGCAGCGACCACGACCATCGTCGCTGCCGGCCGGACGTCTGCGAACAGCGCGGCATGGGCTCTGCCGACGTCGTCTGCATCGGCCGGGTCCGTGATGAACATCCGAGTCCTCACGACATCGGTGACGGAGCCGCCGAGCCTGGTGACGGCGTCGAGCGTGATCTCACCGCACCGCAGCATCTGCTCGTACGCACCGTCGACCGTCTCCTCACCGAGCCTGGCCACGGCGAGCGTGCCGGAGACCTTGATGACGGAGCCGACCCGAACGGCCCGGGAGTAGCCGTACGCCTCCTCCCAGCGGGACCCGGATCCGACGCTTCGTCTCATCGGGCCGTGAGAGTAGGCGGTGTCCCTGGACCTGCTCCAGGCGCGGCCGCAGGGAGGGAGCGTGGCGCCTCCCCGAGATCGGTCGAGGGTCCTTCAGCGGGAGGCGGCGACCCGCCTGTCCGCCGGAGCCGAGCCGGCCCCCGCCGACCGGGCGCTCGGCCCGGAGGCGGGGTCCCCGAACCCCTTCCGCGGGATGGCGTCCCATCGTGTGGCCCGCCTGGTGCGCAATGCCCTCACCATGCCCTTGACCCGCCAGTAGCTGACGAGCTGGCGGAACCCGATCCCGTCGAGGATCGAGATGAAGAACAGCCTGACGAGGTCGCCGCCCCGTCGGTATCGCCGGAAGGACAGCTCCTCGAGGGCCAGCGCCGAGAGGGAGAGGAGCGTTCCGAACGAGATCCCGAGGATCACGAAGGCGAGCAGGTAGATCGGCGAGATGATCCCGAGCATCGCGGCGAGCGCGATCGTCGCGTAGCCGAGGATCTCCATGAGTGGCCCCATCAGCTCGAACAGCACGAAGTACGGCATGGAAACCATCCCGGGCGTGCCGTATTTCGGCCGGAGGATCATGTCGCGGTGCTTCATCAGCACCTGGGCGAGCCCGCGCTGCCACCGCTCCCGCTGGCTGCCGAGCACGGTCAGCGACTCCGGCGCTTCGGTCCACGCCACCGGGTCGGCCAGGAAGGCGACCCGGTACGGGATCTGCCGCTCGCGGCAATGTCTGTGAAGGCGGACGACCAGCTCCATGTCCTCGCCGACGGTTTCGGGCGAGTAGCCGCCGATCTCGGCAACCAGCGAACGACGAAAGGCTCCGAAGGCACCTGAGATGATGAGCGTCCCCCCGACGGCGTCCCAGCCGACCCGGGCCGCCAGGAACGCCCGCAGGTATTCGACGACTTGGAGGCGCGGGAGGGTCTTGGCAGGGACCATGATCTCCTCGACTACTCCCCCGTCGATCCTGCACCCGTTGGCGATCCGGATGATGCCGCCGGCCGCGATCGTCGTGGTGTCCTCGAGGAACGGCCGGACGACGCGCAGCAAGGCCTCCGACTCGAGGATCGTGTCCGCGTCGAGGGCGCAGAACACCGGGCTCCTCGAGTAGTTGAGGCCGACATTCAGGGCGTCGGCCTTGCCGCCGTTCTCCTTGTCGATCACCCAGAGGTTCGGGTGGGTGCTGCCGTGATAGACGGCGCGGACCACGGCAGTCGCCACCGTGCTCGTCGGCAGCCGGTCGGCAGGCGCCAGATCGAAGGCGTCGACGAGGCTCTGCAGCGTTGCGTCGTTCGAACCGTCGTTGACGATCACGACCTCGTAGTCGGGATAGTTGAGGGTGAGGAACGATCGCACCGAGGCGACGATCGTTGCTTCTTCGTTGTAGGCGGGCACGAGGATCGCCATGGGGATCGTGCCGGCCGAGTAGAGGAGATCCTGGATGTCGAGCGACTTGAGCCGGGCGACGTACTTTCGGAGCCCTCCGAATGCGACGACGGTGAGCGCCAGGTACACGAGGTTGAGGGCGACGATGTACATGACGATGAGCAGGCTGGTATACCGGACGAACGCTTCAGGGCTCATACAGCCAGCTCCAAGACCTCGCGGGCCAGGGTCCCCGCCGGCCCTTCGAGCGATGCCCGTTCCTCGAGCATGCCGAGCTCGCCTGCGATGGCCAGGGCCTCTGCGGCCCGCAGGGCCACCCACGGCGACGGATCGTCGAGGAGCGACTCGACGGCGGGGAGGTGACGGGGAAGGGCGGTTTGTCCGAATGCCGTGACGGCGTGTGCCCTCAGAGCGAAGTCGGGATGGTGGAGGTACGGCTCGATCGCCCACACGTGATCCGGCCTGCCGACGACGGCGAGCAGGCGAAGGCATGCGGCCTGTAGCTCGCGCTCTTCCGACCCGGACAGCACCCAGGCGGCCCCGTCACCCGCAACCGGGTCGGGAAGGAGGCGGAGAGCGTCGGCGATCACCCTGCGCACCAGCGGATGCTGGCCCGGGTCGAGCAGCATCCTGCGCATCGGTGGGGCGACGCCGTGGCCGACGGACGCCAGCATCGTCGAGACGAACTCCGGATTCCACTCGGCGAAGCGATGCAGGTGGGAGAGGACGTCCGAGATGAAGGTAGCTCCGCCGTGCCTGGCGAGAGCTCGTGCGGCGACCATGCCCACGAGCGGCGAGTCGTCGTCGAGCGCCACCAGCACCTCGCCGACGTGGTCGTCGAAGCTGAGCAGCGCGATCGTCTTCACGGCCCGGGCGCGCACCTCGGGACGGCGCGACCCCAGGTCCCGCAGCAGCGTCGGGATCAGCGTCCTGGCGAAGTCTTCGACGACGTCCCTGTCCTTGCCGGCGAGTCGGGAGGCGAAGCGCGCCGCGATCGCCAGGATGAAGCGCCGGTCGCGCCGGCGGGCCAGCGGCACGAGCTCCTCGGCGGTCGCCTCCCCCGAGACCAGGCCCATGATGCGTGGATTCCACGCCGCCTCGAGGCGCGCCCACCGCGTGGACCTGAGATTGTTCCTCGTTCGCAGGAACGTGAGCATCACGGCGAATGGGGCGATGAGGGCGACCAGGGTGACCATCGAGGCGAGCACGAGGGCCGGCACGGCGGTCAGTCCTCGAGGAGGAGCCGCTGGACCCTCGCCGTCAGCTCGGTCGGCGAGAACGGCTTGACGATGTAGTCGCTCGCTCCGAGGTTGAACCCTCGCACCACGTCTTTCTCGCTACCGATGGCGGTCAGCATCACGATCGGGGTCTCGTGGTACTGGGGAAGCTCCCTGATGCGCTCGAGGAGCTCGAACCCTCCGATGCGCGGCATCTTCACGTCGAGGATCACGAGCGAGTAGTCGTCGGTCGTCGCCATCCGGAAGGCTTCCCGGCCATCCGAGGAGCGCTCCACCCGATAACCCTCGCGCTCGAGCCGGTGCACGACGAGCCCGGCCGTGAGGTCGTCGTCGTCTGCGACGAGGATGCGAACGTCCTCCTTGGCAGGCCCGCCGGCGAGCGCCACGCGGCGAACACTCGTCCTCATCGCACGGGAGGCGCGATCGATCGCCTCGGGGAGCTCGGCGACGTCGTGGACATCCACCACGGCTGCCCGGGCGGTCTCGAGGTCGGCCGCCCTCCCGAGCACCTCGTCGAGTCGGTACATGGCGTCGGCGGCCGCCACGCTCTCCATCACCACGATGAGCTCGCCATCGCTCCACCGGGCGACGTGATCGGCGGCTCCGAGCCTGCTGGCGAGCTCGACGAGCAGCGGATCGTCGGGAAGGTGCTTTGCCTGGACGACTGCGACCGTCGCCGGAACGTCCGGTCGCCCCGCAGCTGCGAGGAAGTGGGCCAGCGCGGCTCGTCGCTGCGGGACCGGCGAGTCTCCGTGGGCAACCGTGACGAGCGAGTCGACGAGGGACCGCAGCACCACGGGATCGCATGGCTTCTCGACGTAGCCGTCGGCGCCGAGAGCGAGGCACTCGGCTCGCACATCACCCGAGTCGCTGCCCGAGAGGACCACGATGGGAAGGCCGGCATAGGCGTCGCTCGACCGCAGTTCGACGAGGATCCGGCGGCCGTCACCGTCCGGGAGGAACAGGTCGAGCAGCAGCACGTCTACGACATCCGCACCGATGATCTGCCTGGCCTCTGCGAGCGTCCCGGCCTCCAGCACGTCGAGCTTGTCGTCTGTGAGCGACTTCATGAGGAGCATCCTGATGAGCCTGTCGTCCTCGACGACCAGGACGCGTCGCTTCTCGAGGCTCCCTCCCTGCGCGACGAGGCGGAGTACCTCGAGTAGCTCGCCGGTCACGCCGACGATGCCGGCATCCGGCGTTGCGAGCACGTTCATGGCGCGCGCCGTGATCTCGGGGAAGCCGTAGCTCGACCCCGACCCCTTGAGCCGGTGGGCGATGTCCTTGATCCCCTCGGCCGCGGCGGGATCGGTTGGGATCCGGGCAACGAGCTCATCGAGGGCGACCGTCTCGTCGCGAATCGCCTCGCGGTACATCTGGATCAGCTCGTTCAAGTGACAACCATCCAATAGAGCACTCGGGCCCGCGCCGTCTCGCCCGCCCGAGCCGATCGCGTCTCGCCGCGACGAGTTCGACGCAACATCTCCAAGATGTATCGGCTGCCGGGGCGCCCGGTTGAGGATGGTTCGGAGAGGTCCCTCGCTACGATCCCGCAGGTGGAGCCCGAAGCCCTCGTCAAGAACGTGCTCCCAACCGAGGCACACGACCTCGTTGGGGGCGGGGCCCCCCTCGTCGACGTCCGCGAGGCGCCCGAGTGGGCCGAGGCGAGGATCCCGGGCGCGCAGTGGATGCCCATGTCGACGATCGGCGACTGGCACGGCGACCTACCGCGCGACGGACCGGTCGTCGTCTACTGCCGCACGGGGGTGCGCTCCCACGCCGTCGTTGGCGCCCTGGCCACCCGGCTCGGCCTGAGCAATCTCGTCAACATGGCGGGTGGCATCGTCGCCTGGGCCGCGGCGGGCCTGCCCATCGAGGCGACGCCGTTTACCCGCCATGTCATCAACCCGGCGGGTGACCGCCCTCACCCCGCATCGGACGGGTGAGGGCGCCTCACCCCGCATCCGACAGGTGAGGGCGCCTCACCCCGCATCGGACGGGTGAGGGCGCCTCACCCCGCATCCGACAGGTGAAGGCGCCTCACCCCGCATCCGACAGGTGAAGGCGCCTCAGGTGAGGGCGCCTCACCCCGCATCGGACGGGTGAGGCGGGCGGCTACGCCTCCGTACGTCCACCCCCGTCACGCGTCGCGGGCGATCCGTGAGGTTCCATGTGGCGCCGGCGGTCCAACGACACGACCGCAGCTCACGCAGCTCCTCGAGGATGCACGCCGCCGTCGCCGGGTGGCCGATGGGTGCGGTGTGAGCTTCCTGGATCCTCTCGAGCATGCCCGCCAGGCTCCTGCCGCCGACGAAGGCGTGCGTGCCGCCGTCTCTCTCGAGATCGTGCACCCGCAGCCCGTCCGGCACGTCGACGAAGCTCGTCACGGCGGCATCCGGATTCCGGATCACCAGGACCTCGACCGACGAGGCGACACCCAGGTCGACCCGGGCGTCACCGCAACGGGTCACCGTGCACGCCTGGGGGTCGTATCCGCCGTCGTTCGGGACGACAACGAAAGGGAGCCCGAGGCTCTGCAGCGCCCCGAGGAGGCCGACGTCGAGCGGTGGATCGAGGAGGGCGGATCCCACGACGTCCCTGACTCGAAGGTGCGGCGCCCGATCCCACCGCGCCACGAGCTCGGCGATGGCGGCTCCGCCCTTGCTGTGTCCGACGAGGTAGACGCGCTTGCCCTCCGTCGCCAGCGACCCGAGCATCGCCTCCAGCGCGTCGGCGCCCTCGGCGACCGAGGCACCGGATGCCGCGATGGGGTGCGAGACTCCGCCGGCTGCGAGGCGCCAGTCGAACTCGACGTACTGGTTCGGCGGCACGCCGAGCCGGGCGACGAGAGGTGCGAAGGTGCCGGTTCGCTCGCTGCCGAACCCCGGGACGAAGACGAGGACGACGTCGGCGGGGAAGGCGGCCCTACCTGCATCGCCACTCCGGGAGCGCCTGCCACCTCGCGCCGAGCCGGCTGCGACGGCGAGCATCGCCAGAGCCGCCATACCCGCCGGCCCCGCAGGGGACGGTGAGGGAATCCGCCTCCGTAGCGGCGCCGCCGCCGCCGGCGAGACCTGGCGCGGGAATCCACGCCAAGGATCGACGGCGATCGGAGGAAGCGAACGGGGCGGATCGACGGCGATCGGAGGAAGCGAACGGGGCGGATCGACGGCGATCGGAGGAAGCGGAGCGAGACCGAGCGCATCGCTCGGCGAACCGTCGTCTCCGACCGGCGTTGCCGTGAGGAGCGCCAGGCCGACGAGAGCGGGGACGATCACCTGAGCCTTCTTTCTGGGAAGGCGGGTGCGATGTGCGCAATGTGGTCCAGGCAGGCGCCCGGGTCAAGACCTCTGCGCCAGGAGATGCCGGGCCGCGGTCACGTCTCGCCCGATCTGGGCGACGAGCTCCCCGACTCCGGCGAACCTCATCTCGTCGCGCAGGCGCGCCAGGAAGTCGACTCGTAGCTCGCTGCCGTACAGGTCGCGGTCGAAGTCGAACACGTGCACCTCGACGACTTCGGCCGTACCCGCGAACGTCGGGCGCACGCCCACGTTGGCCACTCCCCCGCGGTTCGTGCCGTCGGCGTCGACGAAGACCGCGTACACGCCGTGCCCGGGCGTAGCCAGACCGGCGGGGAAGGACAGGTTGGCTGTCGGGAACCCGATGCCGCGGCCTCGGCCGTCGCCGGCGACGACCGTGCCCCTCAGCTGGAATGGCCTCCCGAGGAGGGCCGCCGCCTCCTCGACGTCGCCATCGGCGATCGCCGTCCTGATCGCCGTCGACGACACCGGAGTGGCTCCCCCGAGTACCGGGACGGCGGTGGCGGTGAACCCCATCTCGATGCCGAGCCGCTGCAGCAGCCCCGTGTCGCCGGACAGCTCGTGACCGAACCGGAATCCGGTCCCGACCACCACGTGCTCGGCACCCAGGTGGCCCACGAGCACTTCCCGGACGAACCGCTCTGCGGGCATCCTCCGTAACGCGTCGTCGAAGTCGAGCAGTGCGACGACGTCGACGCCTCCGGCGGCGAGCAGCTCGATTCGCTGTGCCACGCTGCAGATGAGGGGCGGGGCGCCCTGCGGGCTGGTGAGCGCGGCAGGGTGGGTGCGGAACGTGACGACCCCGACGGGTACGCTGCCCGCCCGACGGGCGAGGGTCTCGAGAATGTGCTGGTGGCCGCGATGGACGCCGTCGAAGACCCCGATCGTCACGGCGAGGGGGCCCTCCGACCACTCCAGGAACGAGCCGTCGAGCACCTTCACGCCAGCACCACCGCGGCGCCGGCCCTGTTCCCCTCGACGTCGTATACGGCCAGCATCCGGCCGTCCTCCCCGATGATCTTCACGGGCCCGTTCTCGAGGTGCTCGGCGAGGGCACGCGCCGGCAGCGCCACACCGTTCGCCACCGCCTCACGCAGGTCCTCGGCGACGTACACCGCACGCATGTCAGGAAGGCCGGCGTCCGGGCTCAGCAGGAGCGAGGTCCAGTCGTCCTCGGCGAGCAGATCGTCGAGCGCCACCGCGGCATCGACGTGGAGCGCCCCGTTGGCCGTGCGCCGCAGCGTCGTGAGGTGCGCCCTCCCGCCGAGCGACCTGGCGATGTCGTCCGCCAGAGTCCGGACGTATGTACCGGTGCCGCACTCGACCAGGAACGTCACTTCGGGGTAGTCGCTCGGAGCGAAGTCGAGGAGCTCGATGGCGTGGATCGTCACCGGCCTCGCCTCCCGCTCGATGTCGAGGCCTTCCCTGGCGAGCTCGTACAGCCGCCTGCCCTCAACCCTCCTCGCCGAGACCATCGGCGGGATCTGCATCTGCCGACCCACGAAACGAGCCATCGCCCCTGCCACCTCGCTCTCTCCGACGGGCATGGGCTGGCGGCTCACCACCGCCCCGTCTGCGTCGAGGCTCTCGGTAGCGACGCCGAAGAGAGCAGTGGCGACGTACCTCTTCGGGGCATCCTGGACGAAACGGAGGAGCCGGGTCGCCCGGCGCAGCCCGAGGACGAGCAATCCGGTCGCCATGGGGTCGAGCGTCCCGGCGTGCCCGATCTTCTTCACCATCGTATGGCGCCGTGTCGCGGCGACGACGTCGTGGGACGTGCAGCCTCCGGGCTTGTCGACGAGGAGGAAGCCCTCTGGTCCGCTCACAACCTGGCGCGCACCTGCTCGATCGCGTCCGCGATGGAGCCCTCCACCGTGAACCCGGCGGCGTTGTGATGACCCCCGCCGCCCAGGGCGGCCGCGATCGACCCGACGTCGACGGCTCCCCTGCTCCGCAGGCTCCCCTTGACGGCGCCGCCACCGACTTCACGCAGCAGGCACGCCACCTCCGATTCCTCGGCGATGCGGATCAGGTCGATCAGGCCGTCCGCTTCCTCGTACGCGATGCCGCCTGCCGTCAGGTCATTTTGGAGCAACACGGACCAGACCAGGCGACGATCGGCGTCGAGCTGGGCGCGTGCGAGCACTGCGCCGGCGACGGACAGGTACCCGAAGGGCGCCTCCTCGTACACGTGCCTGCCGATCACCTCGGGGCGAACACCGGCCTCGAGAAGGTCGGCCGCCATCCGGTGGTCGTCCGGCGAGGTCGCCGAGTACTGGAAGCGACCGGTGTCTGTGACCAGCCCGGTGTAGAGCGCATCTGCGACGGCTCTTGTCATGGGCCAGCCGAGCGCCGCGATGAGCCGATACGCCAGAACCGCCGTGGCCGCCGCGGCGGGGTCGATCACCCGGCAGTCACCGAACCCGGCGTTCGAGGCGTGGTGGTCAACGACGACGACGCGGCCAGCCCCGGCTGCGACGGGGGCAGCGCTGCCGAGCCGATCTTCGGCGGCGACGTCGCACACGATGGCGACGTCGACAGATCGGGGGACTTCCGTGGACCGGACCAGCGGCGATTGGTCGAGATAGTCGAACTGCGAAGGGACCACGAACGGCTCTCCGAACGTCGCCCAGGCGTCCTTGCCTGCGGCGCGAGCCGCCAACGCCAGAGCGAGTGCGCTCCCGAGGGCGTCGCCGTCCGGACCGACGTGCCCGATGGTCGCGATGCTTCCAGCATCACCGATCAGGGCGGCCGCCTCTTCGAGCATGGCGTCGATGTCAGCCATCGGACTCCTCGAGCTCCCGGAGCAGCTTGCTCATCCTCATGCCGATGTCGATCGACTCGTCGACCGAGAAGGTCAAGCGGGGCGTGTACTTGAGACGCGCCTGGGACGCCAGGGCCGCCTGGAGCTTGGAGGCCGCCGAGGCGAGCGCCGTGGCGGTGGCCGTCCGCTCATCCTCGCTGCCGAGCACCGAGTAGTAGACGACGGCCGTCCTCAGGTCCGGTGCCGTGTCGACGCCTGTGATCGTGATGAATCCGAGCCGCGGGTCCTTGAGCTGTGTCACCTCTTCCGCAATCACCTCGCGCAGCAGCTCGTTGACCTTGCGCATACGGGGAGAAGGCTGTTTCGTCACGATGGCTGCTCCAGGTGTGTCGTCGACCACCCGAGCAGCTCGACGTCTTGACGCGAGTCGATGGCCCGCCGCACCGACTGGAGTATCCGTTCGACCTGACCCGACTGCGGGGCCACGGCTGCGATGCCGAGGGCGCAGCGCTGCCAGAGGTCGTTGTGGTCGACCTCGGACACGGCCACGGAGAACGTCTCGCGGAGGTGGGCGGTCAGCGACTTGACGACCATCCGCTTCGACTTGAGCGACCTTGCGTCCCTCACCCGCAGCTCGACGCGCATGGCGGAGGCGTGCATGGTGTCTCCTCAGCACCCGCTATGTCCTGGCGATCTCGCGAATCTCGTACGACTCGATCGTGTCGCCTTCCTTGATGTCGCGGAAGTTCTCCAAGCCGATTCCGCATTCGAACCCGGTCGCCACGGTGGCCACGTCCTCCTTGAACCGACGCAGCGAGGCGATCCTGCCGTCGTAGATGACGACGCCGTCGCGCACGAGACGGGCTCTGGCGTTCCGGTTGATGCTGCCCTCGGTGACGTACGACCCGGCGATGGTGCCGTAGCGGGGAGCGCGGAATGTGGCCCTGACCTGGGCAACTCCCAGGAAGTTCTCGATCTCCTCGGGAGCCAGCTCACCGACGAGGAGGGACTCGATGTCCTCGAGCAGTTCGTAGATGATCGAGAACGTCCTGATGTCGATCCCGCGTTCCTTGGCGGCATTCCTCGCCCCCGAGTCCGGGCGCACGTTGAAGCCGTAGATCACCGCTTCGGACGCCTCGGCGAGAGCGACGTCGTTCTCCGTGATGCCACCGACGGCGCCGTGGATGACGGAGACGTAGGCGTCGTCGCGCTTGATCTTGGCGACCGCGTCCCGGATCGCTTCGAGCGATCCGTGGGCGTCCGCCTTCACGATGATGCGCAGCTCGGCGTGATCGGCCGTCCTGAGCTGCTCGAGCAGCAGGCCGAGGCGCTGCGTCGCCGTCGGGACGGTGATGTCGTGAGCGCGGATCCTGTCGAGGTTGTCCTCGGCCATCTTCCTGGCGTTCCGCTCGTCGGTGACGGCCTCGAACATGTCGCCCGCCGTTGGCACGTCGTCCCAGCCCATCACGAGCGCCGGGGTGCTCGGCGGGGCGGACTTCAGCTGACTGCCCTTCTCGTCGAACATGGCACGCACCCTGCCGGAGACGGGTCCGGCAACGATGGCGTCACCACGTGTGAGCGTGCCCCGCTGCACGATGACGGTGGCAACCGGCCCACGTCCCACCTCGAGCTGACTCTCGATGACCGTACCGACGGCCGAGGCGGCCGGGTTGGCGACGAGCTCCTCGACCTGAGCGACGAGCGAGATGAGGTCGAGCAGCTCCTCGATCCCGTCGCCCGTCAGCGCCGACACCTCGACGGCCACCACGTCTCCGCCGAGATCCTCGACGACGATCCCGTGCTGGGTGAGGGCGCCGCGTACCGAGAAGGCGTCTGCGGTGGGCAGATCCATCTTGTTGATGGCGATGATCATCGGTACCTCTGCGGCCTTGGCGTGGTTGATGGCTTCCACCGTTTGGGGCATGACGCCGTCGTTGGCGGCGACCACGATGACCGCGACGTCGGTGACGTTCGCCCCCCTGGCTCGCAGGGCGGTGAACGCCTCGTGGCCCGGGGTATCGATGAACGTGATCTTCTCCCCGTTCCTCTCGACCTGGTAGGCGCCGATGTGCTGGGTGATCCCGCCGGCCTCGCCGGCGACGACGTCGGTCTTGCGGATCGTGTCGAGCAGCTGGGTCTTGCCGTGATCGACGTGGCCCATCACCGTGACGACCGGCGGACGCGGCTGCAGGGAGGACGGGTCGTCTTCGTACTCGATGACGTGGCGCCCGAGTGCCTCCACCTCCTCGACCTCGGCGGGGCCCTCCTCGACGAGCACCTCGTACCCGAACAGCTCGCCGAGGGGCTCGAGCGCCTTCACGGGAATGGTGCCGCCGCCTGGGACGATCTCGCCCATCGACATGAGCTCACGAACGACGTCGCCCGTTCGGACCCCTACGAGCCTCGAGAACTCCTGGGCGGTGATGCCGGCCTCCACGGTGAGGATCCGATCCTCCTCCGGTTCCCCTTCCGTTTGAGGCTCCGGCTCCGGTTCGGCCTCCGGCTGCAGGTCCGGCTGCAGCTCAGGCTCGGCGTCCGGCTCCCCGGTCCGACCATCCTCCTGGTCGGGGGCAGCGGCCGTGTCGTCGTACGACAGTCTGAGAAGGGCTGCGGTGTCGTCGTCGAGGCCCGACGACGCCGTCTTCACGTCGAGGCCGAGGTCCTGGGCGCGCGCCAGCAGATCCTTCGACTCGACGCCGAGGTCACGTGCCAACTCGTATACGCGCATATATCGCCACTGAACCTTTCCGCCGGGAGATCAGCCTCGCGGCTCGCCATCTCCGGCGTCCTCTTCTGCACTCACGGTACCGTCGTCGACGGCGCGCTCCGCATCCGGCGCAGTATCGCTCGCCTCGTCGGCGACTTCGACCGGGGCTCCCTCGTCCGGGGCGGCCTGCGGGTCCTCGGACCCCGGTTCCTCGTCGGAGATTCCGGCCGCCAGCGTCTCCTCGCCTGCGAGCTCTTCCGGCTCGGCACGCTCGGCGAGCGTCGGCGGGGCAGTCGTCCCTGCCATCTCGTTGGCGGCTCGCTCGGCGAGCGACGGCTCGGCGCCGTCCGGCTCGGCGTGCGCCTCCTCGGGAGGCTCGTCGAGGCCGAGGTCCTGGGACTCCGACCTGATGTCGACCTTGTACCCGGTGAGGCGGGCAGCGAGCCTGGCGTTCTGGCCTTCCTTGCCGATGGCCAGGGACAGCTGATGATCAGGGACGATCACGGTGGCGATTCGCTCCTCCTCGTCGAGCCGCACTTCCTTGACCCTCGCCGGGGAGAGAGCCTCGGCGATGAAGGCGTGGGAGTCGTCGCGCCACTCCACGATGTCGACCTTCTCGCCGCGCAGCTCGTTGACGACCTGGCGCACCCGCGAGCCCCGGGCGCCGACGCAGGCGCCAACCGGGTCGATGTTGGCGTCGTTGGAGGCGACCGCGATCTTCGTGCGGTGTCCCGGCTCCCTGGCGATGGCGCGGATCTCGACGTCGCCGTCGACGAGCTCCGGCACCTCGAGCTCGAAGAGCGACCGAATGAACTCGGGGTGGCTGCGGCTGACGACGATCTGGGGGCCTTTGCCCTCGCCGCGCACCTCGAGGATGTACGCCTTGACCCGATTGCCTCGTTCGAGACGCTCGTACGGGATCCTCTCCGACGAGGGCATGATCGCCTCGGCGTTCCCGAGGTCGAGGATGGCGTAACGGTGGTCGGACTGCTGGACGATGCCGGTCACGAGGTCTCCTTCGCGACCGTCGTACAGCTCGAACACCTGCTCTCGCTTGGCGTCCCGCAGGCGCTGCATGATCACCTGCTTGGCGGTCTGGGCGGCGATCCGACCGAAGTCATCCGGAGTGTCCTCCCACTCCCGCACCACGTTGCCGTCCTCGTCGAGGTCCTGGCCGTAGACGACGATCTCGCCGGTGTCGGCGTCGATGGTGACTCGCGCCTCCTCGGCGGCCCCCGGGGTACGCTTGTAGGCGGACACGAGTGCGTTGGCGAGCGCGTCGAGGATGGTGTCGGCTGGGACACCCTTCTCCCGCTCGAGCAACTCGAGCGCCTCCATGAGGTTGTAATCCATCGTCGCTCCTTCTAGTGGCGCCTCTTCGCCCCGCGTTCCCACACGAACACCGTGCGGGCGGACGCCACGTCCACATACTCGATCCGGCGCTTCGTGTCATCGACCGCGATGACGAAGCCCTTCTCGTCTGCGCAGACCAGCACTCCCCGGTGGCTCGTCATCTCTTCGACGGGAACCGTGGTCTTCACGGTCAGCTCCCTGCCGACGGACTTCTCGTAGTGTCGGGAGCGCCGCAGGCGACGCTCCAAGCCCGGCGAGCTCACCTCGAGCGTGTACGACGCCTCGATCGGGTCCTCCGAGTCGAGCATTCTCGACAGGCCCCTCGAGAGCCGGGCGATCCTGTCGACATCGATGGGCTCGGGAGCGTCGATCGTGACCCGCACGATCTGCGCCGACCCGCTGCCGAGGACTTCGACGTCGTCCAGTTCCACTCCTTCTGCTGCGACGTACGGCTCGATGATGCCCCAGAGGCCTCGGGCCGTGTCGCTCACGGTTCCTCCTCATCAGCAAAAGAGGCGGGCCCAGGCCCACCTCGAGAGCAAATCTCAGTTGGTAGCGCAACATTAGCAGGTCCGACTGTCCCCAGGACCGGCGAGTCGGCGCCGCCGGCCTGGAAAAACGGCCTCCGCACGGCGGCTCAGCTCTTCTCGGCCAGCTCCCGAAACGCATCCGGGGCATAGCCTGCCGGCCGGCCGAGGAGCAGAGACATCGGCCCCACGGCCGACTTGCCGTACCGGATCCTGACCGCGTCGAGCGCCTCTTCGAGCTGCGCCTGGAGCTCAGCCTCGGCGCTCCCGGAAGCGGTCATGTCGACCCGACCCCAGCCGAGTGGGAGCTCGAGTTGCAGCGCCCCGCGGCCTGTCAGCTTCGAGACGGCGATCCCTAGCAGGTTCACCCTCCTACCGGCGGCCGCCGCCGAGACGGCCCTGTCGGCCAGGCCCTCCGCAACCTGGAGGATCGCCGCGTCCGAAGCGACGGGGGCGGCCAGGGTCGCCGACCTGGTGACCGCGCTGAAGTCCTCGAATCGGACGCGCACGGTGATCGTGCGCCCAGCCCTCGAAGACTTGCGGAGTCGCGAGCCGATCCTGGAGGCGAGCATCAGCAGCACCCGCCCCCTGGCGTCCCTGGTGTCCTGCATCGAACCGAACGCCGACTGGGCGCCGACGGAGCCTGCCGTGCGCTCCCTGGTGACCGCCCGACGGTCGATGTTCCATGTGAGCCGGCTCAGCTGCGCGCCGGCGGCCCGTCCGACCATCCTCTCCAGGAAACGAGGGTCGACCCCGGCGAGCTCGCCCACCGTGTGGACCCCCATCGACGCAAGCTTGGCTGCGGTCACCCGCCCCACGCCCCAGAGCAGGCGCACCGAAAGTGGGTGGAGGAACTCGAGCTCTCTGTCGGGCTCGACGACGACGAGCCCGTCGGGCTTGGCGACCTGGCTGGCCACCTTGGCGAGGAACTTCGTGCGGGCGACCCCGGCCGAGATCGGCAGGCCGACCTCGATGCGGACCCGTGACCGGATCGCCGCTGCGATGTCGGCCGCCGAGCCGAAGAGGCCGTGCGCCCCCGAGACGTCGATGAACGCCTCGTCGATGGAGACCTGCTCGATGAGCGGGCTGAAGTCCTCGCAGATGGCGAACACCTGCTTGGAGATCAGTCCGTACCGATCGAAGCTTCCGCGGACGAACACGAGCCCGGGGCACAACTCCCTCGCCAGACGGCCCGGCATGCCCGCCTGGACGCCGAACGCCCTTGCCTCGTAGCTGGCGGCCAGCACCACGCCGCCTCCCACTGCGATCGGCCTGCCGCGCAGGCGCGGCTCACGCAGCTGCTCGATCGACGCATAGAAGGCGTCGAGATCGACGTGCAGGATGTCCGCGCCGGCCACGAGAGCGATCTTGCCCTGGGCGCGCGACAGAATCCGACCTGCCCGATCCGCACATAGACTGGCTGCCGACCGGTCGGCGGGACGCACCACTCGGCCGGATGAACAAGGAGGAGCCTTTGCGCAGGGTCACGATCACCCTCGTAGCCGGATTGCTCGTGCTCGCCAGCTGCGGCGGAAGCGGCGACGACACGACGACCACCGCCGCAGCAGGCGGCACACAGACAACTGCACCGTCTCAGGACGGCGGCGGCGGGGGCGGCGGCGGAGACAACGGGGGCGGCGGAGACGCCGACTTCTGCGACGCCAACAGCGACTTCGATCCGATGGAAGGCGTCAGCCTCACCGCCGATCCCGAGTCCCTCAGAAACGCCATCGAGAACGCCGTCTCCCAGATCGACGAGATCGTCGACAGGGCGCCGGGCGAGATCCGCGACGACGTCGAGGTGCTCGCAGGCGGGATGCGCGATCTGGCGGATCTCCTCGACGAGTACGACTACAGCTTCACGGCCCTCATGCAGGCGTTCGACGAAGGTTCCCTCGAGCTTCCGTTCGACGATGCCGCCTTCGAGGAGGCCGCCGACAACATCGCCGAGTACTGCGGCATCGACCCCGCTGACGCCGGCGGCGACACCGACACCACATCGGGTGGGGTAGTCGGCGGCCCTGGCGTAGACCTACCCGACGACTTCCCGGCCGACCTGGTTCCGCCCGACAGCACGGTGGAAGGCGTGTTCAACGCGGGCGGCGTGGCCACTGCGTCGTTCACGACGACCGCCGACTTCGACGAGCTCGTCGCCTACTACACGGATCAGCTGGGTGAGCCGCTCGCCACCACGAACGATCAGGTGTCGTGGAGCACATTCGGGGACAGCGGAATCACGTCGGTGACGATCGTGGGCAACGCCGACGACGTCACGAACGTCATCGTGGCGGTGGGCGACCCGTTGGGGTGAGATCCCGCACCGCCCAACGAGACTGCGGTGCGGTCAGCGCGCCGAGCCGACGAGTGACGCCAGCTCGGACGCTGCATCATCGCGTGCCACGGTCGTGGTCTCACCCGTCGCTCGGACGGTGAGCTCGACGACACCGTCGGCGAGCCCCCGAGGGCCGACCGTGACGCGATAAGGGATCCCGATGAGCTCGGCATCGTTGAACTTGACGCCGGGACGCTCGTCCCTGTCGTCGAGAAGTACGTCGAGCCCCGCAGCGCGCATCCGCTCGTAGAGCCCCTCGGCTGCCGCCATCGTCGCGTGGTCGTCGACCTTCAGCGTCGTGATCACCACCTCGTACGGTGCGACCGCGACCGGCCACGAGATGCCCTTGTCGTCGTGGTGGACCTCGACGACTGCGGCCACGTTGCGCCCGACGCCGATGCCGTACGAGCCCATTTGGAGCGGCACCTCCTCGCCCTCCGCGTCGAGGACCGTGGCGCCGAGCTTCCGCGAATAGGTCGTCTCCAGCTTGAAGATGTGCCCGACCTCGATGGCCCGCTCGACGACGAGCGGCGCCCCACACACCGGGCATGGCTCGCCGGCGCGTACCCTGCGCAGGTCGAGCCACCGGCCGACGGCGACGTCCCGGGCCACGTCGACGCCTCGCAGGTGCCAGTCGTCTTCGTTGGCCCCGGTCGTCATGTTGGAGCGACCGTCGAGGGCCGGGTCGGCGATGATCGGGAGCGCGGTCACCCCGACGGCGCCGAGGCTGCCGGGATCGGCACCGAGTGCTTCCCTGATCTCGTCCGCGTGTGCCGGTCGAACGTGCTGGGTTCCGAGGCCGTCGACGAGCTTCTGCTCCATGAGCTCATGATCCCCCCGCAGCAGAATCAACGTCGGCTCGCCGTCGACGACGTAGACGAGCGTCTTGATCTGGCGTTGCGGTGTGGCGAAGTCGTGGGCTTCGGCGAGTGCCGCGATCGTCCTGATCCCCGGCGTCGCCACCCGCTCGGGGCGCCCTTCCCACGGCTCGTCGACCTCGGGGACGACCTCGGAGACCGCACGCTCGACGTTCGCCGCGTAGTCGCCGTTCGGACAGCGGGCGACGTCATCCTCCCCGGCAGGCGATGCGACCACGAACTCGACGCTCTCGGTGCCCCCCATGACTCCCGAGCTGGCGTGGACCGGGATGGCGTCGAGCCCGAGACGCCGGAAGATGGCGAGGTAGGCGCCTCGGTGGTTCTCGAACTGGACGTCGAGCCCCGCAGCGTCGATGTCGAACGAGTAGGAGTCCTTCATCACGAACTCCCTGACACGCAACAGCCCCGCCTTGGGTCGCGGCTCGTCCCTGAACTTCGTCTGCAGGTGATACCACGTCTGCGGCAGCTCCTTGTACGAGTGCAGCTCGGTGGCGAGGAGCGTGAAGACCTCCTCGTGCGTCATGGCCAGCAGGAGGTCGGCGCCCTTCCGGTCCTTGAACTTGACGAGGATTCCCTCCACGTCGTCCCAGCGACCCGTCTTCTTCCACACCTCACCGGGGTGCACGACCGGCAGGGAGAACTCCTGGCCCCCGATGCGATCCATCTCCTCGCGGATGATCGTCGAGACCTTCGTGGCGACGCGCATCCCGAGAGGGAGGAGCGAATACGACCCCGACATGAGCTGGCGGATGAACCCGCCGCGCACGAGCAGCCTGTGGCTGACGGCCTCGGCGTCCGCCGGGTCGTCGCGCAGCGTCGGGATGAAGGCGTTGGACCAGCGCATCGGTGGCTCTCTCGTGATCGGGGCACGCGAGGATAGATGCGGCGGGCAGCGAGCCGTCAGCGACGCGACGCCTGGGCGCTGGCGACGATGTCCTCGAGCGCCTCGTGGGCGGGTCGCCATCCGAGCACCGTCCTGGCGAGTTCGGCCGAGGCGACCAGGACGGCCGGGTCGCCGTCCCTCCGCGGCCCCATCTCGTGCGGCACCGCCTGGCCCGTGACGGCGCCGACCGTCTCGATCACGTCCAAGACCGAGTATCCGGCGCCGTTGCCGAGGTTGAACGCCGTGGTCGCCGCGCCCGAGCGCAGGTGGCCGAGCGCCAGGACATGGGCCGTCGCCAGATCGTCGACGTGGACGTAGTCGCGAATCGCCGTGCCGTCCGGGGTGTCGTAGTCGCTGCCGAACACCGTGAGTTGCGGGCCGGCGCCGGAGGCGGCGTCGAGCGCCAGCGGGATCAAGTGCGTCTCGGGATCGTGCTCCTCGCGCCGGCCCGACCCGGCCCCCGCCGCGTTGAAGTAGCGGAGCGAGGCGGATCTCAGCAGGCCCGCCGTGCCGAGCTGAGAGAGCATCGCCTCGACCGCCGACTTCGTCCAGCCGTACGGGCTGGTCGGGGCGTGCCGGTGAACTTCCTTGATGGGGACGTCGAGCGGATCGCCGTAGACGGCGGCGGACGAGCTGAACACGACGATCTCGACGCCTTCGGACACGAGCGTCGACAGGAGCGTCGCCGTCTGGGCGACGTTGCTCTGGTGGTAGCGCTGCGGCTCGCGAACCGACTCGCCGACCGAGATCAGCCCGGCGAAGTGCATACACGCATCGACGTCGTGGTCCGCCACGATCCGGGCGACGAGCCCTCCGTCGCCGACGGGTCCCTCATAGAAGGCGACCCCGTCGGGAATAGCCGCTCGAGGCGCCCGCTCCATCGAGTCGAGCACGACGACCCGCTCTCCCGCCTCCTTGAGGTGCTCGACGACGACCCCGCCGACATAACCCGCTCCACCGGTGACGAGGACGCTCGTCACGGTGCCGGCTCTGAGAGCGGCGCCGCGCCGGGCCGGGCGTCGTGGCAGGCGTATCGGGAGGGTGTCACCGGTGTCAGTCTGCCGCCGCCACCTCGGCGACGGCGGCGCGGCGGTCGGCGGCGTGGTTGACGTCTCCCTGGACGCTCCGCAGCTCTATGGCCGCTTCTTCGGCGATCTTTGCAGCGTCGGAATCGGCAGCCGCCAGGCGCGCCTCGACCCCCTCGGCAGCCAGCAAGCGCGCCTCGGTGAGGAGGGCGTCGACCATGTCCGCCTCAGGCACGACGCGGACGACCTGGCCCTTTATGAACAGGTGGCCCCTTCCGCGGCCGGCGGCGATGCCGATGTCGGCCTCGCGCGCCTCGCCGGGACCGTTGACCACGCACCCCATGACGGCCACCTGTATGGACAGCTTCTCGGCCTCGAGCGCCGCCTGGGCATCCTGGGCAACCTTGATGACGTCGACCTCGGCACGGCCGCACGAAGGACAAGCGATGAGGTCGAGGCCCTTCCGCTCACGAAGCCCGAGGTACTCGAGGAGTTGACGCCCCGCCTTGGCCTCCTCGACGGGGTCGGCAGTCAGGGAGAACCTGATGGTGTCGCCGATACCCTCGAAAAGCAGGGTCGAGATGCCCGCCACGGACTTGATGAGCCCGCCCGGCAGCGGCCCGGCCTCGGTGACGCCGAGGTGGAGGGGGTACTCGACGGCGTCTGCGAGCAGACGGTACGAGGCGACCATCGAGGGCACGTGACTGTGCTTCACCGATATCTTGATGTCGTGGAATCCCTCGTCCTCGAGGTACCCGATCTCCTTGAGCGCCGAGTCGACGAGAGCCTGCGGCACCGGTGCTCCGTACCTGGCGAGCAGGTCCTTGTCGAGCGAGCCGGCGTTGACGCCGACCCTGATCGACACGCCTGCGTCTGCCGCCGCCCTGGCGACGGTGCGGATCTGGTCCTCCTTGCGGATGTTGCCGGGGTTGAGCCGCAGGCCTGCGACACCGGCCTCGAGGGCGGCAAGCGCCAGTCGGTACTGATAGTGGATGTCGGCGATGATCGGCACCGGCGAACGCGGGACGATCTCGGCGAGGCCTTGGGCGGCGGCGACGTCGTTGCAGGTGATACGAACGATGTCTGCTCCGGCCGCCGCCAGGGCGTACACCTGGGCGAGCGTGCCGTCGACGTCGGCCGTCTTCGTGGTCGTCATCGACTGGACCGAGATCGGCGCTCCGCCTCCGACGGGGACGCCACCGACCTGGAGCCGCTTCGTGTGCCTGCGCTCGAAGCTCATCGGGCAATCGTAGGGACGGGCCGGGGAGCGTTCATTGACCCGGCGGGCGGAGCGGGTTGACGATGTCGAGATAGATGCCGAGCAGGCCGAGCATCACCACGAAGATGAACACCGCGGCCGCCACCGGCATGAGCTTCCTCACGTCTGCCGGACGTCCCCGAAGCCGCTCGTACAGGGCGACGGCGAAGTGACCGCCGTCGAGCGGGTAGAGGGGCACCACGTTGAGCACGCCGACGAAGATGTTGACGAAGGCGAGCAGCACGAGAGACTGCTCCAGTGGGCCGGCGATCCTCACCAGCCCGATCACACTGATTGGACGTGTCTCGTCCAGCACCTCGTCGTTCGACGTGACGGTTGCGTGGACGATGTTGCCGAAGTTCGCCACCAGGTCGGCGAGGCCTCGACCCGCCTGCACGACGCCGGTGCCGAGTGCCGACCCTGCCGTGGTGACCGCACCGACGAGCCCGACCCGATCGCCTGTGACACTGGGACTGACGCCGAAGAAACCGACGGCCTCGCCGTCCACCTCGTTGACCGCCAGGACCGTCGTGATCGTCATCTCCTCGCCGTCGCGCTCGAAGACGATGGTCGTCTCCTCGGCGGGCTTCAGATGAGCGCCCTCCACGAAGTCGTCCCACTCTTCGACAGATCGCCCGTCGATGGAGACGAGCCGGTCGCCGGCTTGCATGCCTGCGAGGTAGGCCGGCGTCGGAACGACGATGTCCGTCGTTGCCAGCGTGACGATCGCACCCCCTCGCTCCACCTCGACCTGGTGGATCGTCCCGGGAGGCGCCGTCGAGACCGGGCTGAGATCCTCGACGGGGTCGCCGTCGATCCTCACGATCTCGTCACCGCGCTCCAATTCGAGCGGGATCTCCTCTGCGACGCCGCTCGAGCGGATGAGCACCCGCGTCACGTCGCTGATGGCAGGATCGAGCGTGTAGCGACCGAGTGAGACCGTCCCCCACACGAGCGCGACCACAACGAAGATGACGAACGCCACCACGAAGTGGCTGGCGATGCCGGCGAGCACCACGACCGACTTCTGCCAGAACGGCTTGCGGCGATACGTCCTGTGCTCTTCGGCCGGATCGATTTCCTCGAAGGGGTTCATCCCCGTGATCCGGACATACCCCCCGAGGGGGATCGCCTTCACGCCGTACTCGGTCTCCCCTCTCGTGATCGACCAGAGGCGAGGACCGAAACCGAAGAACGCCTCCGTCGCCTTCATGTCGAAGGCCTTGGCGGCGATGAAGTGACCCCCCTCATGGATGACGACCATGAGGATGACACCGACGATTACGACGAGTGAGCCCATCTGCACCTATAACGGTAGAGAGGCGGACGCACTACAGCGGACGTCACGAGACGACCGACCGAGCGACGCGGCGAGCCTCTGCGTCGATCTCCATCACGTGGTCGACGCTCTCGAGCGGCACGACCTCGATCGCGTCGAGGCATTCCTCGATCACGTCCGTGATCGACAGGAACCCAATGCGGCCCGCCAGGAACGCATCGACGGCCACCTCGTCTGCAGCGTTCAGCACCGCAGGCGCAGATCCCCCGGCCGTCCCAGCCTGGTAGCCGAGGTCGAGGCCACGGAAGGCGGCCCGATCGACCGGCTCGAAGACGAGTGGCTCCGCGGTGAGATCGAACCCGAGGCGCGCCGCCGGCTGCCTGCCGGGATACGTGATTGCGTATTGGATGGCCTTGCGCATGTCGGGATCGCCGAGTTGTGCCTTGATCGACCCGTCCACGAACTCGACGAGGGAGTGGACGATGCTCTTGGGGTGGACCACGACGTCGATCGCAGCCAGGCCGATCTCGAACAGGAGGTAGGCCTCGATCACCTCCAGCGCCTTGTTGACGAGGGTGGCGCTGTCGACGGTGATCCGTGGACCCATGTTCCACGTCGGGTGCCGCAGGGCCTCGTCGACCGTGACCGAGGCCAAGCGGGCACGATCTGCGCCCCGGAACGGCCCACCCGACGCCGTCAGGATGAGCCTCCTGACCGTCTCGATGTCCTCCCCGACGAGGCACTGCCAGAGGGCCGAATGCTCCGAATCGACGGGGATCAGCTCCCCATGCCCCGCCTCGAGAGCCGCCCTCACGACAGGACCCCCGGCGACCAGGCTCTCCTTGTTGGCAAGGGCGAGCCGGTTGCCTGCCAGCAGCGCGGCGACCGAAGGCCGCAGCCCGGCGGCCCCCACGATCCCGTTGACGACGGTGGAGCCTGGCCGGGCGGCGGCCTCGGCGACCGCCGCCTCGCCGAACTCGACCCGCCTGCCGAACCCTCCGAATCGGGCCCGCGCTTCGGCGCTCTCCTCGGCCACCACGATCATCGCCTCGGGGATCTCGGTCGCCAGCTTGGCGAGATCGTCGGACGGCGAACCGGCGACGAGCGCCGCGACCTCCAGCTCGAGGTAGGAGGCGACCTCGATCGTCTGACGCCCTATCGAACCGGTGGCGCCGAGAACGACGAGCGGTCGCGTCACAGAACTCCGGCCCAGGCGAACACCATCCACGCTGCCGGCAGGGCGACGATCATGGCGTCGATCCTGTCGAGAGCCCCGCCGTGGCCCGGGAGGATCGTTCCCATGTCCTTGAGGCCGAGGGCCCGCTTGATCACCGAGATGCCAAGGTCGCCGAACGGAGCAACGATCGAGACGACGACACCGAGCGTGAGGCCCGTCGCCAGGTCGAGCGGTGGAGCGAACCCCCACAGCGCCCCGACGCCTATGGCGACGACGACACCGGCGATGAGGCCCTCGAGGGTCTTCTTCGGCGAGACTCGAGGAGCGAGCGGCCTCCTGCCGAAGCGCCGCCCGAAGAAGTACTGGGCGATGTCCATGGCGCCGACCGTCACCACGAACGCCCCGATGAGCCATCGGTAATCGGGAGCGTCGACGATCTCCATGGCGAACGACCCCAGCCCTCCGACCCAGACCACGACCATCAGTGTGACCGCCATGTTGACGAGCGGTGCGGGGCGCTGGCTGATGGCGTAGAACAGCACTACGGCGAGGGAGGTCAGCAGCAGAACGGTCGGGAGCGTGCCCACCCCCCACACCCAAGTGCTCAGCAGCGCCGCTCCCGTGCCGACGAGGCCGAAGAGGGTGAGCGGCCGGTATCGGCTCCTCACGAGGGCTGCGAAGAACTCGCCGGCCGCCAGGAGCATGATCGCCACGATGAGCAGCCCGACGGACAACTGGTACGTGAGCGACAGGACGAAGAGGACCACGAGGCCGATGCCGGTCGTGACCCGAACCGGCAGGTCGGACCTGCGCTCCTCG